>JGI24702J35022_10001073_pt1 | contig 17025 bp, 11 predicted proteins | sample TergutTh196P4_FD_35022 | JGI IMG/M metagenome (IMG submission 35022)
CGACTCGGCCGTACGCAGGCTTTTGTTTGATGCCGGCGACGACATCGATGATTTGATGAAACTGTGTGAAGCCGATATCACCAGTAAGAATGTGGAAAAGGTTCGCCAATTCCTGCATAATTTCAGGTTGGTGCGTGAGAAGTTAGTGCAGATAGAAGAAAAAGACAGGGTACGTAATTTCCAGCCTCCTATATCGGGCGAAGAGATTATGGCGACATTCGGACTGCCCCCTTCCCCGCCTGTTGGGACCATCAAAGAAGCTATCAAGAATGCCATCCTCGATGGCGTGATTCCCAACGAATACGAAGCAGCCAAAGCGTTTATGTTCGAAAAGGCGAAACAGATGGGACTAAAGTCAATAACTGAATAATCTGTTGGCTTAATTTGTAATTAAGCCTTTTTGAGAATTCGCATTTGAAATGCGAAAAACATTGAATGTTTAATGCGGATTATAAATCCTTACATTCAAGCGCGTCGGCATTACAAATGCCGACGAACGGGTGGACTAAAGTCAATAACTGAATAATTGAATAACTGAAAAAACCATTGTCCATTATCAATTGTCCATTGCTTAATGGGCTTCCAACCAGTTTGCGCCTACGCCGCAATCGGCTATCAGCGGGACTTTCAGTTTGACGGCGCCTTCCATTTCTTCGAGGACGATTTGACGGACTTGATTGAGTTCGTCTTTCAGGACATTAAAGTTCAACTCATCGTGTACCTGAAGAATCATCTTGCTGCGGAGATGCTCCTTTTCAAACCGGTTAAAAATCCGAATCATGGCTACTTTAATAATGTCGGCAGCGCTTCCCTGGATGGGGGCATTGATGGCAAATCGTTCGGCATAACCGCGTACAACGGCATTATTCGAATTGATATCTGCCAACATTCGTTTACGCTTGAAAAGCGTTTCGACATAACCCTTTTCTTTGGCTGCCATTATACTTTTTTCCATGTACTCCCTGACCTGTGGATACGATTGGAAGTAGCCGTCGATCAATGACTTCGATTCAGCCCTTGAGATATTTAACCGCTCGGAGAGTCCGAAAGAGGATATCCCATAGATAATACCGAAATTGGCTGTCTTTGCCTTTCGGCGCATATCGGATGTGACTGCTGCCAAAGGAACGCTGAAAATCTTAGCCGCTGTAGCAGCATGTATATCGGCACCGCTGCAAAATGCTTCAATCATATGGGTATCATTACTTAAATGCGCCATGATACGCAATTCGATTTGTGAATAATCGGCAGAAAAGAATACACAATCTGTATTGTCAGGCGTAAATGCTTTCCGTATCTCACGCCCCATCTCATCGCGGATCGGGATATTCTGCAAATTCGGATTCGACGAACTCAGGCGGCCGGTCGAAGTAACCGTCTGATTGAAAGAAGTATGTATTTTTCCGGTAGAAGGCTCGACTAATTCGGGTAGGGCATTGATATATGTACTTAACAGTTTGTTTAACCCCCTGTATTCGAGTAGCTTTTCGACAATCGGGTGTTTATGTCGCATTTTCTCCAAGATATCTTCGCTGGTACTGTAACTGCCTGTCTTGGTCTTTTTAAGTTTTTCGTTGGTTATCTTTAAGCGCTCAAAAAGTATGTCTCCAACCTGTTTGGCTGAGTTAATATTAAATTCCATCCCGGCCAATTGATAGATGTTGGCTTCCAACTCCTTGATATGTAGGGTCAAAACCTCCGAGCTTTGCCATAACGCCTCACGGTCGAGCGTGACACCCGTGTATTCCATCGCTGCCAGCACATAAATCAACGGCATTTCAATATCGGCGGACAAAACGTCAAGGTCTGCCGCAACCAATCGGGGCGCTAAGAAATTTTTTAACCGCAGCGTTACATCGGCATCTTCAGCTGCATAATCACATACTTTGTTTACAGGAATCGAACGCATCGTCAATTGATTTTTCCCTTTAGCGCCTAACAACGCTTCGATCGGAATGGGTTTATAGTTCAAACATGTCTCAGCCATATAGTCCATGCCGTGACGCAAGTCGGGATAGAGCAGGTAATGGGCAATCATCGTATCAAACAGCGGACCGGCAACGTTAATGCCGTATTTACGCAAAACCAACATATCAAATTTGATGTTTTGACCGATCTTCATGGATTTCTTATCTTGCAACACATCCTTAAAAGGAGCTATTACCTGCAATGCCTCAGCTATGGATTCGGGTACAGGCACATACCAGGCTTCAAATTCCTGAATGGCAAACGACATCCCCACCAAACGGGCTGTCAGCGGATTGATACCGTCTGTTTCCGTATCGAAAGCAAATGATTCGCAGGTTGTTAAGATACCACTCAATTCCTGTCTTCGGGTAGCGGTATCAACTAAATGGTAGGTGTGGAGGGTGTTATGAATGTTGGCAAACGATGAATCTGTTTCCTGAAATAACGCTGGTTCTTCGACCGCAAGCGAATTGTCAAAAAACGAGTCGCCGAAAAGGGAAAGTTGAGCCGGTTGCGAAACGACTTTTTTCACTTCGCCTTCGCCTGATAATTTGTTGATGAAACTGCGAAATTCGAGTTCGGTGTAAATTTCAATCAGTTTCGCCTTATCCGGTTCCCTACGGACACAGGCTGAAGCGTCAAACTGTATGGGAGCATCCGTCGCGATGGTTGCTAAGAATTTGGAAAAACGTATCTGTTCGACGTTTTCTTCTATCTTTGATTTTAAACTGCCTGTAAGCCTGTCGGTATGTTGAATCAGATTTTCGATGGAATCAAATTCCTTCAATAATTTTTGTGCCGTTTTCTCACCAACGCCCGGACAGCCCGGGATATTATCGGAGCTATCTCCCATCAACCCCAACAGGTCGGTCATCTGGCTTACCGACTTCAGTTCGTATTTATTCAACACCTCCGGAACGCCCATCACTTCGTAGTCGCCTCCGAATTTCGGCCGGTATTGAAAGATATGTTCGGAGACCAATTGTCCGTAGTCTTTGTCGGGTGTCATCATATAGACCTCGAAACCCTCCTGTTCGGCTTGCTTGGCAACGGCGCCTATCACATCGTCGGCTTCATAACGTGGTGTCTCAAGTATGGGAATTTGGTATCCCCCGATAATTTTACGTATATAGGGTACGGCAAGGCGGATATCCTCCGGTGTTTCTTCTCTTTGAGCCTTGTAGGCTTCGAAGGCTTCGTGACGGAAAGTTGGTCCCGGCGGGTCGAACCCCACCGCAATATGGGTCGGATTTTCACGTTTCAGTACGTCCTCGAGTGTATTGATAAATCCAAAAATCGCTGAGGTATTCATCCCTTTCGAATTGATGCGCGGATTCTTGATGAATGCATAATACGAGCGGTAAATCAACGCGTAAGCGTCTATCAAAAACAGTTTCATACGAATGTTCAAATTATTATTGCGTAAAATTACAAAAAATCTACAATACTCAACAGTTTTTCTTATTTTTGCACAGTTTTAAAACGAAGAGTGATGGAAAAACATCAAATAGAAAAGCCTGTCACCAAATTTTTCAAACTGTTTCAGTTGGAATTTACACAGGCGCTTCAAAGCGAAGTCAAGACAATTCAATCAGCAATTGAACGTATACATTTTTCAAACGGCAAACATATACGTCCTTTGTTACTGCTGCTTACTGCCGAAGCATGTGGACAGGCGACTTCGCTTTCGGTTGATGCTGCCGTGTTGATTGAGTTGCTTCATACGGTATCACTGATTCACGACGATGTGGTTGATGAAACCAAACAACGCCGCGGACTTCCTTCCATCAACGCGATTTATGATAACCGCATTGCCGTTTTAGTTGGAGATTTTATCTTAGCAGACACGTTGATAAGAGCCATTAAAACAGGTGATAATCAAATCATTGCAATTATTGCCATGCTTTGTCGCGAAATGACTGAAGGTGAAGTCAAACAATTGGAAAATTCGGAGAACATGGTGTTATCTGAAAAAGACTATTTCCGGATTTTAGAAAAAAAGACAGCCGCTTTGTTGGCTGCCTGTGCCGAAATAGGCGCCATTACAGCGGGCGCCGACATGGTTATGCAACAAAAATGCAGACAATTCGGCCATCTGCTTGGATGTTGTTTTCAAATTAAAGATGATATTTTTGATTACTTTGATAATCAACACATTGGCAAACCAAGCGGCAACGATATCAGGGAAGGAAAGATTTCATTACCGTTGCTGCACGCCTTGGATACGACTCTGGAAAATGAAAAAGCAGCGTATTTGGAAATGATACGTCAAAGACAGTTTACGCCCGATAATATCGCTTCCCTGATTGAATTTGCCAAAACAAAAGGGGGCATTGAATATGCCGAATCACGTATGATGGAATTTAAACGCAAAGCCATCGAAATCATCGAGACGTTTCCGCACTCGGATGCCCAAACAAGTCTACTCCTCTTGGCTGATTATTTGGTGGATAGGGTGAAGTGAATTGGGGAGTGGGGATGCAACGGCATTACAAATGCCGACACTCACACCATCGGCATTACAAATGCCGATGAACGAAAGAACGGATGCAACGGCATTACAAATGCCGACACTCACAACATCGACATTACAAATGCCGATGAACGAAACGCTCCCGCTCGTTTCCTAACGTGCGGGAGCGTTGATATTTTCCCCTGAGCAAATAATTACTAATTCACCAAGCTTGTAAAAGCTGAGTTGGTTGCATATTTGGCAAATTCCAAATCAAGCGCGGCTTCTTTTTTCAGCGCCGGTTTTTTAGCAAACGAAGCTTTTAAATTCTCAAGCACGGCATTGGTGTCGTTGGTGCGGGCAGCTACAACTGCTTTCAGATAATCCGTGATAGCATCAGGGCGCGCGACAGCACTCAATGTCTGCGAAGCCCTGCTGTAATCGCGCGACAGGATTTGAGCCAATGCAGCATTATTGGTCTTGCTGGCGCCAAACGAACTAACCGCTCTTGTATAATCACCTTGTAGCAGGTATAAAACACCCAGCGCTTCTCCCAGTTCGGGTACATTGGAAGCGCTTCCGATCAACTGTTCNGCCTTAGCTCTATCACCTTGTGTCAAAGCGATTAACCCTAAGTTTACATTTGATTCACCATTGTTTCTTACGCTATTGGCTTTCGTAAACATTTCTTCGGCTTTAACCAAGTCGCCGGCATAGAAACGTTGCATACCGATATTATTCCATGCACGATAGTCGTTGGGGAACAACTGGCTTGTCTTTGTATAAATCGCTTCTTTATCGGTTTCATTATTGGTCAATGTGGCGGCATACAATATCTCTTCCACATTCAACGCATTCGGATTACTTTGTGCCAACTGACTGATTTCCTGATCTGATTTACCAATGATTTCGATATTGGCAATCAAACGCGAACGACGAAGCTGAGGTAATATCTCATCGGCTAATGTTTTGAAAACGGTAGAGATATTTTTGATTTCACGTTCCCTTTGTTCAGGGTCTTTGTACATGCTCAATACACGCAAGACAAGGTCTTTATCCTGCAGATTCGATTGGGCGACCAATTGCTGGAAGCCTTCCCAGTCCTGCGCTGTATAATTGGCATCAACAGGCAGATTGATTTGGCGTTTTTTCAATTCATTCTCGAGGTAATTCGTTGTATTTCTCTCGCGNTGAGCGGCTAAGGCATCATTTAACTTTAAACCACCATCAGGCGATGCATANGCGGAAACTTCGAGTTGAACGTTTTGGTTCGCAGCTGCATTGGCAGCGGCTACAAGGTCTTTCCAATCGGTTATCTCGCTCTTATTCAACTCTCTGGCTCGCAATTCTGCTTGCTGGATAATAAACATAATGCTTGCATCATGTGCTTCTTTGATGATACGTTGAAATTTATCCGGAGCGATAGCCGGATTGGCTGTTCCTGCATCGGCCAACATCGAAGTGGCAATTACCCCGTCAGCAATCTTGATGTCGGGGAGTTTTACACTCTTGTTTTTGATTTTAGCATCAAACGTCAGGTAGAGTTCCGACTTCTTCATCTCAGGTTTGTACTTGAACGACGATTTCATCGTCACATTCCCTCCTGAATTGTAAAGAACGGTAGGGTTGTTGGCNCTTACTTTTTCGCCCTGATACGTATAAGCTGTTCCCCATGTTTCGCCGGTNTCATAACGCANTATNGGCGTGATNGTTACAACTGCATTTTTATTGAACCATTTGGCAGGATAGGTAGCAGTGATTGTAACAGGCACCTCGCCACCGATTGCTTCGAGAGGCTGCGGGTCAGCTTTGATATACTGCTCTGATAATGGCTTGAGTTTGCCACTACAAGATGCTAACGCAACAATTGTTGCCAATGTAAGAATTGGCATAAGAATTTTTTTGTTCATAATCAATGTAAAGTTTTAATTGTTATTTTATAAATTACTAAATTTTAGGCACTTGGAAAAAAAACCTCCAAAAAGGCTTGCTTTTCACTGCAAAACTAATTTTTTTTTTGACAAGAATAAGCGATTCAGAAACAAAAACTCGCACATTAACTTTTATTAACTAAAAATAGTATTACTTTTGCTGGCCGGTTTTAAAATCGTATCAGCATTTTATGGATTATTTAATCAAAGCTCCAACCCGATTGAGGACGACAGTACAGTTGCCTGCATCCAAGAGTATTAGCAATAGAATACTGTTGCTTAATGCTTTAAGTGAATTTCCGCAAGAGATCGGGAATTTGTCGGATTGTGATGACACTAATGTTATGCTTCATGCACTGCAAAGGCAGCAATCAGCCTTGGATATTGGAGCGGCAGGTACTGCCATGCGTTTTCTGACAGCATATTTGTCATGTAAAAAAGGACAATGGACAATCACCGGAACGGAGCGCATGAAAAACCGACCGGTAAAAATCCTTGTCGACGCCCTAAATACATTAGGTGCGCAGATTGAATATATTGATAAGGAAGGTTTTCCACCTTTGCGAATCAACGGTCGCACGTTGGAAGGAGGAGAGACTTCTTTTGATGGAGGTGTCAGTTCCCAGTATATATCCGCCTTACTGATGGTGGCACCTCTGATGGTAAATGGATTGCGACTGCATCTGACCGGCCGGATTATTTCCAAGCCGTATCTTCAATTGACAATCCGGTTAATGCAAGAATTTGGCGTTACCGTTGTTGAGGAAGGACAAACATTAACGGTTTCGCCACAAACATACCAACCTGTACCGTTTACTGTCGAATCGGATTGGAGTGCCGCATCTTATTGGTATGAGATGGTGGCGTTGTCTGAGTTTCAGAATCAATGTAGAGACGGGGCGTGCCCCGTCTCAAAAGAGTTCAATGTTCAGGGTTTAGAAAAGGTGGAGGTAGTATTAAAGGGGTTGTTTGTCAACAGTATGCAAGGAGATGCCGGGATTGTGGAATTGTTTGATCAACTCGGGGTGGAAACTGTTTTCGACGCCAATGGTGTGATATTAAAACGGAAAGAGCGAAACATAAACTTACCGTTNACNGTCGACTTTACCGACATGCCNGATATGGCACAGACATTTGCGGTTACTTGTACAATCCTTAATATCCCTTTCTGTTTCAGTGGATTGCAAAGTTTAAAAATCAAGGAAACAGATCGATTGGCTGCCTTGAGACAAGAACTGTCGAAATTGGGTTATTTATTGTCCATACACGACGGGAATATACTGCAATGGGACGGCGAACGAACCAAACCTGCCGTTTCACCTGTTATTCGAACCTACGAAGATCACCGGATGGCCATGTCATTTGCACCCATTGCCCTCAAATATGCCGATGGTGTCAGGATAGCTGATATTGAAGTGGTGTCTAAAAGTTATCCTTTTTTTTGGAACGACCTTCGCAGGGCGAATTTTCGGTTGATAGATTTGGAATAAACTGTTTTTTCTTGTAAGTTTGCAAACTCATTGATGAGAATTTCCAATACATTAATTATATGATGAAGAAGCATTGGTTTATAGTTTTTATTTTCTTTTTTTCCTCTTTGTTATATGCTGAAATTCCTCCGGTATTTAACAGAGCTATAGCAGGGAAAATGCAACGAGATGAATTGTCCCGTGTTTTTATTTCACCTCAACGCATTGTCTGGAAATATGATGGCGGAGGTAAGTTGGTTTTAAACGAATCAGTGCTGTTGGAAGCGGGAAATAGCCAGACAGAGCTTGGAACAAACGGAGCCTGTAAGATGACAACAACGGAAAACGAGACGGCATCGATTTTATTGGATTACGGCATTGAGCTTCATGGTGGATTGCAATTGGTATTAGGTAGTTCATCTCGCCGTGAACCTTCGCTTGTCAGGATTCGATTGGGTGAATCGGTAGGCGAATGTAACAGCCAAACCGACAATACTGAATGGAAAGTCGGATTTGCAACCGACGACCATGCCAAGCGTGACATCATCATGGAAATCCCACGCGACGGGATGATTGAAATTGGCAATACGGGATTCCGCTTTGTCCGTATTGATTTATTACAGCCAACAACGATACATCTGAGAGAGGTGAGAGCTATCTTGCGCTATCGTGATATTCCCTATGCAGGTTCGTTCAAGAGCAATGATGACCGACTCAATCAAATCTGGCTGACAGGCGCCTATACAGTACACCTGAATATGCAGGAATACTTGTGGGATGGTATCAAACGCGATCGTTTAGTCTGGTTGGGTGATATGCACCCCGAAGTATCAACAATTACAAGTGTATTCGGATATAACGAGGTGGTACCTAAAAGTTTAGACTTGGCTTGTGAACAATTCCCTCTACCAGGATGGATGAACAATATGAGCGCTTATTCCATGTGGTATCTTATCATTCAGTACGAATGGTATATGCAACACGGACAGTTAGATTTTTTACAAAAACACAAGCCTTATATACTCGGATTAATTGATCTGATTGACGAAAAAATTGACGAGGAAGGAAATGAGACGTTGGCTCGAAATCGTTTCTTGGATTGGCCTTCGTCACCCAACACACAAGGCGTGGAAGCCGGCTATCGTGCATTATTATATTGGGCACTCAAAGATGCGGAAAAGTTATGTCTGGTATTCGGCGAACTTGCATCGGCTCAAAAAAGCAAAGCAGCAGCAGAACGTTTGCATCAACAAGTGAAAGGACATAACGACCTGAAACAAGCTGCAGCATTAATGGCTATTGCTGGTATCTCGGATCCTAAAACCATGTGTGAAGAGGTGGTATCGGTAGGCGGTCCCAAAGGTTTTTCCACCTTCTATGGTTTTTACATGCTTGAAGCACAGGCATTAGCCGGACAATACCAGGAAGCATTGGATATCATACGCCAATACTGGGGTGGGATGTTAGATATGGGAGCGACCACATTCTGGGAGGATTTTGACTTGGAATGGACAGCAAATGCAGCCCGGTTGGATGAACTGACCCCAGCAGGCAAAAAAGATATCCACGGCGACTTTGGCGCTTATTGTTATCCGGGATACAGGCACAGTTTTTGCCACGGATGGGCTTCAGGTCCGACTGCATGGATGACAAAGCATATTTTAGGCGTCGAAGTCGAAGAGCCCGGCTGCAAAGTATTGCGAATAAAACCTCACTTAGGTGATCTGGAATGGGTGGAAGGAAGTTACCCGACCCCCTACGGTATTGTTGAAATCAAACATACCCGCGGAAAAAATGGAGTCATTTCTTCGCAAATCAAGGCGCCGAAAGGGGTGAAAATAATCAAAGAATAGATATAATATAATGTGTGTAAGCATGAAACAAAACATCTTATTTTGGCTGTTATTATTTACTTTTTCAGGGTTACCTGTCAGCGCACAAGACCGGAATCATAATGAGTCAAAACGCCGACTCATAGAAAATGAGGAGAAAAATACAACCGACTCTTCCCATGGTTTTGATCATGATCGGAGATGTCGTGATACAAAAATTGTAAGTCCGTTGTTTTTAACGCCTGTATTTAAACCCAACAATTTAATTGCTCCAAAGATAGAGTTTTATCATCCGTTTAGCGTAGAAGAAATAGTTGGACATAAACCCCTTTTTCAGCCGAAAGACGAATTTAAGCAAAAAAGAATCAAACACCAGATAGAAAATTTGACATTCCAGTATTTATTGCGTAATCATCCATCTTTATTTCATTATAGCATTGATAATATGCCTGCTGAAAAAATCACACTCATTGAAAAAAATGAAAAGGCAACGGTTGATGTAGAAAAAGTAACTGTAAATCCTGGTAAATACGAAGCCCTGAGAAAATTTATCCCCGATCGAAAATATTGGATATCTTCGTTTGAAAGTTCAATCAAATTTTCAGAAAATTCGACTTCCGACAACTGGCACAGTGGCGCAACCAAGCGGACGATGCTAAACATTTTTACAAGAAATATAATCAAGCTCAACTACGAAAAAGACATTATAAAGTGGGATAATGACTTGGAAGTCAAACTGAATTTGTATAATGCACCTAATGATACCATCAGACGGTACAAAGTAAGCGACGATCTGTTAAGGCTTCATACAAATTTTGGGGTGAAAGCCTTCAATAAATGGTATTACACTTTTGATGCCGAATTTAAAACACAGCTTTTCAAGAACTATATGGAAAATACGAACCAACTGCAGGCTGCTTTTTTGTCACCTTATATAATCAATTTAGGGCTTGGTATGAAATATGATCACACTAAAAAATATCCGGTTCCGGATCGTTCATTTGTGGTTTCCGTGAATGTGGCTCCGCTTGCATATACTTATATGTCAAGCCAGGACGACGAAATTGACCGGGGGCGGCATGGATTTCCCAAAGACGAAGAGACAGGTTTGTATAAGAATTATTTAAGCAAATTCGGTTCTACAATCGACTTTAACATGACACTGAAACCGAATTGGAATGTCACCTGGAAATCGAGGTTCAAGTATTTTACCAGCTATGACCGCGTGATCTCCGAATTTGAAAATTCGTTGGATTTTGCAATTAGCCGTTTTTTCTCTACCTTGCTCTATTTACATATAAGGTATGATGACGGCGTCACGAAAGTCAATGAAACAGACTCATTTCTGCAATGGAGTCAATTGATAAGTTTTGGATTTAATTATAAATGGTAGGAAAGAATCAATTGAAAATTGACAATGAATAATTTAATTTTTAAGTAATTATGAAAATATTAGTAACAGGTGGAACCGGATATATAGGTTCACATACGGTAGTGGAATTACAAAACACAGGTTTTGAGGTTATTATTGTTGATGATCTATCTAATTCAACAATTGAAGTACTTGATGGTATTGAAAAAATCACAGGAGTACGTCCGTTATTCGAACGCTTGGATTGCAACGATAGAGGCGGATTGACAAACTTATTTACTACGCAACCCGATATTCGGGGAATCATTCATTTTGCTGCGAGCAAAGCGGTAGGCGAATCGGTCGTACAACCCTTAAAATATTATCGCAACAATATCTGTACATTGATTAATTTGNTGGAANTAATGCCTTTATTTGGTGTCTCTAATTTGGTTTTTTCATCTTCCTGTACCGTATACGGCCAGCCTGANATATTGCCTGTAACAGAAGATGCTCCCGTCAAACCGGCCATGTCGCCTTATGGCAATACCAAACAGATCAACGAAGAGATTATCCGTGACACCATCAATGCCGGATGTCCAATCAATAGTATTGTGTTACGCTATTTCAATCCGATAGGCGGCCATCCAAGCGCAGAGATAGGTGAACTGCCCATAGGCGTACCTCAAAATCTGGTGCCGTTTTTGACACAGACTGCTGCAGGCATCCGTCCTATGTTAAGTGTATATGGCAACGATTATGACACTCCAGACGGCTCATGTATACGTGATTATATTAATGTAGTCGATTTAGCCAAAGCGCATGTCATCGCTGTCAGCCGCTTATTGGAGGGCGAAACAACTGATAATCCCGAAACCTTCAATTTAGGAACCGGACAAGGAATAACCGTACTTGAACTGATCAATACATTCGAAAAAGCGACAGGAGTTAAAGTCCCCTATCAGATAGTTGGCCGACGTGAAGGTGATATTGAAAAGGTATGGGCAGACCCCGCGCATGCCAATAAAGTACTGGGATGGACAGCCCGGGAATCATTGGAAGATACCCTTCTCTCGGCCTGGAAATGGCAACAGAAGATTATGTAGGGGCGTGTTGTGCCCGCCAATGAAGAGAGTTGAGAGTTGAGAGTTGAGAGTTGAGAATTGAGAATTCCACAATCCCGTTAGGGATTTACGCTCGGTAGAATTCCACAATCCCGTCAGGGATTTACGCTCGGTAGAATTCCACAATCCCGTCAGGGATTTACGCTCGGTAGAAAACCACAATCCCGTCAGGGATTTACGCTCGGTAGAATTCAATTATTCAATGTCGTAAGACCGTTAATTATCAATTGAATCGCGAAAACATGTTTTATAACATGTTTTTATTTTAGCTGAATCAAAAGAAGAATCTTAATTTTACACGCTAAATAAACAAAATGCTTAATTATGGAGAATATAAAAACACGTTCCGGCTTGCTTGCGGCGGATTTCAGCAAGATGATTGATGGAAAAGAAGTGAAACTGTGTGTGTTAGTAAACAGAAGCGGAAGTGAGCTTACAGTCACTAATTATGGCGCTATCATCGTTTCATTGATGGTCCCTGCGCAAAACGGGACAATGATCGATGTAGTTACCGGATACCGTTCGTTGGACGATTATTTGACGTCGGAAAGAACGTACTTAGGCGCGGTTTGCGGCCGCTACGGGGGACGCATTGCCAAAGGAAGATTTGTATTGGATGGCGTGGTGTATGACCGGTTGGTCGTGAACAATGGTCCCAACCATTTACATGGAGGAATCAAGGGTTTCGATTCAATGGTATGGGATATGCAACAAAAAGACAGTCAGACGGTTGAGTTGAGTTATACATCTCCTGACGGTGAAGAAGGCTACCCCGGTACACTCCAAACGACAATTACTTATTCGCTTACTGATGACAATGAGTTAGTCATCACCTACCGCGCCGAAACGGATAAGCCGACAGTGCTTAACCTGACCAACCATTCGTATTTCAATCTTTCGGGTGCCGGTGATCCCTCAATTTATGATCATCTGGTAGAGATCAATGCCGATTATTACCTGCCTGCCGACGATACGTGTATTCCTTTCGGCTGGCCTGAAAAAGTTGAAAACACCCCGATGGATTTTCGGACGCCTCATGCGATTGGTGAACGCATCGAAGACCAATTTGAACAGCTGATTTTCGGCAGTGGATATGACCATTCTTTTGTCATCAATAAAAAACCGGATGAATTGGGTTTTGCAGCACGTTGTATCTCTCCCAAAACAGGGATAGTTATGGAAGTGTTTACTACCGAACCTGATGTACATCTCTATACGGGCAACTGGTTATCAGGCAATTATCCGGGCAAGAAAGGACTTTGTTATCCGATGCGCTCGGCTGTTTGTTTCGAAGCGCAACATTTCCCCGACAGTCCGAACCAGCCCGATTTCCCCTCTGCCGTTCTTCGTCCGGGTGAAGTATTTAATAATCAAACAGTCTATAAATTTTCTAAACAATAAATTATTAACAACAAAAAACTGAGATGAATATGGAAACGAAGAAAAATTACACGTTACCAATTATCATGATGATCCTACTTTTTGGTATGATCTCATTTGTTACAAACTTAGCCGCACCAATGGGTATTGTATTAAAGAGTCAATTCGGGGTCTCTAATGCCATGGGGTTGCTTGGAAATATGGCTAATTTTATCGCTTATGCCGTTATGGGGATTCCCGGCGGTATCTTATTACAAAGAGTGGGCTATAAAAAGACAGCTTTGATAGCTATTGCCATTGGTTTTGTCGGCGTCTTTATCCAGTATCTTTCCGGATATGCCGGCCAATCGTCAGCAATGATTGTTTATCTGTTGGGCGCTTTTGTCGCCGGTTTTTCGATGACACTGCTCAACACTGTAGTCAATCCTATGTTGAACACCTTGGGTGGTGGTGGAAACAAAGGCAATCAATTAATCCAGGTTGGCGGTTCCTTTAATTCCGTGATGGCTACTTTTACCCCAGCATTTGTGGGTATTTTGATTGGTGAGGCTACTAAAGCACGAATCACCGATATTTTTCCTGTAATGTACATCGCTATGGGGGTTTTTGCGCTTGTCTTCTTTGTATTATGGGCAGTTTCAATTCCGGAGCCTCAGACCAAATGGTCGTCCGAACCTATTGGAAAACTTATGTCAGGCGCTATCAAATTCCGTCATTTTGTTTTAGGAGCTATCGGAATATTTGTATATGTAGGTGTTGAAGTAGGAACTCCCGCCATGATGAATTTCTGGCTTACCGACCTTGCTTCAGTTGGTGCGACCATTGCAGGGACTGTGGTAGGAACTTATTGGTTTTTGATGCTGGTTGGACGTTTGTGCGGCGCTTCAATCGGAGGCAAAGTGTCGAGCAAAACGATGCTTACGGTTGGGTCGTTAGTTGCATTGGTCTTAGTATTAGCCGGTATGTTTTCACCTACAACACAGTTGGTATCTCTACCGGTGTTTAAAAGTTCGGCTGAAGGGTTGTCTTTCGGAACAGCACAGGTTCCGATTAATGCCATGTTTTTCGTATTGGTAGGCTTGTGTACTTCCATTATGTGGGGCGCTATTTATAATTTGGCCGTTGAGGGTCTTGGCAAATATTTAGCAGTTGCTTCAGGTATTTTTATGACTTTAGTCTGTGGAGGAGGAATCCTGCCCTGGATTCAAGGATTGGTAGCTGATGCATCCAGTTACTTGCCAAGCTATTGGGTTATGTTTGCCGGTTTCACTTATTTGCTTTTCTACGCATTGATTGGAAGCAAGAATGTGAATAAAGACATTAATGTAGAATAAATTAACAATTGACAATTAAAAAATACCAATTAAATTATGGAGTTAGAACACGTAAGAAGCCGTTTTATTAAACATTTTGACGGGAGTACAGGTACAATGTATGCTTCACCCGGACGCGTAAACCTGATTGGTGAACATACCGATTACAATGGCGGATTTGTCTTTCCCGGTGCTATTGATAAGGGGATCATGGCAGAAATCAAGTTGAACGGCACGTTGAAGGTGCGTGCCTATTCGATTGACATGAAGGATTATGTTGAATTTGGATTGAATGAAGAAGATGCTCCCCGTACAAGTTGGGCAAAGTATATCTTTGGCGTATGTCGCGAAATTATCAAACGGGGATACCCTATCGAAGGATTTAATACCGCCTTTGCAGGTGATGTGCCGTTAGGCGCCGGTATGTCGTCGTCAGCCGCTTTGGAAAGCACGTATGCTTTTGCGTTGAATGATATGCTCGGTCTGGGAATCGACAAATTTGAACTGGCTAAAATCGGACAGGCTACCGAACACAATTATTGTGGCGTTAAATGTGGTATCATGGATCAGTTTGCTTCCCTGTTCGGTAAGAAAGGGAATTTGATCCGGTTGGACTGCCGTTCTCTTGAACATGAATATTATCCGTTCGATCCGCAAGGATACAAATTGGTGTTGTTGGATACGGTGGTCAAACACGAATTGGCTTCTTCTGCCTATAACAAAAGGCGCGAATCATGCGAACGGGTGGCAGCAAAGCTCAATTCCGAGTTTCTGCGTGGCATTACAATGGATCAATTGCAGGCAATAAAAAACGAAGTCAGTGAAGAAGATTATAAACGTGCCGAATATGTGATCGGTGAAGAACGACGCGTATTGGATGTATGTGATGCGCTTCAGCGAGGCGACTACGAAACGGTCGGACAGAGGATGTACGAAACGCATTATGGCATGAGTAAATTGTATGAGGTGAGTTGTGAAGAACTTGATTTTCTGAACGATATAGCTAAGGAATGCGGTGTTACAGGTTCGCGTGTGATGGGCGGAGGTTTCGGTGGATGTACAATCAATCTTGTCAAAGATGATTTGTACGATCCATTTATAACCAAAGCTAAAGAAGCTTACAAGACACAATTCAACCGCTATCCGAAAGTGTATGACGTCGTTATCAGTGACGGCGCAAGAAAAATTTGTGATTAAGCGACATTTTATTAAAGAACCTCCTTTTTTTAGGTGTTTCTAAATTTATTTTTTTCTAGTTTTTTAATGTTTAAGAGCCAAAGGCCCAAAAAAGCCGGAGGCTCTTTTTTTTGTCATTATTTTATTTTATCTTTGTGCCCAATTGATGGATATGCTATAATTATCGGACATGAAAAGGAAAATTGATCATTTATTGATACTTGTTTTATTGACACTCCTGTCGGGATGCGATATTACGAAAGGTTTGCAAAGCCTCTATAACATGAAGAGTTGCGAGTACCGTTACAACTCAATCACCAATCTGAAAGTAGCGGGGATGAATCTTTCCAATGGGATTTCCATCCTGCAAATGCCTCAATTATTGGCTATTCTGAGTGGTTCGGCTTCTTCTATCCCGCTTGATTTTACCATCAACTTAGATGTACATAATCCCAATCCTTCACAGGCGGCCTTTCAGGCGATACAGTATATGATTCAAATTGATGATGTGGAATTTACGAACGGTCAATTGAATCAACCGTTTCGTGTGGACGCCGGCCAAACCGCACAATTACCTATTCAAATCGGTGTCGACATAGTCACCTTAATATCAAATAACTCCCAATCAGCTATTCTCAATATCGTCAAAAACTTTATCGGTATAGGCAACGACAAATCAAATGTGACCGTCCACCTGAAACCGACTTTCAACGTAGGAAGTTCGCAGATTACCTCACCGGTCTATATTCCGGTAAGCTTTTCCTTTGGCGGATCTTAAGCTTCGTCCCTTTTCGTCTTTCGTCTCTTCGGATTTGTAATCCGAAGGTCATGAATATCAGGATTTATATTTCGCAATAAACATCGCGTCATTGCGAAGGATGAAGCAATCTCGCATTTCAAATGCTACTACTCAAAGTTGCCTAATTGCAAATTCAGACCTCCTGACGTACCCATCTTCATTTATTTGATAATGAGAAGTATGTGTGAGCAGTAGCGAAAACTAAAAAAGTCGTATATTTGCGCACAAAA
>JGI24702J35022_10001074_pt1 | contig 17016 bp, 14 predicted proteins | sample TergutTh196P4_FD_35022 | JGI IMG/M metagenome (IMG submission 35022)
CGCCGGGTGTGTCGGGCGAAATTTTATACAACTTGCCCCTGCTATTATAAACAAGCCATTTCCCGTCGGGCGTCCAGTTAGGCGCTTCAATCGAGAAAGGAAACTCCCTTAAGAGGGTACGTTGACCGTTCCTTATGTCAAATATTTCAATGGAACAAGTTACTCGCGGTTGCTGTGCGTGGGATACAGGCGCAAATAACAAAGACAAAAGCATACATTTAATAAACTGTTTCATGTGAATAACGGTATAACTATTTAAATTCTACATTTGAAAAGAAGGCTGTTTCGAGTAAATCGGCTTCATGGGAGCAGATAAACAAACCGACATAAGCCGTTCCGGTGAAATCGAGTTCAATCTCGCCGGTAATCTCATCGGGATACTTTCCTTTTGCCGTTTTCATAATTATTCTGTTCCCCATGCGTTCGAGTTTGATGTAATCCGGCGCTCGGTGGTCGGCTACTACTTCTTTCGTTATATCCCCCGTTTTTTCACGGTATTGGAGCGAAGTCAGTCCGTCGCCATGTACGCAAACATCTGCATATTTGGCATTTCCATCAAGCGATTCGCGAATAATCAATCCTGTTTTACGGTGTGCATTGAAACCTGCACCCTTGAAAGCAATCTGGGCAGACAGCGAAAAATCGCCGCTTTCTTTTCGCCATACCATGAAAAAAGCATCTTCGTTTGCCCACATGTTCGTCCCTGCCCCGGTTAACGTATAAGTGTTTGACGCTTTATCGTAGCTAAAAGACCCGTTCAGCTTGCAGTTTCCTACATCTCCCGAGCCGTCGAAGATATTGCCTCCCGTAGAACAGTTCGTAAATAATCCTAAATATAAGGTGATTAATACCCCTATTATTGAAAATCGAATCATAATGTATTATCGTTGATTATGCAAAAATCAAGGACAAAATTAGAAATAATTTCATGAAATCCCAAAAAAAATTGCATAATCTTAAAAATTCGTTTAACTTTGTGCACTTTAAGTGCAGGGTACGCCTTAATCGATACACGTTTAATTAGGAAATATTCAATTAATTATTAGTAAATTATAGTCGTATGAAAAACAAAGTAGTTCTTCCATTCATTGTGATGGTTTCCATGCTGGTAATGAACGGCATGAGTGTAAAAGCACAGGATTGGTCGCAATGGCGCGGCCCAAATCGCGAAGGCCTCTTCAAGGGTGAAAATCTCAATTTAGACTGGACGGCAAAAAAACCTGCCCTGTTATGGACGTTCCGGCAGGCAGGGTCCGGGTATACCGCACCTACAATAATCGGAACGACGCTCTACTGTCAGGGTGGCGCTGACGGTAATGATTTTGCATTCGCGTTGGATACACAAACAGGTAATTTGAAATGGAAACAAAACCTTGGCGAACTAGTAATATTAGATCGTGGTGATGGGCCTCGCGGCTCTGTTACAGTGGATGGCAACAAACTGTATTTGATACGCGGAGGCGGTCAGATACATTGTCTTTCTGCCACTGATGGCAAAATGATTTGGCAGAAAGACTTTAAAGAAGATTTTGGCGGTAAGATTATGTCGCAATGGGGATATAGCGAGTCACCTTTAGTTGACGGTAACTTAGTTATTTGTACACCCGGCGGCAGTCAAGGAACCATGATAGCGCTTAACAAAAATACAGGCAATGTAGAATGGGTATGCAAGGAATGGACAGATAATGCGGGTTACTCATCTCCTATTATTGCTGATGTCAATGGAATACGTCAATATATTCAACAATCGAATAAAGGCGTGGCGGGCGTCTCGGCAAAAGATGGTAAACTGTTGTGGAGAATCGAGAATCCTGCTTATATGGTTGCAGTCATTCCAACGCCTATTTTCAATGACAATATGGTTTATGTTACAAACGGATATAATGGCGGTTGTATGGGTATACAGCTTACCAAGCAAGGCGAAGGTATTAAAGCTGAAACTATTTATTCTAACATCAGAGATATCACCTGTCAGCATGGCGGCGTCACATTGGTAAACGGTTTTGTTTACGGTCATTCAGATAATCCCAGCAATAGTTGGGCATGCCAGAATTTTAAAACAGGTGAAATTGTTTGGACCCAAAGCGACAAAGATTTTGTTGTCGGTAAAGGAGCGTTGCTTGCCGTCAACGACCGTTTTATTCTTTTTGATTTGAAGAACGGTACGTCTGCTGTAGTAGCTTTTTCACCGGAGGGGCAAAAAGAGTTTGGTAAGATGGAAATACCGGAACGAACCACAATAGTAACGAGGGACAATGAGTTATGGACACATCCGGTCGTTGCCAACGACAAGCTCTATATCAGAGACCATGACCTGCTTTTTTGCTTCGATATGCGGAAATAACGGCTTCATATTCACAGGATGAGAAAATCATTATTGGCTTTTCTCATCCTGTGAATATAGTCAAAATAATAACTCCTGTTTCCCAATAATCATCACGCTTAATATATCACGCTTTTAGCGTGATGTTTTTTAGGAAATTATTCGTATCTTTGCCGTCTGATTTAATAGAAATAAGCTATGGAAAAGAATATAAACCCTTTTTTAACAATAGGATATGATTCGAAAGAATACTTTTGTGACAGAGAATATGAATTGGACATACTGCAAAAAAATATCAAAAACGGCATTAATACTACACTTATTTCCGGAAGAAGATTAGGGAAATCGGCGTTGATCTATCGTTTTTTTGAAGATGTAGAACAAGAAAATTACGTTTGTATCTATGTTGATATTAATGCCAACACGCGACTAAAAGACTTTACAGAAACGCTGGCTTTGGCCGTTTTCAACAGATTTCCTCAAAAACGAAATATAGGTCGCCGTTTTTTGGATTTTTTAAAAAACCTGCGCCCAGTCATTACATACGACGTATTAACTAGTCAACCTGAAATTCATTTTGACTTCGTCCAACCCAAAGCGTATGAACATACCTTGCATAATTTATTTCAGTTCTTGGATAATCAACAGGTTGAAGTAATTATTGCAATAGACGAATTTCAGCAAATAACCTACTTCCCCGAAAAAAATATGGAAGCGCTTTTGCGTACATTCATACAAACACTGAAACATACACGCTTCATTTTCAGTGGCAGCAAAAAGCATATAATGCTTGAGATGTTTAATACGGCTAATCACCCATTTTTTTCGAGTTCGCAAATCATGGGACTTGTCGAAATACCTGAAGATAAGTACAAGACATTTATCCGGGAAAAGTTTGCCGAACGCAACCGTAGCATTGATGATGAAGCCATTGACTTTATCCTCTCTTGGACGTTGAGACACACATACTACACGCAAATAATATGCAACGGCGTTTTTGCCGGCGGCAAGAAAAATGTTACCATTGCGACTGTCAAAAGAGTTTGCGACGAACAGCTAAACCTGCAACAAGTAACCTTCATAAACTATCGAAACCTGTTGAGCCCGGTACAATGGAAATTGCTGATTGCCATTGCCAAAGAAGGACTTGTCGCCGAAGTGCAAGCGCATGATTTTCTCCGAAAATATGCTATAGGCGCGGCCTCATCAGCACAGAAAGCATTGATAGCGTTGTTGGATAAAGAAATGATATTTACCATCGAAACGAAGGGAAAAACAGCTTACCGCGTATATAACGTCTTTTTAATGCGCTGGTTGGAACGTACCTTTTGAATCATCCGCCACATCTTGTCTGCTAATTACGCGAATTTTCACGAATAATTCGTCTTTAAACAATTTAATGAAACAAGTATGTAAGACAACTCGATAATAATAAAAAAAAATCCATCTGTTTATAATTTTATAAGTTGTTGTGTTATAATTTTTACGCTTTGTCATTGCGCGTGTTATTCATGTATTCTTGATATTCTTTTACAAAGCAGTCTAAGGCCTGAACCCATTCATTGCCGAACCTGAAAATAAGCGATTCACGCAGAAATTGATAGAGGCGTAAGCATTTTTGCTCGCCCTGTTTCTCTGCGTTGCGGCAAACTTTATATCTGTGATAATTGACTGCCAGAAAATCTTTATAACGTTTCACCCGGATGGGGTACAACCGACATGAGACAGGTTTCATAAAAACAATGCGACCTTCATGAAAGGCTTTTTCAATGGCGCATTTGCAGATCCCATTCGCGTCGTAAAAGGTGAAGACGCAGTCTTTACCGTTCACAATAGAAGTGACAATATCATTTTCGGAATCAATGTAAGCAACACCTTGTCTGTTGATTACTGTCTTTGCTTCGGGTGAGAGGTCGTCCCAAACAGCAGGTAAAATATTTCGCAATATTTCAAATTCCTCTTTTTCGAGCGGCGCTCCGGCATCGCCTTCAATACAACAAGCGCCTTTACATTGCTTCAAGTCGCAGCAAAAGTAACGTTCTATCAGGTCAAGACTGATAAGTGTATCTCCAATTTGTATCATAATGGCGCAAAAATAGTAATTTTTTTACACATTATGTGATGCAAAATTAAAATAAATTTAATGAAATTGTAATAATTAAAAAGTTTTATGTAACTTTGCGACCGCAAATTAATAAAATTAATAAAACATGAAATTTAAAGTAGGAGACAAAGTAAAGTATGACAGCGGCGATTGGTGGTTTTTGGGAACTGTAACCGCAGTAATTGACAATTCTATCTGCCCAAGTTACCGATTGAACGTGGATAGTATGGAAAAAAAGAATTGCAAATTTTCAATCACGCAATTTGAGTTTGAATTGGAAGCTGACAATGAGGATGAAAACAACAATGACAGGCTAAAATGGGATATGTTGGAAAAAGAATATTTGAAAAAATATTTTGGATTTCAACCTGCCGAATCATCCAAAGCCATTGAACCGGAACTAAAACCGGAACCAAAACCTGAACCTGTGCCGGAACAGGAACCGGAACAGGAGCCAAAACAGTTAGTTGAACCGGTTGAACTGAAACCGGAAAAGAAACAGAGAAAGAAAAGAGAACCGAAACAGGAACTGAATCAGGAAAATGTCGAAACGTCGCCGGCGCTTATAGAAGAGAAGCCTCAAGAAGAGATTCCAAAGCGCAAAAGAGGTGATGCATGGGAAAGAAATTTTGAATTATACCAAAATGGCGACAGGTCTAATATAATACACGCCTGGGTATCCATAAATAGAAAACTGTATAAAACAGGCGAACTGTCAGACGAAAAATTTAAAAAGTTAATGGATATCCATTTCCCGTTTGAAACAAAACTGAAAAGAAAAAACCAAAATTAAACTATAAAAAATAAAAGATATATTCATGAAATATCAAGTAGGAGATAAAGTGAAGTATGACAGCGGCGACTGGTGGTTTTACGGAACTGTGTCCGCTGTAATTGAAAATTCTATCAATCCATGTTACCGATTGAGTGTGGATAGGATGGTGAAAAAGAATTGCAGATTCTCAATCACTCAATTTGAGTTTGAATTGAAAGCTGAAAAAGAGGATAGGCGTTACCTGTTACCGGAACCTGTTTCCATACCTGTAATCACACCTGTAACCGTACTCGAACCTGTACCCGCGCCTGCACTTGTACCCGAACTTGTACCCGAACCTGTACCCGAACTTGCACCCGCACCTGTAACCGAACCTGCACCTGCACCTGTAATTGCACCTGTACCTGTACCTGTACCTGTAACCGTATTAGTACCTGAACTGAAAAAACCGGTAGAAAAACAGAAAAGGAAACCGAAACAGGAACCGGAATCTATTAAGGAACCGGAAAAAGTTGAACTGCCACATGCCCAAAAGGAAGTTACGAAAAAGCGAAGAAGAGGGGACGTGTGGAACAACAATTTTGAAGCATATCGAAACGGCGACAGAAGCAAAAAAACACACGCCTGGATATCCATAAACAGAAAACTGTACAAAACAGGCGATCTGTCGGAAGAGAAGTTCGAGAAGCTAATGGAGTTAAATTTTCCTTTTGAGATTCAAAAAACAAAGACAGGGCCGAAAGGCGGCTGGGAGAAACAATTGGAACAGTGGAAAAAGGGAGAACGTAATTCGTTACAGGAATGGAGACAGAGAAGCGTAAGACAATACGTCGCTGGTAAATTAAGCAAAGACAAAATAGAAAAGCTAAAAGAAGTCGGTATCCTGAAATAGCTTAATCAGATTGACTCCGGTCATTTGTTTAGGTTGTTCAAGTCCCATGATATACAGCAGGGATGGTGCAACATCGGCTAACATGCCATCGACTACGACGGCTGAAGCATCGGATGTGACATAAACACACGGCACAGGATTCAACGAGTGCGCTGTATTCGGAGAGTTGTCTTCGTTCAGTGCATTATCGGCATTGCCATGGTCGGCGATGATAAGAACTTCATAACCATTTTCTTTAGCAGCCTCAACCGTATCTTTGAGGCAGGCGTCGATGGCTATAACCGCTTTCTCAATGGCCTCATAAACGCCGGTATGACCTACCATGTCGCCGTTTGCATAGTTGCAGACGATGAAGTCGTATTGATTCGTCCGAATCGCCTCAACCAATTTATCTTTTACTTCGTAGGCGCTCATTTCCGGTTTGAGGTCGTAAGTCGCCACTTTGGGCGACGGAACGAGTATACGGTCTTCACCTGCGAATGGCGTTTCGCGGCCTCCGTTAAAAAAGAAGGTCACATGCGCATATTTTTCCGTTTCGGCCATATGAAGTTGTTTCAATGACAGTGACGCCAAGTATTCGCCGAGGGTATTATCCACATTATCTTTGTCGAACAAGATATGCAGCCCTTTAAAGGTGGCGTCATACGGTGTCATGGTGAAATATTGCAGGTCCGGGATCGTGTGCATACCGGCTTCAGGTATATCCTGTTGTGTCAACACGATGGTAAGTTCTTTGGCGCGGTCGTTGCGGAAGTTAAAGAAGATGACTACGTCGCCTTCTTCTATCACTGCTACCGGTTTGCCGTTTTCGATATGCACGATTGGTTTGATAAATTCGTCGGTTACGCCGTCATGATACGATTCTTCCATTGCCTTCACCATATCTTCGGTCGGCTTACCGACACCTTTCACCAACAAATCATATGCTTCCCTGATACGTTCCCAGCGTTTGTCGCGGTCCATCGCATAATATCGTCCCACAATGGAGGCGATTTTTCCGCCGTTAATTTGCAGGTGGGTTTCAAGTTGTCTGATAAAACCGGCGCCGCTTTTCGGGTCGGTATCGCGACCGTCCATAAAACAATGTACATATGATTTGGAGATGCCATACCGGTCGGCTATTTCTGTTAATTTGAACAGGTGGTCCATTGAACTGTGCACGCCTCCATCAGATACAAGCCCTAAGAAATGGATTTTCTTGTCTTTGTTTTTAGCATATTCGTACGCGTTTTTGATAGCCGGGTTTTCGAGGATGGAATTATCGCGGCAGGCTTTGTTTATTTTCACTAAGTCTTGATATACAACCCGTCCGGCGCCTATATTGAGATGTCCTACTTCGGAGTTCCCCATTTGTCCGTCGGGTAAACCCACGCTTTCGCCGGAGGCTTTAAGTTGTGAATTGGGATAGGTTTGCAATAAGTAATCCCAATAAGGTGTAGGCGTGCAATAGATAAGATCGCTTTTTGATTTATTACCGATTCCCCAACCGTCGCAAATTATTAAAATGGCTTTTTTCTTCATTATTATATTATTCATAATTTGTATTGACGCTGCCTCTACATTTTTTTTCAGGCACACAGATAAAGCAGATTTATAAGACCAGCGAAGATTATTATCTGCGTTAATCCTTCATATCTGCGTTATCCGGGCGCTTTTGAGACAGCCTCATCTGCTTGTTTCTTATTCGTCAGCCGGTGAGATTAGTTTATATCCTTTCCCATGAATATTGATAATTTCGATATTCGGGTCGTCTTTCAGCAATTTACGCAGTTTTGTAATATAAACATCCATGCTGCGCGCGTTGAAATAGTTGTCGTCTACCCAGATCGTTTTCAGCGCATAGTTACGTTCAAGCACTTCATTGGTATGAGCACAGAGCAGACTTAGCAATTCACATTCCTTTGTTGTTAATTTGGTTACTTTATCGGCAATGACAAGCGTTTGTTTTTGTGTATCAAAAGTAAAGCTACCTAATTTGTAGAATGGAACATCTTTGAGTTTTTTTCCTTTCACGCGGCGAAGAATGGCTTCCATGCGAAGTAATAATTCTTCCATGCTGAATGGTTTCGTCAGATAATCGTCAGCGCCGAGTTTAAATCCTTCGAGGATATCTTCTTTCATGGTTTTCGCCGTCAGGAAAATAATCGGAATTTCGGGGTTCAACGAGCGTATTTCCTGCGCCAGTGTAAAACCGTCTTTTTTCGGCATCATAACATCGAGAATACAGATGTCGTATTTCTCTTTTACAAATCCTTTAAAGCCGGCTTCTCCGTCGGTGAAAAGGTCTGCAATAAACCCTTTTGCCTGTAAGTATTCTCTTAAAAGCATTCCTAAGTTTTCGTCATCTTCACAGAAGAAGATCCTTGTTTGTTCGTCCATAATCTTAATTATTAATTGTTGGTAATGAGATAATAAATGTTGTGCCAATGTTTCCGGGTCCGTTTTCTGCGCGTATAGAGCCTTTATGGTCTTCCGCTACTTTGCGAACGTATGCCAGTCCGAGGCCAAAGCCTTTGACATTATGAATATTTCCGGTCGGCACACGGTAAAAACGGTCGAATATTTTTTTCAGATTTTCTTTTTTAATCCCGATTCCATTATCTTCGATCAGGATAAGCACTTTATCGCTATCGTTGCGGGTACGTACGATAAGGCGTAGCGGAACCGATTCACGACGGTACTTCACCGCATTATCCATGAGGTTGAAAAGCATATTGGTAATATGCATTTCATCCGCAAAAATCGCCGAATTTTCCGCTTCCAATTCAACATCTATCGTACCGCCTGATTTCTCAACTTTTATATTAAATATATTCGCCACATTTGCTATTAAATCATTAACATCCAATTCCTTCAGCTTAAGAGTGGCTTTTTGGTTTTCAAACAGCGACATTTGCAGCACTTTTTCCACTAAAAATCCGAGCCGTTTTGTCTCGTCGTTGATGACTGTAGATATATGTTTAAACACTTCCGGGCTTTTCGAGATATCCGAATCTTTCATCATCTGCGCTGCAATCGAGATCGTTGAAACAGGCGTCTTCAGTTCGTGCGTCATATTATTGACGAAGTCTGTTTTCATTTCCGATAATTTCTTTTGGCGGAAAATGATATAAATCGTGATGGTGAACGTGACAAGCAGGATTACCGAGAACATGATGGAAGGTGCAAGAAACGACACCGAGGCCGACACATAATCGCTCCTTGTCGGAAAATACACTTTGATATAGTTTAGTTTGGTAACAGGATCGGAAGGAAAGAGAACTTGTGTAATGATTTTCGGGCTTTCGGGCTTTTTAGTAAAGGGTTCGTTTTGATAGACTGCCTCCCCGTAATTATTGATAATCCATAGCACAAAAGGCAATTTCAATCCGTTTTTTGAAAATTCCTCCGCAACCAAATAATCCAGATTGTCGAGGTTAATTCGCTGATCGACAGGCATCAGAGGAGCAATATTCATCGAGAAATTTATAACTTCTTCCTGAATTGCTTTGTAGCGAAAATAACGGTTCATAAATTCATTTTGATATTTCTCCGATGCTGCGATGATGGCCGGTTTTTGGCTTTCCGTACTTCGTTGTAATGGCGTATTTTGCGTCGTTTTCTGATAATATTGTATCGTTGATTCTATTTGGGAGAAACTATGAAAGATGCCGCTTGTGTCTACTCGTAAAGTCTGATTTTGTATCCGCTCAGTCAATTGACTGATATTTTGCTGATTAGACGGATTCATTGACATAAAATCAGTTCCTAATGCATTTGAGAATTTTTCCACAGTGGCTTTGACCGACTCTCGCTCAATCTCGCGCGAAACATTCTCCAAACAGCGTCTTACAGTCGATTCAAATTGCTCATTATTGGTTTTGGTAATGTTTGCTATGTACTGAACCTGTAATATTAACAGGCCAATAAAAGCAAATACCATCACGCCGGCAAGCAACCAAATCGTAGACTTTTTCATATTTACATCATCTGATTTTTAAAAATGCAAAGGACGTGAATTTTTATTTAATAAACATATAAAAAAGCTAAAATTTTTAACCATTAAATGTTAAATATTTCTAATAATCCACGTACGGGCGTTCACAAAGGCTTCGATCCATGGGGTGATTTCATCGTTTTGGCGTTCGGCAGGATAATAGCCGCATTGCCATGGGAAGATGGAACGTTCCGGATGTGGCATCAGGGCAAGGTGGCGTCCGTCTGACGAGCATATACCTGCCACAGCCCAGGGTGAACCGCTCGGATTGGCCGGATAGGCATCGTAATTGTATTTTGCTACGATATGATACTGTTTTTCGTCGTAGGGGAAATCAAATTTCCCGTCGCTATGCGCTATCCATGCTCCTAATTTGCAGCCGCTAAGCGAACCTAACATAATTGAATTGTTTTCAGGAATTTCCAAAGTAACAAAACCGGATTCAAGTTTATTCGAATCATTGGCCGCTATTTTATGTTTTTTCTCATGCTCAGGATAGATCACTTCCAACTCGGTCATCAACTGGCATCCGTTGTTTATACCGATGCTCAGCGTATCTTTACGACTGTAGAATCGGTCGATGGCTTTTTTAGCTTTCTCGTTATACAGGATATCGGCAGTCCAACCTTTAGCCGGACCTAACACATCGGAGAATGAGGAGCCTCCGCAGAACACGATCAGGTTGACAGCATCAAGTGTCTCGCGTCCCGTAACAAGGTCGGACATGTGAACATCCTTCACATCAAAACCGGCAAGGTAAAGTGCGTATGCAGTTTCGCGTTCGCCCCGTGTGCCCTCTTCGCGGATGACGGCGGCCTTGATTCCGTTCCTCTCACTGCGATTAGCCGTCAAACCATAGGCCTCAAGCGTCCCTGTAAAATCTTTCGGGAATTTGTATACTACCGGCTGCACTTTATAGTTATCAAAACGCTTACCGGCATATCCTGCGCCGCTTTGACGCATATCCAATAAGTAGGATGATTTGTACCATACATCGCGCAAATGGTTGATGTTCAGAAGATATTGCACATCTTCCTTTGTTATCATGATGTGGCGTTCTTCTACCGGCTGCGCGATACACGCAACACTGATACCGGCCGCCTGCATAAACTTTTCGAAAGCGAATTTCTCTTTCACCTGTACGATGACGCCCGGATTTTCGGCAAATAAGAGTTTTACTATATCTTTTTCGGCCAGCTCGTCAAGGTTGACATCCAATCCCCCTTCCGGATTAGCAAAACACATCTCCAATAAGGTAGTAATAAGGCCTCCTGCCGAGATGTCATGTCCTGCTATAATCAGGCCCTGCCAGATAGCCTCTTGGGTGGCGTTAAACGCTTTGACAAAATAAGCCGGGTCTTTAACGGTCGGCGCTTCATCACCTATTTTACTGTGTACCTGCGCAAAAGCAGAACCGCCGAGTTTCATTGTATCGAAAGAATAATCGATATAAAACAGGTATTGAGCATGATCGGGCGACAATACCGGCGAAACAATTTTCTTCACATCTCTCACTTCGCCCATTGCCGAGATGATAACTGTCCCCGGCGACAATACTTTGTCGTCGCCATATTTTTGTGTCATCGAGAGTGAATCTTTTCCTGTGGGGATATTGATACCTAAAGCGCAGGCAAAGTCGGAAGCCGCTGTGACTGCTTTGTAAAGCCGGGCGTCTTCGCCTTCATTGTGGCATGGCCACATCCAGTTGGCGCTAAGTGAGACGCTTTTGATCTGTTCTTTTAGCGGTGCAAAGACGATATTAGTCAATGCTTCGGCAATCGCCAGCACCGAACCTGTGGCGGGGTCTATCAGGGCTGCTTGCGGCGCGTGTCCGACGGAAACAGCTATACCGGCTTTACCGCGATAATCAAGCGCTACTGCTCCTAAGTCGCTTAGCGGCAATTGCAGCCGACCTTGACATTGTTGCCTTGCTACTTTGCCTGTTGCCGAACGGTCTACCTTGTTTGTGAGCCAGTCTTTGCAGGCAACGGCTTCCAATAGTAACACATTTTCAAGGGATTCTTGCAACACGAATTTTTTATAAGTCACAGGCTCAAATGTCTCTTTTATCGTTTTATCTTCCATCCGGGTTCGCGGCGGTTTACCAAACAGATATTCCAATTTGAGATCGATCGGTTTAGTGTCTTTATTCTGTTTGAAAACGAGTTTTCCGCTACCGGTAGTATAGCCGACGGTGTACATAGGCGAACGTTCACGTGCGGCTAACCGGCGGAGCAACTGTTCATTTTTGCCCCATACAACCAAACCCATCCGTTCTTGGCTTTCGTTACCAATGATTTCTTTGGCCGAGAGGGTCGGGTCGCCGATGGGCAGTTTTGACATATCGATGATTCCGCCTTTCGATTCGACTAATTCGGAAAAACAGTTGAGGTGGCCTCCCGCCCCATGATCGTGGACGGAAACAATAGGGTTTATATCTGCTTCGGCGGCGCTTCGTATCACATTGGCTACCCTGTTTTGCATATTGGGATTGGAGCGTTGAATAGCATTCAATTCAATCCCGCTGTCAAATTGTCCTGTGTTAACAGACGAGCCGGCGCCGCCTCCCATTCCGATCCGGTAATTATCGCCTCCAAGCATCACAATCTTGCTATACGGAGGGGGTGGAGATTTATGTGCGTCGCGTTTTTTTGCAAATCCTACCCCTCCTGCTTGCATGATCACTTTATCAAAAGCAAACTTTTTCCCGTTTTCTGTGTATTCGAAGGTAAGCAAAGAGCCGCAGATAAGCGGTTGTCCGGAGTGATTACCATACATGGATGCGCCATTTGACGCTTTTATAAGGATTTGTTCCGGCGTCTGATACAGCCATTTACGCGGTTCGAGCATTGATTCCCACGACCGCCCCTCTTCAGTACGGGGATAGGATGTCATATAGACAGACATTCCGGCAAGTGGCACAGAGGCTTTTCCGCCGCCTAAGCGGTCTCTTATCTCACCGCCCGAACCGGTAGCGCCGCCATTATATGGCTCTACGGTGGTAGGGAAATTGTGGGTTTCGGCTTTCAGTGATAAAACAGTGTTAAAGACTTTTTTTACCCGATAGTAATCGGGCTTTTCGCCCGTATGGGGTGCAAATTGCTCCAATCTCGGGCCTTTGATGAAGGCGACATTGTCTTTATAGGCGGAAACAATATTGTTGGGATTCACTTTCGACGTCTTTTTTATCAGGTCAAAAAGCGAACTTTCCATCGTTATCCCGTCTATGATAAATGTGCCGTTGAAAATTTTATGTCGACAATGCTCGGAGTTAACCTGAGAGAATCCGAATACTTCACTGTCCGTCAGTTTACGTTCCAATATTTTACTTACCTCGTCCAAGTATTCCACTTCGTCATCACTCAATGCAAGTCCCGCTTCAATGTTATACGTAGCAATGTCATCGACAAGGATGACAGGTTCCGGCTTTCTGTCATTTGTAAAAATTGTCTGGTCTAAACCGTCGTAAATCCGCTCAAGCATCGGATCGCAGATAGCTTCACCCGACGGAATATTAACATATTCCTCTATGCGGGAGATCCCTTTTAAGCCCATAATTTTTGTGATATCAACAGCATTCGAGCTCCATGGTGTGGTCATTTCCCTGCGTGGCCCGACAAACCAGCCCTTTATGCTTTCCGAAGCAACAAGTTTTGCATCGCCAAACAGCCAACCTAACTTCCCAGTGTCATTTGAATCAAATGATTGTGCAGTTTCTACTGCAAGCACTTTATTTACAGTGGATTGAAAAAATAGAATCATTGTATAAACAGTTATAAATTAAAAAATACGCCACAAAGATAGTGATAATTGGTCGCACCTGCAACAGTTTTTTTCAATTTTTCCTTACGGTAAAAGTAAAAAACGAAAAAACCGAAATTTGTTTCTTAACGGATTTTTTCTTAATTTTGCGCCGTTTTTCAGGAATGAATAGCGGAAATAAAGATGTTAGAACTATTTTATACAGGAATAATTATAGGCATATTGGTTTCATGTCCGATGGGGCCAATAGGTATGTTATGTGTTCAGCGGACTTTGACCAAGGGGCAGTTGTCAGGTTTTTTCTCAGGGTTAGGCGCGGCTGTTTCGGATTTTTTCTATGCCTTAGCGACCAGTTTGTTTATGGGCTTTCTCGTTAATTTTGTGCAGGCGCATGAGATGTCATTGCAGATTTTCGGAAGCGTCATCCTGATCCTGTTCGGGTATTATATCTTTCGGCATGATCCTTCAAAAGACTTTAAACAAAATCAGGAACAGAAACAAACACTGGCGCAGGACTTTGTGACCGCCTTTTTGTTAACGTTCAGTAATGTGCTGATTGTGATTCTGTTCATAGGATTGTTTGCACGGTATGGTTTTGTCTTACCCGAACATTCCGTTCAAATGACGATATCCGGTTTGATAGGCGTTTTAGCAGGTGCGGTACTTTGGTGGTTTATTATTACTTTTGTAGCCTCATTAATGCGCCAATGGTTTAATATCCGCGGGATAAAGATTTTAAATAAATTGATGGGTATCATTATCATGATTTTGGCAATTATTGGATTAGTTGCCTCGATTTGGTTTTTTTTGTATACGTAGAGACGTAGCATGCTACGTATCCACAATTATCACTTTATATTAATTATTATGAGATTGACGAAAAGAATTTTAATGGTTTTTCTGATTGGCAGTATGGTGACGGGGTGCACTCCAAGAGAAAAGAAAGAGACGGGAAAGACGTCGGATATAACGGCAACTCCGAAGAACTTTGAACGGGTGAAGCCTCCGGTTCTATTAACAGACCCGCAAGCGCAAGCCGGCTATATGATAACCCATTATTGGGATTATTTCAATTTCAGAGATACGATGTATTGTCATGTCCCTGATATTACGGTACAGGCCTTTGTTGATTTTATCGTGTTATTCCCGTATGTCTCAAGCGATATAATCGACAAGGGGGTAAAAAAATTACTCGATTCGGCTGAGGTAGACGAGGTGATGTATAATTATTTTTGTATTTTGGCAGAAAGTCATCTATATGATCCTAACTCGCCCTACCGTAATGACGAATATTACATTCCGTTTTTAGAGCATAATGTCGCTTCGCTCAAATTAAATGAGGCGTCTAAGGTTCGCCCACAGCATGTCCTGCAATTGGTTTACCGTAACCGGCCCGGTGCAAAGGCGGAAAATGTCGTGTACACGACAGCCTCCGGGACGACAGGCCAGCTCTACAATCTATCAGCCCGTAATATCCTGCTGATGTTTTATAATCCCGATTGTAAGGAATGTAAGCAGACGACCGCTGAGATAAAACAGTCGGCGGCTATTACAGCGGCTATTTCGTCCGGTCGGCTGAAAGTGTTAGCCGTTTATCCGGATGAGAATTTGGATATCTGGCGGAGTCATCTGAATGAAATGCCGTCGTCATGGATAAACGGATATGACAAGTCATTGACAATCAGAAACAATCAAGTATACGACCTGAAAGCGATACCTACGCTTTATCTGTTGGATGAGAACAAGCGCGTACTGCTTAAAGACACCTATGTCGAACTTATTCACGAGTTCCTTGAACAAAATTGATAATGACGGGTGGCGTATATCGTCCCTATTCATTACTACCACCAAAAGAAATGATTATTTTGTGTTGTTTTTATTGTTATACCGAAAAAAATGATTATTTTTGCAAGGTTTTTCAATGTATAACAGTAAAAAAATGATACTACGTGAATTTTTTCTTCAACCGGTTCGTCCGTTTTACGATATAACGGACTTGGTCAAAGTAATCATCGGCATTCGCCGGTGCGGCAAGTCGGTACTACTTTCGCAAATTGCCACCGAGCTATTAGATAAAGGAGTTGATAATGAACATATTATATTTATCAATTTTGAATTGTTTGAATTTTCGCATTTAAAAACAGCAAAAAATTTGCACGATTATATTACATCCCTCGTGAAAAAAGATGAAAAATACTTTGTTTTTTTCGATGAGATTCAAATGGTTAGTGATTTTGAATTGGTCATCAACTCGTTGCGGTCAAAGGGCAATTTCAGTATTTTCATTACAGGTTCAAATGCACATTTACTTTCGGGCGATCTTGCCACACATTTATCGGGTCGTTATGTGAAGTTTACGGTGACACCCTTTACTTTTGCAGAAACCTTGCTGATTACCGGCGAAACCGATTACAAGGCAGCCTTTGAAAATTATATGAAATGGGGGGGGATGCCCGGTCGTTTTGCGTTTAAGACCGAAACAGAAACTCAAAAATATTTGCAGGACGTTTTCGATTCAATTATTCTACGCGACATTCTTATCCGGAAGAAAATCAGAGATATAAATCTATTAAATAACATTGTTCAATATCTTCTCGAAAACACGGGCAGAATTTTTTCAGCCCATACGATAGCTAAATACATCAAATCACAAAGCCGCAGCGTTTCAGCCGAAACGTTGTACAATCATGTTGAATATATCATTGAATCGCTACTGTTTACAAAAATCAATCGTTTCGATATCAGGCGAAAAAACGTCTTTGCGACGCTTGAAAAATACTATGTTGCAGATATGGGTTTATTGCAGCTCAAACGCGGATTAATAGCGGAGCATCTTGGCGGACGATTAGAAAGTATTGTGCTTAACGAACTGCTTGCAAGGGGTTACAAAATCCATGTCGGCGTCATGCGTAATGCCGAAATAGATTTTGTGGCTGAAAAAAACAACGAAACGGAATATTTTCAGGTATGTTATCACATCGATTCCGACACGACTTTACATCGGGAAATTAACGCTTTCAATGGAATCCCCGAAAGAAAATGGCTGATTACCGCCGATCATTTCGATTACAGCCAAAAGGGGGTCAAGTCGGTGAACATCATTGATTGGTTGTTGTCATTTCCCCCGTCCCTCTGATATACTTTCCGGCCAATTTCACTTACTGGGTGCGCGGACGTCCCGTCC
>JGI24702J35022_10001075_pt1 | contig 16999 bp, 13 predicted proteins | sample TergutTh196P4_FD_35022 | JGI IMG/M metagenome (IMG submission 35022)
AAGCCGTCTCTTGAACGTTGGTATGGCCGCGCAGCGCATGCTGGGAAGAACTCCCGGAAATGTAGTCGCGATCCGCCCCATGCGCGACGGAGCCATATGCGATTACGATATGACAGAGCGTATGCTCAAAGAATTCGTACGCAAGGTACAGTCTTTTTCTTTGCTCAAGCCAAGAATAATTATTTCAGTCGCGACAGGTATAACGGAAGTCGAGGAACGCGCCGTCATCGATGCAGGCATAGCGGCAGGAGCGCGAAAAGTGTACCTTATGGAAGCCCCGCTTGCTGCGGCAATCGGAGCAGGACTTGACATATCAAAGCCGGAAGGCCATATGGTGATCGATATAGGCGGGGGTACAACAGATATCGCCGTGCTGTCGCTGTCCGGCGTCGTCGAGTCCGCTTCTCTGAAGCTTGGCGGCGATGCGTTCGACAATGCTCTTATCAAGTCCATCAGAAGAAAACACAACGTGCTTATCGGCGAGACGACTGCTGAGGAACTGAAAAAGGGTATAGGATGCGTATTCCCCAGACCTGAGACGGTAGCCGTCGAAGTGAAAGGACGCAGCTTGATGACAGGGCTGCCGAGCGTTGTGGCTGTCAGTTCCACTGATACGTTTGAGGCATTCGAAGAAGTGACTGAACGAATCATCGAAGCTGTGCACGGCGTACTGGAGTCAACGCCGCCGGAACTGGTTGCCGACATCTCTCAGAACGGAATCATCCTCACGGGCGGCAACAGCCAGCTCTGGGGGTTTGATAAGCTTATCACGAGCCGGACAAACATAACTACGCTCAACGCAGACGATGCTGACCTCTGCGTTGCCAACGGGCTTGGAAAGGCGCTTGGCTGGGTTGGAGACATGACAGAAGGCACGATCAACCTTGCCAGACGGAAGCAAATGAGAGTGTAGAACCTCCAGGGGGGACAGGTCCCCCCTGGATACGGCCCTTGCGGGCCGATATTTTACAAGGAGGGAATTTTTTCAATGGCAAAGAAGCAGTTTAAATCGGAGTCGAAACGTCTGCTTGACCTGATGGTCAACTCAATCTACACAAATAAGGAGATATTCATGCGCGAGCTTATATCGAACGCGTCAGACGCAATCGATAAGCTGTGCTATATCTCGCTGACTGACGATAAAACCGGAATGACGCGCGACGACTTCAAGATAACCATCGAAGCCGACAAGGATGCCGGCAAACTGACAATCAGCGATAATGGCATCGGGATGACAGCAGCGGAGATTGAGTCAAATCTTGGCGTCATAGCAAGGAGCGGATCGCTTCAGTTCAAAAATGAAATGGACGAGAATGCCGAGGACATCGACCTGATCGGCCAGTTCGGCGTCGGCTTCTACTCGGCGTTTATGGTCGCAAGCCGCGTGACAGTTATTTCGAGAGCCTATGGTGAGGAAGCCGCAAGCAAGTGGGTCTCTGAAGGCTCAGATGGTTATACGATAACAACATTTGAAAAAGAGACTCCCGGCACGGATATTATTATAGAGGTCAAACCTGATACCGAAGACGAGAAATACAGCGATTATCTGACGGAATACAGACTTCACAACCTTATCAAGAAGTATTCTGACTATATCCGCTGGCCGATAATCATGGATGTTACGAAAAGCCGCCAGGTTGAGAGCGACGAATTGGACAAAGACGGCAAGAAGAAAACGACCTGGGAGGATTACACCGAAGCTGAGGTTGTAAACAGCCGGATACCAATATGGCAGCGTCCGAAAAGCGAGGTTTCGGATGAGGATTGCGCCGAGTTCTATAAAGAGAAGTTTTTTGACCATGCCGACCCCGTGGCAGTCATCCGGGTCGCAGCAGAGGGAACCGTCAGCTACCAGGCGATGCTGTTTATCCCGTCAGTTGCGCCATATAACTATTTCACGCGCGAATATGAGGCGGGGCTGCAATTGTACTCATCGGGCGTTATGATCATGGAACGTTGCGCCGATTTGCTGCCGGAGCATTTCCGTTTTGTGCGCGGCGTCGTCGACTCACAGGACTTTTCATTGAACATTTCGCGCGAAATGCTCCAGCATGGCAGGCAGTTGAAGGTCATCGCCAACAACATTGAAAAAAAGATAAAAGCCGAACTCAAAAGATTGCTTGAAAACGAGCCGGAGAAATACGAAGGTTTCTATAAAAGCTTCGGTGTACAGCTCAAATATGGAATTGTGAGCAGTTTCGGCTCAAACCGTGATCTATTGTCAGATTTGATTATGCTCTATTCGTCCGGGGCCGAGAAGCTTATCCCGCTTTCAGAATACGTCAAAAACATGCCGGAAGAGCAGAAGTATATCTACTATGCCGGAGGCGAAAACACCGCGTTGCTTGACAAACTCCCGCAAGCTGAGCGGGTTCGCGAAAAGGGATATGAGATACTCTATCTCACCGAAGAGATCGACGAATTCGTCGTACGCTCGCTAGGGAAATTTGAGGAAAAGGAATTCCGCTCGGTGAACGACGACGACCTTGGTTTCGAGGAAAACGAAAACAAGGAAGAAGCCGAACGCCTTGAGACTGAAAACAAGGATGTTCTCGATTTTGTCAAAGAATCATTGGAGGGCAAAGTCGCTGCCGTGCGGCTGTCGAACAAATTGAAAAGCCATCCCGTCTGCCTTGCCGCGCAGGGCGAGATAAGCCTTGAAATGGAGAAGTATTTTAAGTCTATGCAAGGTCGGCAGGATGCTTTCATGGGTGACATGCGAGCGGAGCGCGTACTTGAACTCAACGCCGATCATCCGTCGTTTTCGACGCTGAAAAAAACACTTGCCGAGGACAAGGATAAGGCTGCCAAGTACTCAAAACTATTATACGGTCAGGCATTGTTGACAGCGGGTGTCCCGCTCGACGACCCGGCGGAATTCTCGGAACTGATAAGCGAGTTGACATTTCTGTAAAGGTTGGGATCGCCGGAGTTGTTCCATAATATCCATTCGTCGAACCCTGCGTCATACACGGCTTGGAGTTGTTGCACGACCTCTTGCTCCGAATACATCTGATAATAACCCGCTCCGAGGTAGTCCGCCGTAAAAGCTTGGATATATGGCCTTATTAGAGCGCCGCTTTCATCTTCAGGCAAGCGACTTTTATACATTTTTAGGATATTTAGCACCACTTCATACGGCTCTAAATCCGGTATTTCGAATAAAACACCATTGATGATTTGCCCGACGCCATTTTGCCTTTTGTTGGCAAAATGCGACGGGTATATCATTGGGCAGACATAATCTACGCTTTGCAGCATAATATCCAAATCTTGGCCTATATCCTCGAAATCCCCCTTACTTACAGAGATGATGCCGAAAGCGTCCGCAGAGAGTAATGCGCTTGTTCCGGCAAGCGCTGTCCGGACATATTCAAGGAATTCACCGATCACCTCTGCTTTAGTTTTTTCGGAGGCAAGGCTACCATAATCAATCAGGTCAATTCTCCCATCAGTAGGGAATCTGACATAGTCAAGCTGAATTTCATCAAAACCGACAAGCGCAGCCTCTACAGCCGTTGCGGCAATGTATTCCCATGTCGCAATGTCGTATGGGTCGAGCCAAGGCGTTTTTCCGTCATCCCATAGATTCCCGTATTTGTCCGTGATGGCATGCCCGGGGTTCAATTTGCTCCATATCGGGTCTTTGAAGCAAACCAGCCGGGCTATCGTGTATATGCCATTTTCTTTAAGCCGCGATACAGTCTTTCCGATATCGGGGATGATGTTATAACTTGTTTGGGAAAGGATTTCATTACTATTCGAAAATGTTATCTGTCCGATATCATCCTTTACATCTATAACCAAAGTGTTGATTTTGCCTTTTTCGCATAAATCGATATAACCGGATATCCTCTCCTCGTCGCCGCCGAACCATGCGCCAATGTAGACACCATTGACCTTGACTGCAGATGTTTTCGGAGGAGGCGTGACCTCTGAGATGGTTGGTGGCGGGGCAACTTCATGTCCTGACGGTTTATCGTCGGTTGTTTCCGGTGGTTGGGTATCAATTGTTTGCATTTGACCGGGATTGCCGCTATCCGTATTGCCGCGGTTCCATCCGTTTCTGATGCCCACAAATATTGCGCATGAGACGATGAGCACAAGCGCGACAATTACAGAAGCAAACGGCGCGCGCTTGCGGCCCCGGTTCACATCCGAAGAAAGAATTTTCTGTTTGGCCGGTTTAGCCATAATTCCTAACTCCTAATTCCTAACTCCTAACTCAATATGCTATGCCCCATATGACCATGGTGTCAGAAGGCTTCCCGCAAACGGTGCATTCGTTCCCCACGCGCTCCTGCTCGAACGGGATGCAGCGCGAGGTTGCCCCGGTGTCTTCCTTCATCTTTTTCTCACATTCAGGGTCTCCGCACCACATAGCCTTGATGAATCCGCCGTGTTCGTTAAGAATGGACTTAATGTCGTCGAGGCTGCTTGCGGGGCGGGTATTGACAGTGAGGTTTTCTCTTGCGCGCATAAGCAGACCCTCGTGTATTTCGTCGAGCAGTCGCGGTATGCGCTCCTCCAAATCCCCGAGCGGGACGGCTGTTTTCTCGCCATTGTCGCGCCGCGCTGCGACACATTGGTCGTTTTCAATATCCTTGGGACCAATCTCGATGCGCAGCGGAACGCCCTTCATTTCGTGCTCGGCAAATTTCCAACCCGGGCTTTGATCCGAGACATCGCTCTTGACGCGTATTCCGATACCCTTGAGCCGCGCAACCAATTCGTTGGCTTTTTCAATAATTCCCGGCTTGTGTGAAGCAATGGGGATCACGACGACCTGAATGGGCGCAATTCGCGGCGGAAGCACAAGCCCGTTATTGTCCCCGTGCGTCATTATTATGCCGCCGATCGATCGGGTAGAAAGGCCCCATGAGGTCTGGAACGGATATTTCAGGGTGTTGTCTTTATCGGAAAACCTTATCTCGAAAGCTCGGGCGAATCCGTCACCGAAATAGTGGCTTGTGCCTGCCTGAAGCGCCTTTTTGTCGTGCATCATGCACTCAACTGCGTATGTGCGTTCTGCGCCCGCAAATTTTTCCTTGTCAGTTTTAACGCCCTTTATGCATGGCATAGCAAGGGAATTCTCATAAAAATCCGCATAGACGTTCAACATCTGTTCTGTTTCCGCAATGGCTTCTTCGGCGGTTGCATGCAGCGTATGTCCCTCCTGCCAAAGGAATTCGCGGTGGCGCATGAACGGGCGAGTCGACTTTTCCCATCTTAGGACGCTGCACCATTGGTTATAGAGTTTTGGCAGATCGCGCCATGATTGGACGGTTTGCGCCCAATGGTCGCAAAACAGCGTCTCAGAAGTCGGGCGGATGCACAGCCGTTCTTCCAGTGCCTCGCTGCCGCCAATCGTCACCCATGCGCATTCAGGAGCAAAGCCTTCAACATGGTCTTTCTCCTTTTGCAGGAGTGATTCGGGGATAAGAAGCGGCATCGATACGTTCTCATGCCCGAGTTCCTTAAAACGCCGGTCAAGCTCGTTTTGCATATTTTCCCAGATTGCATACCCATATGGCCGCATGATGAAGAAGCCTTTGGCGCCGGAATATGAGATCAGCTCCGTCCGTGTCACTACGTCAGTGAACCATTGCGCGAAATCGGCGTCCATGTCGGTTATCTGCTCCACTTTTCTGTCATTTGCCATGTCCGATGCTCCCTGTTTGAGTTGTTTTGCCCAAAATATATATTATTATACCCCACTTGTCAAGGGCAGACCCGGAAACGCGTTTCCCGGCGAAAAACCTTGTAGACAATTTTCAAGAATACTGATATCATTAGCAGTGATTTTAGCGGCAAGGCGGTGAGTGCTCTGGGTTTCATTGAATCAGTGCAAGGATACTTTAAGACGGCGTGGAACTATCTTGAACCCGCCATTATTTTCCCCGTTGTTACCCTGATTTTTCTCACATTGTTTTTTCTGTACTACCGGAGAATAACAAAACCGCTCGCCGGTACGGTCGAGTGGGTCGCAAATGAAACCGCCAGAAAGAGCCTGACATTTTTTACACATCGCTTTCCTATGGAAAAAAGAGATATAGGGCCTCTTGCAATAATTACAGCAGTGTTTTCATTTCTGGCGCTTTTCAAGCTTGGCGACACATCGGCGCCGCAGAGTTTTTTCCAATTCAATAATCAAAACGACCATGTAACCATTGAATTGTATAAGCCGGAAGAAATCAGCAAAATCATGTTCTATACAGGCCTTTGGACGGGTGGCTACACTGTCGAATTCTCTGTTGATGGTATCCAATGGACGGCGCTACGGCCGATTGAAAACGCGGATGCGAGTCCGTCCCCTGTTATGAACCAGCCACACTCACATTTGTTCAAATGGCGTTATGCCGAGTATGAATCCGTCGAGTTTATTGCAAAATATATAAGAATAACGGAAATATTGTCCACACCAACAAATAAGTACGCGCCTCTTGAATTGGGGGAACTGGCGCTATATGACTCGACCGGTGCGCTGATAAACGGCTCCCGAATAATAAATCCGGGCGCCCGGGAGCTGTTTGACGAGCAGGAACTGGTCCCGAAAAAGCCTGAGTACATGAACAGCATGTACTTTGACGAAATATACCACGGCAGGACAGCCCTGGAACATCTTCGGAATATCTTTCCATACGAAATCACGCACCCTCCGCTTGGGAAGGAAATAATTGCCGCTTCTATTTATGCATTCGGAATGACACCGTTTGGATGGCGGTTTATCGGGGCGGTTTTCGGCGTTGCGATGCTCGTCATTATGTATATTTTCCTGAAAAATATGTTCGGAAAAACTGTCGTCGCCATATGCGGGACGCTGCTGTTCGGCTTCGACTTCATGCGTTTCGTGCAGACGCGGATAGCCACGATAGACACTTATGGTGTAATATTCATTTTATTGTCGTTCTTTTTCATGTACAGGCATATTACGACTGACCCGGATGCGCCTTTTAAAAAAAGCCTGGCACCGCTGGCACTGTCGGGGATATCGTTTGGTTTGGGCTGCGCGTCAAAATGGATCGTGCCTTATGCAGGAATCGGGCTGGCGATAATATACGCGATACGCCTTGTCATGCTGGCAAAACACTATAACGAAAACGAAAAGCCCGGATATGGTTTATACCTGATAAAAACTCTATTGTTTTCGGCGCTGTTTTTCATTGTCGTCCCGATAATGATATACTGCCTGAGTTATATTCCATACGGTTTGGCGAGAAATATGAGAATCAAAGACGGGATGCTCCTGGATAAAGAGTATTATAAGATTATCTGGGACAATCAGGTGTATATGCTGAAATACCACAGCAAGGATGTCCTGAATTCTGAACACCCTTACTCCTCGCGGTGGTATCAATGGATCGTCGATGGCCGCCCGATACTCTATTTCAGGGAATATAACGGTGATTTGAGATCGGCTTTTGCCGCTTTCGGAAACCCTGTCGTCTGGTGGGGAGGATTTATTGCAATGGTCGCCATGGCGATCCGCATTGTGCGGCAGCGTGACGGAAAATCCCTGTTTATTCTCATAGGGTATCTTTCTCAGCTTTTGCCGTGGGTAGCTATATCGCGCATTGTATTCGCATACCACTATTTCCCGAGCACCCTGTTCCTTGTGATTGCTCTGGCGCACGTGTTTAACACAATATTTGAGCGCAGACGGGGTGTGTATAAACAAGCCGTTATCTCTTTCACCGCTTTGGCGGGGGTCGTCTTTGCCTTGTTCTATCCTGCGTTGACGGGAGTATATGCACCGAATTGGTATTTTACATATTTTTTGAGATGGATCCCGGGAGCGTGGCCGTTCTAGTGCGCTCTCGCGCAGTTTGGAGTTAGAAAATAGGAATTAGGAGTGAGGAACGTGATTGCTTTGGCGTGTGACCATGGCGGGTTTGAATTAATGCGGGAGGTCAAGACATTTCTTGATAGTAACGGCTTTGAGTATAAAGATTTCGGGACGTTTTCACAGGAAAGCTGCGATTATCCTTTAATAGCGATCGATGCTGCCCGGTCTGTCTCAGACGGAGAATGCGGCCGGGGGATTTTCATTTGCGGCACGGGCGTTGGGATGGCAATAGCGGCAAACAAAATACCCGGCATACGCGCGGCATCCTGCAATGACTGCTATACTGCCGAAATGGCGCGCCGCCACAACGACGCCAACATTCTGACGCTTGGCGCACGCGTGACGGGGGTAGGCCTTGCTTTGAAAATTGTTGAACAATTCCTGAATACAGGCTTCGACGGAGGCCGCCACAGCCGGCGAGTCGAGATGCTCAACGCCCTCGACAATCCGGAACACTGACTATTCCGACAAAGTGAGGATGAAATGAGGCGGTACGTACCAAAAACATATAATAACCGCAGACTGCTGCGCATCATATTCAGGTCTGTCGTGATTGCCCTGTGTACAGTCCTGATTGTATTTATTGTGCTGTTTTTCGGGTTCTACAGTTATTTCCTTACCGGCGAAGACGGAACGGGAAGCATGGAAATCCCATGGCTTACGGATGTTCAGGAGCCGCCGGGCTGAAGAATAATGATGGAGCCGGATCCTATTCCGTTAATTCCGCAAAGCGTACCACGGTGCGCCACGTATTGTCTGTTTTGCAGGTAATCAGCGTGATATCCCACCCCTCGGCAGCGAGAACCTCTGCGCCATTTGTTTTGTATACATCCTCGAATTCAGTCGCACCGTAAAAATATGTCGTGCCTTCTTTATCGGTGAAAGCTATTTGATCTCCCTCCACAAAAGTATCCAAACCCTTGAAGTGACTCCAGATGTTGTGACCGACAATGACGAGACGGATCGGTTTATTGTTCGCCAGCCCCGATATCCTGCAGCATGATATCCTCAGATACGCATCTGTGCATTCGCTGATGACAGGAAGCCTGACATTGAGTTTCGGGATTGTCAGTACGCCAAGCGTAGTGTAAGTCGGGATATATGGCACCGGAGCGACCTCAGGGCTGGTGGCCTCTTCCTCATCCTCGTCCTCGGTGGCTTCGACTTCCGGGTCAGGCTCCGGGGCCTGCGGCGTTACGTCCGGAACAACTTCAACCGGCTTGTCAGGCTCGGCTTTGGGAACCTCCGACGAAGGCGTATACACCATCTCCGATATAGGGGGCAGATCCCAGCCGTATTCTTCCAACATGCTGTCAAGCAACAGCTGTGCGTCGCGGCCGGCCCTATAGTCGAAAACCTTGTTGTATATGAACAAACCACATGCCGCAAGAAGTAATGCAGCTCCGGCTATTATCAGTATTTGTGAAATCCTTTTGCTTACCATAACCCACAGGCATCCTTTCGTTTTTGTCCTGACCTAAGATGTATTGTACCATGTTTTACGCAAAGTTGCTATACATCCGAATAAAATTCTGTTATACTCTCGTTAATCTTGTTTACGGCAGGTTTGCGATGGACAATAAAAACAACAAAAACAATATGCCCGAAAAAGATGAAGCAGGCGAGATAATGTCCTGGGTCATCATCTTTATTCTAATGGTCGCATTTTGGCCTGTCGGACTGTTGTTGCTGCTGAAAAAACTCAATGTATTTTCAAAATCGTCAAAAAGCAATAAACAAGCATATAAAAAGACTGAGAACACCTCGAATCACGCTTGGTCACAATACAAAGAAGCTGCGCGCGAAGCTGAAAGCGTTGCGCGCGAAGTTGCATCGGACATTTCTCAGGCGGCGCAACAGGCGGGGAATGCCGCTCGCCAGGCTATTACAGAGGCAGCGCGCGAGTTTTCCAGAAACGCGTCGAACCAGGCCAAAACCTGGAGCTCTACAACCGCGCAGTCCCGCTCATGGCAGACGCTGGCGTCAAACCCCGAACCATGGAAATCCGCGGCAAAGAATTCCAAATCGGAACATTCGGATTCAATGGACCGCGAAGCAGAGGTATCGGGAGATAACCGGTTTTCGGTGCAGCGGACAGCAGTCGAACAGTCAGGCGCCTCGTGGGCAGGAGCGACGCAACCCCGCCAGGCGAAGGACAATATTAAAAAAGAACGCACCGCGCTCGACAAGAAATCGGGAAAAGCGGTTTCGGTAATACTATTGCTTATTTCAATTGCGCTGTTCATTCTCGGTATTAATACAATTGCAGGGGCGTCGCGGGATATCTGGATCAATAACCTTAACCGATGGTCTGACCTATACCTGGGGGTGTTTTACCTGATCGGCGGGTTTATTTCATTTTTTACTCGAAATATCGGGGTCAGACGGCTTGCAAGGTACAAAAGATACTATGTGTTCGTCTCAGAACGCAGCATTGTGACACTCAATGAAATATCCCGATCCACAGGAGTATCGTCAAGGATCGTAAAACACGATATACAAAACATGATAGACGAAGGTTATTTAAACCGGGGCGCGTATATAGACAGCGAGCTTGGATGTCTAGTTCTGTCTGCCGGGGCAGCGGACGATTTGCGCAGGGCTGCTGAGGATGCCGGAGAAATGGCTCAGCCGACAAACACTTACGGATCAGAGAACCAATTCATGGAGACCATATCTGAGATACGTGAAATCAGGGGCACCATAGTCGATGCATCCATATCTGACAAAACTATTCAAATCGAGGAACTCACAGCCAAGATTTTTCGCATAGTTGAAGAGAATCCCGAAAAACTACCGCAAATACGCCGGTTTTCAGATTATTATCTGCCAACCACAATGAAACTGCTCAGGTCGTATGTGACTCTTGAAAAACAGGATATTAGTGGCGAGAATATCACTACCACCAAAGAAAGCATCAAACGCATACTTGATACGCTGGTACAAGGCTATGAACAGCAGCTCGACCAGCTCTTCAAAACGGACGCGATCGACATCGCGGCGGACATTAATGTCCTTGAAAACCTGATGCAGCAAGACGGATTGACAGGCAATAAACCCGAACTCAAAACAATGGAAAGCAATTAGCCGGTGTACAGATATCATGTAAAAGCAAGATAAAGCGCAACGGAGTGAAGTTTGTGAGGACGATTTGAGAGTAAATGTACTTGGCGTAGGGTTTGATGACATAGCGTTCGATCAGGCGGTTTTTCGCGCGCTTGAGCTTTTGGACAACGACAACAAGACATATGTTGTGACGCCGAATCCCGAAATCGTATGGAAAGCCCGAAAAGACGAAACCCTTCGTCTCGCCGTCAACAATGCGGAGCTGGTACTTGCCGACGGAGTCGGAATCGTACTGGGGGCGCGTATACTCGGGACACCGCTGCTCTCAGGCAGAATCCCGGGTATTGACTTTGCGTCGTCATTCCTGAAAGAAATGGCTCAGTCCGGCAGGAGTCTTTTTTTATTAGGCGCAAAGCCGGGTGTGGCGGAGCAAGCCGGACAAAAATTGAAGGACAGCTACCCGGGGCTCATTATTGCCGGCAGCGAAGACGGGTATTTTTCCGGCAGCAGGCAAGTTGTTGAAAAAATCAACTCAACGCGGCCTGACGTACTGTTTGTTTGCCTGGGATCTCCGAAGCAAGAACTTTGGATGGCGGAGTTTATCAGACAGCTCCAGGTCAAGCTATGCGTGGGGTTGGGCGGCTCACTCGATGTTTTTGCTGGCAAAGTGAAGCGCGCGCCGGCTTTTTTCCAAAAAATGGGTTTAGAGTGGCTTTACAGGCTATTTATCGACCCGAGAAGGATCAAGAGAATGGCAGTATTACCTCTGTATGTCGTGGCGCTGGTATGGAACAGGATAATAGGGGACAGGGAACAGGGGGCAGGGGTTAAGAGACGGGGGCTGCGAAAGTAGTAAGTAATAGGAGACAGTGGAGACGAGGGCCGGGTATATGGGGAAATTAGTTGTATTCGAGGGGATAGACGGAAGCGGAAAATCTACACAGATCGATTTGCTTTGCAGCCGGTTTTCCGAAGAAGGCCGCAGTTATAAACGCCTGAGATTCCCAAGGTATGATGAGCCATCTTCGACACTGATAAGAATGTACCTCGGAGGTGAATTCGGGGACAACCCCGATGCCGTAAATGCATACGCTGCGTCGTCGTTTTTTGCAGTCGACAGGTTCGCATCCTTTATTCAGGATTGGCACTACGACTACGAGGGCGGGGCATTTATCCTGACGGATAGATATACGACAAGTAACGCGATACACCAGGGGGCAAAACTCCCTCCCGAAAAGCGCGAGTCATTTTTTAAGTGGCTGTACGAATACGAGTTTGCCTTAATGGGATTGCCTGCTCCGGATTTAGTCCTTTATATCGATATCGAAGCGAAGGACGTTATGAAGCGGCTTCAGCGGCGTCAAACTGAAACCGGCACTACCGGCGATATCCACGAAAGAGATTTGGCATTCCTTGATTTATGCGCCCGGAGCGGCAAGCAAGCCGCAGATTATTACAGCTGGCAAAAAATTGCCTGCTTTGCTGAAGACCGGGAACGGACCGAAGACGAAATACATGAGGAAATATATGAGCTGATGACGCGGCGCATGGTGAATCAGGAGTGAGGAATGAGGAGTTGCGGAAGTTGGGAATCAGGAAACCGGGGTTAGGATTGACGGGCCGGGAGCATGATTTGATTGCGTTTTGCTCCCCCTGCGGGGAACCGTAAAACATGCACATTATGGTCAATGAATTAAAGGCTCAGCTGCGAAAATCGATTAGCGCTGAAATCTCCTGCTTGCCGGACGACTATGTTTCAGCTTCCGATAACGGCATCTTCATGCGGGTTGTGTCTCTGGCGGAATTCGCCGCAGCGCGGAACATTTTGATATACTGCAGCGTCAAAAGAGAACCCGCCACTCACGAAATAGCAGAAAAAGCGCTTTCCATGGGCAAAACAATCGCATACCCTTTCTGCTTTCGCGGCGGAATAATGCAAGCGCGGGTAGTAAAAAGTATTACAGAATTGCGCCCCGCTGTATTGGGAATACCCGCTCCCCCGGACACCGCTCCGATAATGGCTCCGGAGGAACTCGGCCTAATTATTGTGCCTGCCCTGGCTTATGACAACAACGGGTTTCGAATAGGTTACGGCGGAGGTTACTATGACAGATTCTTGCGTGGCATACCGGCTTTCACTGTCGGACTTGCACGTGAGCGGTTGATGAAAGATAATTTGCCGACGCAGCCGCATGACATTCCTGTGAAATGCATAATAACAGAAGACAGGGTATTTATGCCCAAAGCCATAGCCATGTAACTATAGTCTACTGACCCCTGACCTCTGCGCGGCAACGCCGAGCGAAAGAGAGTATCATATGCCCTACACTTCCGAAGAAATAAAAAAACAGCTTAACGATGCTGTCAAAAAAATCCAGGCTTCAATTGAGGCGACCGAAACGGATGAACGAAATCCGGGCGGCATCGCTGCGCGGCAAGACCCCGTATCCGGCACAGATGAACAAAATCCGGGCGACATCGCTGCGCGGCAAGACCCCGCGCACGAGCAATCTGAACCGGGCGAACTCAGCCCGCCGCCGGAGCCAAATCAGGCAGACGCGAATGCCGCCTCAAAGAATCCTTGGGATGCCGTTACAAAAAAACCGGCAACAGACAGCAAACCGCCAACAGAACGAAAGCCGACAGACCGCAAACCGCCGACAGACCGCAAACTGCCGACAGACCGCAAACCGCCGACAGACCGCAGGTCTGATGTAGAGCGGGCACGGAGACGCGCTGTTGTAGAAAAGACCGGTGTTGAGAAGTCGACAAATCCCGAACTTCCCGGCGCCTTGCCGGGAAAAGGAGAAGTACGGACTTTCGATATTTCATCGGAGGGCCTGCTGACGGAGCGATCCAATACAACTCCGGGCGCAGACTCGGATCTCGACACGGGACCTGCAAATTTTAAAATCAATTTTGACTTTGACAGTGCATATATTGACGTTCCGGAGAATAGACCGTTGCGATTCAGGCGCGAGAAAAGGACAGGATGTGTTGGCGGAATCCTCTATTCTGTTTTTGTGATATGCCTGAGCCTTGTATTAGCGACACTGGCATGGTTGGCTGCCTCAGACGTCCTGGGATTTGGAACATCCGATGAACTTGTATATGTGACGGTCAAGAAAGATTTCAATATTGAAGACGTGATCGAAACACTCTACGACTCAAACCTGATCAAGTATAAATTCCTTTTCAAAATCTACGCGGACTACTCAAAAGCCGAAGAAAAAATTGCAGCCGGCTCATATGCATTAAACAGGAATTATGACTACAGAGCCCTTGTCCATGGAATGACAGCCAGGGGCGGCATACTGGAAGAGACCAGAGTAACTATCCCTGAAGGACTCACGCTCGCCGAAATATTCATGCGGCTTGAAGACAATGGAGTTTGCACAGCTTCCGATTTATGGGAAGCCGCCGCGAATTACAACTTCAATTACAGCTTCCTTGACAAATCGACATTGGGCGAAAAATATAGGCTCGAAGGGTTCCTGTTCCCGGATACGCACAATTTCTATATCAACTCATCGCCGGTGCTGGCAATCGACAAATTCTTAAGCGAGTTTAACAACAGATTGACGGAGACATATATTGAACGCGCCGAATTTATGGGCTATTCGATACGCGAGATCACTACGATTGCATCGATGATAGAACGTGAAGCAGGTTCTGACGAGGAGAGACCGCGAATCGCAGCCGTTATATACAATCGTCTGAACAACAGCGCAGATTTCCCGTATTTGCAAATCGACTCAACGATATACTATGCGATGGCAGGGATAGAGCGATCATTCTCCACTGACTTTGAAAGCCCGTATAACACCTATCTCCATGAAGGACTCCCCCCCGGCCCAATAGCGAACCCGGGACAAGAATCGATCCACGCTGCGTTATACCCGGATACGACCGATGAATACTACTACGCGCTCAACATGAGCGGCACACATAATTTCTTCAAGACACTTGCTCAGCACGAAGCATTCGTCGCAAGCGATGAATATGGCGGGCAATGAAAAGGTGGGGCGGGGCAAGCAGAGGAACCGTCCCCCTGCTTGCCCGAGGAACCGTCCCCCTGCTTGCCCCCTGCTTGCCCCGCCCCCTACTACGCCCTTCTCCATGTTGACGGGAAAAACAGCATCAAAATCGGAAATATCTCCAATCGGCCAACGAACATGGTCAGCGATAGAACAAGTTTCGACAAGACAGAAAACCCGGCATAGTTCGAAGCCGGCCCAACAAGTCCGAAGCCGGGCCCGACATTGGATATCATTGCGATTACGCTGGAGAACGTCGTCTCAAGCCCCATATCATCCAGCGACACAAGCAAGACTGCCGCTGCAACTATTATCACGTATATAACGAAAAAGTGTAAAACACCGGTCAGGGCCTTGTCCTGAACCGGTTCTTTATTTATATGCACGACACTTATTGAGCGCGGATGAATGATTCTCTTTATTTCGCGGCTTGCGGACTTGTAGAGCGTGATGATGCGGATAACCTTCAGCCCGCCGGCTGTGCTCCCCGCGCACCCTCCAATAGCCATCAAGCACAGAAGAACCGTTTTTGATAAGCCGGGCCATTGGTTATAGTCGGCAACTGAAAACGCTGTCGAGGAACCGAGCGACGCTGTATGAAAAAAGGAATGCCTAATCGTATCTGAAAGATTGCTATAGACCCCGTTTCGTACGAGGTCAGCCGCGATAAGCGCCGTTGAGATGACAATGATAGTCAAAAATACCTTTATTTCCGTATTTTTGCGTATACGCGAGAATTCTCGCGTTACCGCAGCGTAATACAACGTGAAACTTACGCTGAAAAGAATCATAAACAGACCGATGGTGTACTCGATAAACCCGCTGTTGAACGCCCCGACACTCGCGTCACGGCTGGAAAACCCGCCTGTGCCCGCAGTCGCAAACGCATGGATAAGAGCTTCATATAAATTCATGCCACCTAAAAGAAGTGCCAAAGTCTGCAAAACCGTTAATACCAGATAAATCAAATATAGTATCGTAGCGGACTGCCTGATGCGCGGAACAAGACGCTCAGACGACAAACCGGTCGATTCCGCCCGAGCGAGATTATTGAACCCGCGGTCTCCGGCGGGTAAAATAGCAAGCGTTAAAATAAGTACGCCCATACCGCCGAGCCATTGCGAAAAAGCGCGCCAGAAAACAATGCTCTCAGGCAGATTCTCCACCGATATCAGTATAGAAGCGCCGGTAGTTGTAAAGCCGGCGGACATTTCAAACAGCGCGTCGATATAATTTGGGATCGCTCCGGAAAAAAAGGGAGGAAGCGCCCCAAAAAGCGCGATAGCGACCCAACAAAGCGCAACTGCGACAAAGCCCTCTCTTGATCGCATGGTCTTCTCGCGCTTCTTCATTAAAGCAACCATGGGGATCCCCAGAACAAGAAGGATTGCCATTGTCACCAAAAAAGACAAATGGACACCATCCCCATATAACAAAGAAACCAGCAAAGGTGGCGCCATCGCTGCTGCTGCAAGCACCAGTATGCGTCCCAGAACCAGCAATACAAGACGGTAATTCATCAGTACTGAACCTATTCCCTCAAGTAGTTAATATTGAAAGGCAGCGTTTCGTCAGGGACATAGGGCTTGTCAACCCTTGTGAAAATATCATTCAACTCATCAAATCCGGTATGTGTTGTTACGACAACGACTCTGTCGCCCTTTTTTATTACAGCATCGCCATCAGGGACCATGCTGTTTCCGCCGCTGGAAATGACAGCAATCATAACATCTTGCCTGATTGGCATCTCCTTTATCTTTGCTTCCAGATATGGCATATCGCTGCCTACTTCAAATTCCAAAGCTTCGACCCTTCCGTCAAGCAAGCGGTGCAACGAGATTATTTTTCCGCCGCGCGAAGCGCTCAGTCCTCGGACAAAATGGAGGATATGGCTCGCGGTTATTACAAGCGGCGATATAACACTGTCGACGCCCAAGCTGCTTACAAGCGGCACATAATCCAGCCGATTCGCCATTGCGACAACCTTTCGCACCCCGCAGCGATTGGCAAACAACGAGAGCATAAGGTTTTCCTCGTCGCTGTCGGTCAA
>JGI24702J35022_10001076_pt1 | contig 16993 bp, 8 predicted proteins | sample TergutTh196P4_FD_35022 | JGI IMG/M metagenome (IMG submission 35022)
GGTCGTGGGCGGCGCATCCTTATAGGTGGCCGTAACAGTCGCTACCCCCGCAGGCATGGTGAAAGTAGTCGTAGCGCTGGTTGCGTTGGCAAGAATGCCTGCGGTTGCCGTCCATTTATCAAACACTTTGCCAGAGGGCGCGGCATTCGCTGTGATGGTTACGGTTGCCTCTGCGGTATAGCTGCCTGTTCCTGAGCCATTGACCACGGTTAGAGTGTATGTCGCAGGCGCTATAGCAGTCCATCGCGCATAGAGCGTAATGTTTCCAGTCAAATCCACTATATCTGTAGGATTCACCTTTTCGCCGCCGCTAATCGCTGTATACCACCCGTCAAAACTATAGTCGCTTCGCCTTGGAGTAGGCAGGGCGCTGTATGTATCACCATAGGACACGGTAAAGCTTGAAGGCGTTACGTTGCCGCCGTTGGGATTAAGATTTACTATAAAGGTTGAATTGTAAACATTGAACCAGTCTGCGCCCATTTTTATTGGAGCTGTTATAGGAGCTATAGGGTTGTTGTTATTCCATCCCCACATCCAAATCGTACCATCGCTTTTCAAGGCAAGGGACTGGTGGCCGCCTGCCGCAATTGCAGTCACGCCACTAATATCCTGCACTTGCACACGTGCTAGGCGGTTTGTTTTGGTCTTATCGCCCAGTTGACCATAGTAATTATGACCCCAAGCCCAAACGGTGCCATCGTTTTTTAGGGCAAGACTGTGGCTCATTCCTGCTGCAATAGCAGTTGCATCCATCATGGCTTGCCCGGGTGTATGGCGGGCTATATCTGTTGAATTAATGCCTAACTGGCCAACGCTATTGGCCCCCCACGCCCAAGCTGTGCCATCGTCTTTCAAAGCGATGGAATGCGCTTCCCCCGCCGCAACATCTATTTTTATGCCATTGTAATTTCCAAATTGCGTTTGCACTTGCACAGGTGTCAGACTTCTTGTTATGGAGTTATCTCCCAATTGACTTAGACTATTCCATCCCCATGCCCAAACCGTTCCATCGCTTTTCACTGCAAGTGAGTGGCCGCTTCCCGAGCCTCCCGTCGCAATTGCGGTCACATTACTTAGGTTTTGCACCTGAACGGGTATTCGGCTGGATGTCGTGGTTCCGTTTCCTAGTTGCCCATTGTCGTTTAATCCCCACGCCCACACCGTACCATCGTTTTTCAAAGCAAGATTATGGTTTCCCCCTGCCGCAATCGCAATGACATTACTTAAGTTTTGGACTTGCACAGGCGTGTTGCGGTTTGTGGTCGTGTTATCGCCCAACTGACCATTGCCGTTGTATCCCCAAGCCCAGACAGTACCATCACTTTTCAATGCAAGGGAAGTATCCCCTCCCGCCGCAATAGCAATCACATCGCGCAAGGTTGGAATTGTGTTAGCGACGCTGCCGCCGCCCAATTGCCCAAACATATTGTCGCCCCAAGCCCAAACTGTGCCATCGCTTTTTAAGGCAAGGACGTGCAGCCCTCCAGCCGCAAGCATGGGTACCGTGACAAATGGTGTGTTTTTGTAAGTTGCCGTTACAGTTATTGCACTTGCAGGCATTATAAATGCCGCGTTTGCGCTGTTCGGGTTGATAGTAACGCCTGCGGTTGTTGTCCATCTATCAAATGTTTTTCCATTGGGTGCGGCGTTTGCGGAGATGCTCACGATTGCCCCTGCGGCATAATTTCCGCTGCCTGTGCCATTGACAACAGTTACGGCATAGGCCGTTGCCGCCCAATGCGCATATAGCGTAATGTTTGCATTTAGTTGCACAATGTCTGTGGGATTTACTTTCCTGCCGCCGTTCGCTTCCGTATACCATCCAGAAAAGGTACTGGTTGCATGTGTAGGCGTAGGTAACAAGCTAAAAGTACCGCCATAGGTTACGGGGATGCTTGTGGGCGAAACGCTGCCCCCGCTGGGATTGAGGATAATCGTGTAGGTAGGGGCTGTGTCATATGCCTTAAAATATCTATCGTTTTCAGGCTCCATAATTTGTACAGGTGTACTGCGGTTGGCGGCGGTACCATCGCCCAACTGGCCATTGCCATTCCAACCCCATGCCATAACCATGCCGTCATTTCTTATGGCGAGGGTATGACCGCCTCCTGCCGCTAAATCGGTTACACCGCTAATATGCGTTTGCACAGGCGTGGTATAGCCTACATTATAGTAAATACCAAACTGTCCGTAGCCATTCCATCCCCAAGCCCAAACAGTACCGTCACTTTTCAGCGCAAAGGAACAGTTGCTTCCTCCCGCAATGGCGTCTACACTGTTTAGGTTGTGCACCTGTATTGGGGTGCTACGGGTTGCGGTCGAATTATCGCCCAATTGTCCATAGCCATTATATCCCCACGCCCACACAGTACCATCATTTTTCAAGGCAAGGTTATGGTCTCCTCCTGCGGCAACCGAAATTACGCCGCTTAAATTTTTTACTTGCACAGGTATAGTGCTATCATTTATAGTTCCATCGCCCAATTGGCCGTGCCAGTTAATTCCCCAGGCCCACACAGTGCCATCATTTTTCAGAGCAAGAGAGTTGTTTCCGCTTGCCGCGATAGCAATAACGTCACCTAAGGCTTGCACTTGCACGGGTGTCAGCCGATATGCGGTAGTGCCATCACCTAATTGCCCGTTGTCGTTCAACCCCCAAGCCCAAATGGTACCATCATTTCGCAAGGCTAGGCTATGCGCCCCTCCTGTGGCAATGGCGGTCGTATTGTTTAGCCCCTCTACTTGCACAGGAATGTTTCGGTCTATGGTGGTGTTATCGCCTAGCTGGCCAATATAATTTGACCCCCATGCCCACACAGTGCCGTCATTTTTCAAGGCAAGGGAATGGTTGCTTGCTGAAATGGCAGTTACATCGCTCAGGTTTTTCACCTGCACAAGGGTTTTTTGGTCGGTCGTAGTGCTATCCCCCAACTGACCATATGAATTTGCTCCCCACGCCCAAACTGTCTTGTCATTTTTCACGGCAAGGCTGTGCATTCCTCCTGCCGCAATGGCATTCATAATGCTATGTAAGCTTACCTGTGAAATATTATAATCAAGCAAGCCATCCCAGCAACTGCCCAAAGCCCAAACCGAACCATCATTTTTTAAGGCAAGGTCAGTTGAAATAGCAGTGATACCGCTCAACGTTGGTATTTGTACAGGTAGTATGCGGTTTGTTGCGGGGCTATCGCCAAAAAAGCCACCGACATACGCTCCCCATGCCCAAACTGTGCCGTCGCTTTTTAGGGCGTAGCTGTGGGAGTCTCCCGCCACAATGGCAATGACGCTATTTAGGTTATGCGTCTGCACAGGCAAATTGTAACCGCTGTTGCCCGTGGTCGTGTTATTTCCCAATTGGCCAGAGCTATTACTTCCCCAAGCCCAAACAGAGCCATCGTGCTTCAAAGCAAGGTTATGGTGCCCTCCTGCCGCGATAGCTGCTACGTTACTTAGGCTTTGCACTTGCTCCGCTGTCCTGCGGGTTATTATAGTAGTATTATCCCCTAACTGCCCATATTGATTTAACCCCCACGCCCAAACCGTGCCGTCGCTTTTCAAAGCAAGGGAATGACCATCCCCAGCCGCGATAGCACTTATACCTTCTAGGTTAGCCGCTTGAACGGGTACATTGCGCTCTGTGGTAGAATTATCGCCTAATTGGCCATATGTATTCGCTCCCCACGCCCAAACCGTACCATCATTTTTCAAGGCAAGAGAATGATAATTGCCTGCCGCAATGGCAATGATACCATTTAGGTTTTGCACCTGCACAGGTATAAGGCGCTCATAGGCAAAAACATCATTTTGCTGTCCAGGGCAACGCCACCCCCAAACCCAAACCGTGCCATCATTCTTTAAGGCAAGGAAGTAACCAGGTCTTGAAGCAATGGCAACAATATAATTAAGGCTTTCTACCTGCACAGGTGTACGGTGATTTACAGAGGCGCTACCCCAAATATTATCCCCCCAAGTCCAAACCGTACCGTCGCTTTTCAAAATCATGCCTTCCGCAAGCATGGGCGCTGTGTTAAACCCCGTTTCCGCTTGGGCCGCTATCCTGCCCAACGGCAATACCCCGCCGATGAGCACCAACGCCAATAGCATTGAAAGAATCTGCTTGCCAGTAATTTTCATGTGAATACCCTCCTTGCTTTATTATACTCCCCTTTGTCAAGACCCGAAAAAGAGGCTCAACACATAAGAGATGCAGTCGTGTCGCTTATCGCGAACTGACAAGGCTATTGTATCGCGTAACAGCTTATAAGTCAAGAATTATTCTTATAGGCCGTTCCTCTCTTTATGCTAATCGACTAAAATAAGATTAGGTAGGGAGGGATGACCATGCTAAAAGAATCAGATTACATACAGCTTGGCTTGCGTATACGTAGGGCCAGAGAAGAAAAACAGCTGACACAAGAAAAGCTCTCGGAGCTATGCTCTCTATCAGCCGCCCATATCGGCAATATTGAACGCGGCACACGCGTTCCCTCTCTGGATGCTGTATATACTATTTCATGTGAACTGGGCGTTAGTATGGACGAGCTTATGTTTGGCACTCGTCCAAGCGCAGACCCCTCGTTTGCCAATATCCTGTCTATCATCCAGACAAAAGACACAGATAAAGTAAGGCCGTTCATGTCCGTTCTTCGGGTTCTGGTAAATCACATTGATGAGATGTAGGAACAGGGAGCAATAAAAAGCATAGCAGCGTCCATGAGCGGGCGTTGCTTTTTCTTTGGTGCATGAGATAAAATTTTAGTTTTATCGGAAAAGGGGTTTTACATTTTTTCGATGAAGAAAATTTGCCCTATACATTATATATGGTCTGGTTCGGGGTTTGAAAAATAAAAAATTTTTTTCGGGGGTCAGGCTATTTCTTTTTGCTAAAGAAATATTTTTTATGCTCTTCCAAGTGCTCTTCAATCTCTTCAGGAGGATAGCCCCGTGTTTCAAGCAAAAATCTATACGCTTTTAAAGAGGAGTGCCCTATGCGGTGTTCCTCCGCTAGTTCCTCTATTTCTTCGGGTGAATAGCTGCAATACGTTTCAAGCGCCTTTCTAAAATTCTCTGTTGAAGAGTGTATTTCGTAATATTCCTTAATACGCTCTGCGGCTTCGTCAGGGGAGTAATGCCGTGATAGGAATTCCTTATAGAGTTTTATCGAGCTAAACAACTTGTTGTCTATTTCAATTTCTTTCAGAGAAACATGATGCTGATAGAGGAACGCTCTCATTCGCTCCTTTTTGCATCCTTCGCTATACCTTGTTTCTTCAATGGCGTTCCTTAGCTTCTTTTCGATGACGCTGGATAGCAAATCAGCAGCAGTGAATTCTAAGCAAATATCTCCGCCGCTATTAAATACGTCAAGCGTTGAATCGAGGCTATATATTTTGTTGCTATAGATGCTCCAAAGACTTTTACCGTTGGTGGTTGGTCTTAATTGTTTATATGGCTCAAAATCTTTCTCCGTGAATTCAGGGATTTGGAACAGGCGCGTTAGCATCTGTAGAAATTCGGCCCCGCTATCACTCTCTAATAACATGCTCAACGCTTCAGAGGGGGATAATTTATCGACAAAGTAAAATTCATCTTGCTCCATGCTGTTCATATAGCGAAGTGCTTTGTTAGCCTCCCCGGAAAATTTAGTTGCCCCTTGGCTTCGAGTATCAAGGGCAAACAGTGTATCTGTGGCATTGTCGGAAAGCCCGGATTCTGCTATGAACACGCTTTTTTCCACGCTCTTGCCCTGTTGCCGTCCAAGAAGATAATCGCTGCTTACTTCAAAATAACGCGCAGCCCTGTCCAACACAAGGATGTCGGGCGGGGTTGTTCCGTTTTCATAGGCACTCAATGAAGGCCGGGAAACCCCCAACACTTCCGCTAACTGTCCTTGCGACACCCCTTTGTCTTCACGTAACCGCTTAATCCGTTCCGCAAAAACAGTCCCTGCACTGGATTCTATAAAATTCGTTGACACTGCCATATTTAGAAATTCCTCCAGGTTCAAATATCTGACGATTACGCTATATATCGTAAAAATTGTTGACGTCAGTCAAAATATCTGATATGATATAAGCAGAAGGTCAGCGATATTTACTTCATGTAAGTATAGCAGATTTCGCGATTCATGTCAAGCCCAATGCGCAGGAAAAAATATTTTTAGGGGAGGTGGAGCCATAAGTTGCCCAACAACAGAACAAGCTTGGCGTCATCAGGTGGCGATACGCCCGCTCTAGGCTTCGCCATGCCCAAAAAGAAACACCCGCCCGTCAACTGAAAATCGTTGAGCACGCGAGTATCATCGTGTTGTTTGCAATTGGAGTCCGCCTGAACGAGGAAGAACCTTTTGCGCCCTGTTGCCCGGCCCGGCATCTTCCCTGCATGAATCAGGGAGGAAATTATGCCTCATGCTTACAACCACTATGCCCGTTCCCATGAAGAACAGTGCGGCGCGGCTTCGTTCCTACGCTATGTAGTATAGCACGTTTTGTTTGAAAAATCAAGAGCTTTTTGGTTTTTCTGAATGTTTATTAGAAAAGAGGAAATCATCATGGCTAAAACTGCTTCCAGCGCTTCCAACCCTAGCACGGCTTCCACGAAAGATAATAAAAGAAAGGGTGACATCATCATGGTAAATTCTCTTGCAAATCACAGCGATTTAGCTAATCTCCCGCAGGAGCTGAAAAATCATCCCTATTGGTGCGTATGGCTAAAAAACAAGGAAGGCAGTAAAATCCCGATTAGCCCCATAACAAAAAGGGGAGCGAAAACCAATGACCTGAGCACTTTCGCGCCTTTCCCTCATGCCAAATATGTTTTGGGAACCAAGTATAACTACTTGGGGCTAGGCGTTAGAATCCTGGAGCCTTTATGTGCAATTGATATTGACCACTGTGTTGCAGAAGACGGCAATCTAAGCACGTTCGCGCAAGAGATTGTTTCAACAATGCAGTCCTATACGGAATTTTCCCCAAGTGGGAAAGGCCTACGCATTTTCTTTTATGTGTCGGACGGCTTTAGCTACGATGCAAAAAAGTATTATATCAATAATCAAAAGCTTGGATTGGAAGTCTATGCTGGTGGTGGTTCTCCCAGATATGTAACCGTGACAGGGAACGTCCTGCATCCCAACCCGATTGAGGATAAAAGCACTGAAATCGCTGTTATCCTTGAAAAATATATGCAAAGGCCGCTGAAAGAAAAAAAGCCCTCTACGGAGAAGCTATCGCCCCCGATGTCTCAACTAGCAGATGATGAAGTGATAGCCAAAGCAGGCAAGGCCAAAAACGGAGAGCTATTCTCTAAATTATGGAACGGCGATGCGAGTGGCTTTTCGTCACGAAGCGAGGCTGACCTGAAGCTTTGCAGTTTGCTAGCCTTTTGGTGTGGTGGAGACCTTGCGCAGATGGATAGGTTGTTTAGGCAGTCCGCGCTAATGCGTGATAAGTGGGATGAAATGAGGGGCACGGCCACTTATGGGCAAACAACGCTTGAAAAAGCCGTGCAGGGTTGCGCGAGCTTCTATGGGCAAAAATCCCAAAAGAAAGAGCGGGATTGCAAATTCATCAGCCCTTATGCAGATAAAGCCCGCTACACGCAAGATGACCAGGGTAACGGATATTGGTTCGCGGACAACTTCAAAAGCGAACTGCGATTTTGCTCCGAAAGGAAAGCGTGGTATCAATATGACGGCGCACATTGGAATTCTGGCGGCAACGAAACAGCGCAGGAACAAGCTAAATTGCTTGGCGGCTATCTCTTGCGCTTTGCAAATGCTATTCAAAGTGAAGATAAGCGCAAGCCTTATCTTAGCAACGCATTGGCCCTGCGAATGAAAAACAAGCGTGATACCATGCTGAGAGACGCACAAAGCGTTTTCCCGTTGTATCTTTCACAGTTGGATAAAGAAGTGACCTTATTCAACTGCCTTAATTTCACGTTGGATTTGAACCAAAGAAAAGCTCTAAAGCACGATTCAGCACACTTGATAAGCAAGATAGCCGGGGCAAAATTTGTTTCGGGCGCAAAATGTGAACGTTGGTTGCAATTCGTTGATGAAATCATGATGGGCGATAGGGACGCAGCCCGCTATCTGCAAAAGCTGTTCGGCTATTGCCTGACCGGGGAGCCTGTAGAAGAAAAGCTATTCATCCTTTATGGGGCTACCACGCGCAACGGAAAGAGTACGCTGTTAGATACAATTGCCGCTGTGATGGGGGATTATTCCCGCGCTGTGCTGCCTGAAACACTTATAGAGAGCCGTTTCCCGGATGGAAGCAAGCCCACCCCGGATTGGGCGCGTATGGCTGGCGCAAGGCTTGTTACGATAAACGAACCCTCCCAAGATATGCAGCTAAATGTCCCGAAGGTGAAAGCCATCACTGGTAGGGATACCATTACAGCGCGTTTTTTGCACTGTGAACCGTTTGAATTCAAGCCCCAATTTGTGCCGGTTATAAACACAAATTATCTCCCGGCTATCTCAGACCCAACGCTGTTCACCAGTGACAGGGTGGTAGTTATCCCCTTTAATCGTCACTTTGCAGAGGATGAGAGAGATAAAAATCTTAAAAATGAGCTACGCACACAAGAGGCTATGAGCGGGGTCCTCAATTGGATGCTGGATGGGTTGGTGCTGTATAAGGAAGAAAGGCTAGAGCCTCCCGGCGCTATTAAGGAAGAAATTAAGCAGTATCAATACGAGAGCGATAGAATCGCACGGTTTAGGGATGAATGCATTGTGAGCGCTCCCGGCAAGGAAAACTTTCTATATATGACCGCTGTTTATGACGCTTACACGCATTGGTGTAAGAAAAATGGGTTTTCTGCGGAACTGATGAACACATTCAGCCCTGCCTTCAAAGCAAAGGGTATGAACACGAAACGTGATGGAAAAGGAATTCGCGTTCTTGATGTTAAACTGCAAGATTCAGTCTACTTTAGCTAGAATTGTGTAGGGTGTGTAGGGGTATCTATCTTTTTCCGTATGTCTCTAAATAAGAAAAAGAAAGTAAACCCCTACACGACATACACAAATGTTCGATTTTGAGTAAAGATAAAATCAATGGAGGGAAATATGATTCATTATAAAAAGCAAGACCCTGAAATCACAAATAATTTTAATTTCAATATTGGCATTCCTGTCATAAATTGGCCGGAATACCCCCTAGCCCTAACCGCTCTGCTCTTGGGCTATTATTGGGCTTCCCATACAATGCGTGTGTTCGACTTCGAACGGCAACTCAGGCTATTCCTGAGCATTCCCAATACCAACAGCCGCAAGGTGAAACGCTTGAAAGCGAGCTTGGCCTTTCTGAAAAAGCAAAAGCTAATTGCTGTCGAGGGCAGATATACCACATTACAGCCCTGCTTTGAGCTTCAGCGCGTCAATATCTCCTACAACACATTGCAATGCCTGTTCGCGGCACCGTGGAGGGACCCGGTGGGCTTGTGCCTTGTCGCTTATATGGCGCATTGTAAGATGGTACGCGGGACTGTCGAGGGGCTATGTGCCGATTCGACCGCAAGGGCGCTCAGGATGGGCCAAAAACGGTTAAGGCTGAATGCAGCCCAGCTCATTGAAACAGGTGTGCTAACCAGGGCAGAGAGTGAGGCTCATAAGGTAAAGCTCTACCGAAAGAAAAAGCCTCGCCCGCTCCAGGAAGAACACGGAAATCATCAGATGAATACGCAGGAATTACGGAATTTGTTGATGGGAAAAGGCTTTCATGATTACGAATTTGGCCGGGATGAAGATGACGAAGTGACGAACGCCCAGGAACCGGACTACTGGTATTGGGTTTTGCAGAGATATGACGGGGAAAATGACGTTGACAGGGCTTGAAATCATTGATAATAAAGGGATTCAGCGTTTGAAGGCAGTGGCTTATTAATCTTAGTAGGGTGGTACGATTAGATAGTATGTTTTGTGGTGGGCCTCTGTATTTATTTTTTTCAGAGGTACAGCACATTTAGAATAACCCCCATGCGTCTTTGCCGGAACCAGAGCGAGGCAGATTGTCGAACTTCCCCACCACCATAATGGAGTTAGCGACAACAAGCCTGTTCAACGGCAATGGAGCGCAACAACCCCGCAAGCGTTTTGTCGCTGATGACGCAACCGGGTATCTCATGGATAATCAGCGTGTTTGCTAAACGAAAGTTGGAACCGGCGATGCTCAATCAAAAAAACAATAACGTATGGAGCCTGAAAGAACTTCAACAGACTTCCCCGGAAACTGTTCGCCGGGTTAAGAGCGGTGTAGCGACCACTGTAACGGAACAAGCTCAGCGCGATGGATATGATGTCACGTTGTACGCTGTAAGGCAGTGGGCCGCAACAGGGGCAATAAAGGTTGTACAAGCAGGAAGAAAGAAGCTTATCAATTATCAGTCCCTGCTAGACCATTTGGAGGGGACAACTGAAAGAGCATGGCAATGAACCAATAGAAGCGGTTTGGCTCCAGGGGCGGTCACGGTAGACGGGGGAACCCGCGCCGGGACCGTCCTTTTTCGTTGGATAGAGAGGGGTGAAAAGCTGCAAAAACAGCGTTTTAAAAGCAAAACAGTCCCAAGAACAGTCCCAAGCTCTGTTTTAGCCCCAAGGCCAACCTCTTGAAAAGAAGAGAAAGCCTTGATATACAAGGCTTTCTCTATGGTACACCTTCAGGGACTCGAACCCTGGACACCCTGATTAAGAGTCAGGTGCTCTACCAACTGAGCTAAAGGTGCAGGTGCTCACATATTATAATGCAAGCTTGTTCATTTGTCAAGCGTTTTTTGATTTTATTTCACCGGATACCAGCTGTACATAACACTTTCGTCCCCGGGGGCCGGCCTGCCGATTTTGCCATCCGGCGCCACCTTGGAAAACGTCCCGGAGATGCAGCCGTTCCACGTGTAGCCCAGCTTCGAGCCCACGGCGTGGTCGTCGAAATCGTGGCCACCCGTGTATTCGAATACCAGCCAGTTGGAGGCGTCTATCGCGCCGACGTACGGCTCGTGCTCCATCAGCGCCCGCGCATCCGTGACATCGTGCTCAGCAAGGCAGACCGTATATCGCCAGCCGCCCTGCAGCTGGGAATCCAAATCAATCGAGCCGAAGCACAGGATTGGCGCGCCGGGTTTCCTGTACTTGTTCAGGAGTTCCAGACGCCCGTCCGCCATGAGCTGCGCCTCGAACGCATCGGTGCTGCTTGCGTCCGAATTCATCAGGTGCGTGAAGCCGATGATTTTGAATTTGTTCTTGGTGACAACGCTGGCTTTAAAGCCGCATTTTTCCTTGCTGCCGGGGATCTCTGCCGGCGCCTCTTCCGTTGGCGCATAGGGCTTGATTGACATCAGCAGATCGGTCTGGTTTTCGCAGCGGGGGTTGTGGTACTTGTAATAATTGAGTACCTCCTCCAGATCCAGCCGCATCCCGCCAAAGCTGTCCAGCTCCTTGATGGGCGGCTCGCAGCGGTCCAGGCCCGGGTCGTATTGGTATTCCCCGCTCTCATTGACCCAATCCTGCAGCCCGAGCATGGTCTCATAGATGTTCTCCCCGATCAAATGAGCCGCGTAGTTCCCGCCAAGGAATTTCTTCTTGACAAACGGCGCGCGGACGGCAAAGTCCTCCGGGATGGTCACCCAGGCCTCGCAGCCGCCGCAGTCCTTGCCAACCCCGTTCACATACTCAAACCGGAAGACACGCAAATCGGGTTTGATCTCCAGCAGCTTATTTTTCTCTACAAACTCATTGAGCTTTTTCCACGCCTTCTCCTGCGCGTATTTGCCCTTGCGGCGGATGGCCGCCACGGTCATGGGCGGGAGGTATACCGCCCGCACGTCGCGCAGCTTCCCCAGAACCTGCGCCGCCCTGTCCAGATCGCCCATGCTGAATGTCTCCTTTACGTTTTTTTGGACCAAAGAGAGGGATCCGGCAAGCGACTGCACGGATTTTTCGCTGAGCAGGTCAAGGCTCAGCCGCACGGCTGTGAGCTTTTTGATTTCGGCTACAAAGCCTTCCAGTATCGTCTATAAAGGATGACATCGTGTCAGAGTCAAGAGGAAATTTTAAATTTTTTGAGATTCTGCCCACCAGCCCCATTTTTTATCCCCCGCCGTCAAGCAATACGCCTTGCCGGGTATCAGGCCTGTCAGGCGGGCCGTGTGCTTCAGCGCGGGCTGCGCGCGGCCCATCAGCTTTGTAAAGCCGATATCCAACTGCCCCGCCATGATCTCCTCCGCCGCGCTCTCGATGGAAATTTTGACCTCCGGCGCGGGATTTCCCGCTTCGTCTGTAATGACCAGCGCCGGCGTATCGGCGCTTTGCCTTGTATACCAGGTGATTTCGGTGTTCAGCAGCCCCCTCCTGACGCTGAGCTCCTGGGGCATACGGAAGGTATCGGGGCCTGTGGGCACCTCCACGGGGCCGTCATAGACAATCACGCCGTCGTGGCCCCCGGTGGGTGACTGCCCTTCCATCACCCCGCCCGCGAATTTATAGAGCGAAGCGGACAACGCCCTGCGCACGGAGGGCGGCGCCGCCACGGCCAACAGGGGTACGTAAAGCCACGGGCAGTCCAGGCCGGCCGCCAGGGTCTCCAGGGCGCATACCGTCACGGGGCTGTTGGCCAGCAGGGGCAGAATCTCCCCGCCCAGGGCCGCAACGAGCTTGGGCACGGCGATCTTCAGCAGCCCATCGACAAATTCGCCGTTCTGCATGCGGCGCAGCGCGTCCTGCACAAAGGCGTCGCCGTCGGCGTCGTAGCCCTTGCCAAAGAGGTACACCAGGGCGCTGTTGCCCAAATCCTCAAAGGTGCCGGGCCTGTCCGGATCCCCGAAGCCGTATTCCCCGATAAAGCGCGTGCAGGGCAGCGCCGAGACCTCCATGGCCAGCAGCTCATCCACAACGCCGTACAGGGCCTCGAGTATCTTCTCCGGCTGGCCGAAGATGCGCTCGTCGATATAGCGCAGGCCGATGCTCATATCCCGCAACTGCGGCCCCAGCGCGAATTCGATGGCATACCGGAGCCAGCCGGCCAGGCCGTTGCCATCCGGGCTGCCATAGCAGCGGCCATACAGGGTGTCGTAATAGGGATCGTCCGGGTGGGGGGACGGTTGTGTAAGCGGCAGGGAGACGGAGCGCACGTCGGCGGTTATTTTCTCGCCCGCCGCGCTGAACTTCACCGTGCGGTAGCCGCCGGGGAAGAACCCGGAGGAGGCGGTCATGATGTCATACAGGGGCTCGCCGCTGTCGGACACCCGCATGGCAATCTCATTGAAGTGCAGGTGCCCGGAAAAATAGAAGTGCATCCCGGCGTCGGCGAAGGCCTCGGCGGCTTCCAGCGCGTCGCCAAAGCCGAAGTTGTCCGCCATGAACGTGTCCGCGTTGCCGATCTGCTCGCCCAGGGGGTGGTGCCCCATGCAGACGATGGTCTTGCCCGCGCGCCTGGCCTTTTCGCACTGCTCCAGGACCCAGTCCCGCAACTCCTGCTTGCTTATCCTGTCATCGCCGCCCAGGAGCCAGCGGTCGGTGTCCACGGCGATCAGGCGGTAATCGCGCCCCAGGTCGGCCGCGTAGGAGAGCCCATCCTCAAAGCGCTCGCAGCCCGGCAAATCGTAGCCCAGCGCGGCATAGACCTCCGGGAATTCCTCGCGCTTGAGGGCGCGCGCCTTCTCCTTCGCGCCGGAGGAAAAATCGCAGGCGTCGCCGAGCTCCAGGTCGTGATTGCCGGGGATCACCGCCACCGGGATGCCGGTCTCCCTCTCGAATTGCCGCAGCAGCCCGGCCACCAGCACATGGCCCGCGTATTCCGACCACTCGGTCATGTCGCCGGCGACGAGCAGGCAATCGAATTTTTCGCTCTTTGCGCGGGCCTTCAGATCCGCCAGGGCGGCCTCGAACAGCGCCTGTGTAGGCTCAATCGCCCTGCCGTTGTGCGTCGCCTCCTCCACAAAGGCCTCGCAATACCCATTCGTCATGTCGGCGGGGTATACGTGCGGATCCGAGATGATCGCCAGGCGCAGCTCGGCGGGCGCTTTGGCCGCGGCCGGCACCTGCGCCGCGGTGAGCAGGAAAATGGCAGGCAACAGCAGGGCAAGCAGTCTGCGCAGTGTTTTTTTCATTTGAGTACACACCCTTTCATTTCAGTTTGGACGCGAAGATCTCCCGGATCTCCGCCAGGGTGCCCGCAGTGATATAATAGCTGTACTCCAGCGGCACAAAGGATTCCAGCAGCAGCAGGCGCAGCGGGGCCACGTAGTTCGTGGAGGCATCGTCGGGGCTTGTGGAGACGTTGTCGCCGAAGCGCCCGGCCAGCAGATACTCCGCCGTGGGCGTGAATAGCCCCACGCCGAAGGCCTCCGGCTGCGCGCCCGCCGTCCAGGCGCACCAGGTCTCCGTGTTGCCGGGCACAAATTCCGTGGAGCACTCGGGGTGCCCCTCCTCGCCCCAGAAGGGCAGGTCGCTGACCTGCTTCAGGGGCGCGCCCGTCCAGGGGGCGCCGCCGTTGTAGCAGCTGAAGGTCCCCAGGGCGCTCACTGTGTAAAACGCGGGCATCTCCTGATGGCGCCTGTCGTGGGTATAGCCGCTGAAATCCACGAACCGGTTGTCCACCCTGAGCACGCCGCCATCAAGCGTGTAGGTGTTCTCCATGTAGGACAGGGAGGGCACGTTGTCCTTCCCCCACTCCAGGGGCAGGCATTTGATATAGATGCTCCCCTCGCGCTGCTCGTAGTCCACCAGCTTGGAGCAGTTGCCGGCCACGTCGCCCCCCTGCACGGGGTTGTAGGGCCAGGGCTGGTTCATGAAATTCCCCATCACGTAGGGCGGCGCGCTGGTGCCGTAGTAGGACTGCTGCACCAAACGGCCCGCGTCGTGCCGGTTGAGCAAATTCCCGTAGCCCGCGGGCGCGGCCTTCCAGACGAAGCTGTCCAGTGCCCCGCCCCAGCGCAGATCGACGCCCACCCTGCACAGCGCGTTTTCCAGCGCGATGTGCGTATCCTTGGGCGGCTTGACCCATTCCAGGCCGATGCTCTCCATCTTGAACTCGTCCGTCGTGGCGGATACGCTTAAGCCTATCCGGTTCCGCCGGGCCAGCCTGCCGTCCAAAAAGCCATCGATGAAGCAGGTGAACTCTGTGAGCTCTGTTGCGGCCTCCAGATAGAATGCTTCCGCAATTTTGCGGCTGCCCACAGTATAGGTGATTTCGCCGGTCACGGGCACAACCGATGTATAGGTTATACTGTAGCGGTTGAACAATTTTTCACTGACAGCGCCCTGCGGCAGCCATTTGCCCATGGGCAAAAACAGGGACAGCCCGCTGATCAGCCAGCACAGCGCGGTTGTGCACCAAACGGAAATCTTCTCGAACACAGATCATTCCTCCTTATCAATATACCCGTACATCCTCCCCAGCCAATAGCCGAAGAGGTAATCGTGCCCGTTGAATTCCCACACCCCGTCGTCGGGCGCGCCATCCGCCGCCTCGTAGGGGTTCTGCACCCAGGCGGACCAGTCCTTCCTGCGCCTGTCGATGGGCACGGGCATCTCCTCCTCCGGCGCGGGCGAGCGCGGCGCGGGGTCGTAGGCAAAATCGAATTGCTCTTCGTATTTCGCGATGGTATCGGGATTCATCTTTGTATGCAGCGGGAACAGGCGCAGGGTATCAATCGCCGTCACGGGCACGCCGTCCTCGTTCTCATTGAAGTATTTCATGAACGCGAAATTGAAGATCGGCGTGCCGGTGACGCGTATGCCGTGGTGGATGGGATCGCCTGCCCAAAAGCCCTTCACGGCGTTGACGGCGAAGTCCTTCATCGCGTCGGGGATGCCGATGTCCGCGGTACGGAAACGGTTCTCCATGAATTCGTAGGGCGTCATACCATTGGGCAGGGTGATGTCCTCCCCGCCGTAACCCCGCGAGAGCACGCGCATGCCCTGCAAGTAGAGGGCGTAGAGCGCGGGATCCTTCTCCAGCTCCAGCAGGGGCAGCAGCTCCATGATGTGCATGACGTTGTCGCTGTGGTTGGAGAAGGGCGGCGGCACCGGGAGCCACGCCGCCGGGGTATAGCCCGCCAACTGGTCCTCCACGGCGATTTTGCGATAGAGCGCGCCATATTTCCCGTCCCCGGTGACGTACTCGGCAATCTTCAGATGCTGCAACAGCAGCAGCCCGTGCAGGTGCTCTCCGGCGACGAGGTGCTCCACCGTGTAATTCCCCCACGCGGTCATATTCCCGCCGATGTCGATGATGCGCAGCCCGTTTTCGATCAGCGCGTCCATCAGCTCGGCCACGTCGCGGGCGATCATCGCTTTTTCGGCCTCGTCGGCGGCCAGCTGATAGGCGTAGTAGAACCCGAAAAACACGCCGTCCATCTGGTCCGTGGAGACGTCGCCGTTCCAGCGCACGCCCTGTTCCTCGTTGATGCGCCAGTCGTGGCCGCCCTCCATGAAATCGGGGTTATCCAGGGGCCAAAAGGCCCGGGCCAGCAAGCCCTTTTTCCCGCTGACATGGCAGAGCCTGTCCAGCCCGCGCAGCAGCAGGGAGACCGCCGCCTTGTCCTTGGGATCCCCCGTGACGGCGTACTTGAACGAGAATACGGCGGTCATCATACCCGTCATATAGGCGTCGTCGGGCATGTTGTAGCTGACGAAGGGGCTGTCGGGGGTGGGGTTTTTCAGCTTGCAGAGGATCTGGCCCTCCAGCGAAAATCTGGAGAACAGGTCATACTCGAAAATTTCGGCCTTCTTGCGCATAGTCAATGGTGCGGGCATGGCGGTGTATCCTTTCTTTGATTGGGCTGATAGGTTTATTATACTGGCACGCCGCGGAAAAGTCAACCGCAGGCAACGATTGACAACCCGCCCTTCCCGTGCTACAATACAGAAAACAGAGAAAAGGGGGATTTTCCATGAAACGGTTTCTGGCCATTGTGCTCTGCGCCGGGCTGCTGTGCGGCGCGCTGTGCGTCCCGGCCGCGGCCGAGGAGGCCGAAAGCAGGC
>JGI24702J35022_10001077_pt1 | contig 16992 bp, 16 predicted proteins | sample TergutTh196P4_FD_35022 | JGI IMG/M metagenome (IMG submission 35022)
CATCCTACTGGGATGATAAATTTAACGGCGGGTTTAGAAGAAAAAACTCAATTATGGAATATTTTAAAAATTTAACCGACGCGATGAATTTCTATTATATAAACCCGAATGAAACAAGTAAAAAAACAATTTCCCATCTTGGCAAAATGAAATCCGATATCGCCTGTATATCATTTTATGATTCCGTTATTATTATTGAAAAATACGTAAAACCAAAAAATCAACCTTTCAGAAATTATTTTTCCGGACAAAAAGATTTGGTAGTTCAAAAGCAGGATATGATTAATGCATCTTGCCTGAAATGCGATAAAAATACAAAATTTGAGAAATTTTTAAAATGATATCCTCGGAACAAAACAACTATTTACCGTATGCATCAAAAGAAATCAGCGTTGATGTCATATATATAGCCCGCGGCATTGATTACGGAATAAAACAAGCGGAAATATTCTTTGAAAGCTATAATAAGCATAATGCCGGAATTAAACATAATCTCATAATAGCATCTAAAGCATGGGACGGCAAAGATGACGAATATAAACAATTGCAGGCTTTAGCCGCGCTCAACAACGCGAAAATTATAGATTTACCGGACGACGGATTAGATTTTACTGCATATTACAGAGCTGCGGAAAATTCAAATGCAGATTATGTTTTTTGTTTAGCGACTGCATGCATAATATTGAAAGAGCACTGGCTTTTGGCCTTTATAAACACTGCGCGCGACAATCCCGATTTTAAATTATTAGGTTCAAGCGGTTCATGGGAAACATCGTTGACCGTGTATGCTTATATAAAATATGTCGTTTCGCAATATCTAAAAAAATTTTCAAATAAACATAAACCGGAACAGCAGTTAAAAGAAAAAAGAACGAGAAGTTTTAAAGAAAAATTATACGGACATTTTATAAATTTCCGATATATTATTTTGAGGAACATCAATCCTATTCCATTTCCGAATTACCATATTCGTTCGTCGGGGTTTTTTGTAGACAAATTATTATATATCGATTATATAAAACAAACAGGATTTCCCAAAGACAAGTTCGATACTTATGACATGGAAAGCGGAAATAAAAGTATGACAAAATTTGTTTTTAACAGAGGCTTCAATGCCGGAGTCGTCGGCGCGGATAAAAAACTGTATACGAAAGAATTTTGGGATAAAAGCAGAACGTTTAGAACGCCCGATGCATCAAATATGCTTATTAACGATAAACAGTCGATAATATACCAAAACTCCGACAACAAAACAAAAAGATTTTTGGAAAAAGCAGCATGGGGCAGACAACTATCATAATTAAGGAATTGAAATGGCATTTGAACTGTCAATATGTATACCGACTCATGACGGCAGAGTTGAAAATCTTAAAAATACGCTGGACAGCGTATTCAATGAGCTTATGCCGGACATAAAAGATAAAATTGAGATTTGCGTAAGCGACAATGCGTCAAAAGACGGTACCGAAGAGCTTGTCCATGAGTATAAAAAACGCATCCCCGGCCTCATATATTTCAGATGGAATAAAAACATGGGCGCGGACAACAATTTTCTTAAGGCGGTTGAAATATCAAAAGGAAAATATTGCCTGCTTTTGGGAAGTGACGATTTCCTTAAACCCGGCGCGCTTAAACGTATTTTGGACGAGTTGCGGCATGGACACGATATCTATACATTTAACCGTTCGAATTTTAACTCAAACATGCAGTTCGCCGGCAATCCCGCAAAATTATTGAAAAACGGCATAAAAGAAAAAGTCTTCTACTTTGAAACTAAAAAAGACATAAGCTATTATTTTGATTCTTTAAAAAGTATTAACGGAGCATTCGGATATTTATCATGTCAGGTTTTTTCAAAAAAAGCATGGGAGAGCGTCGACTTTGATAAAGATTTCATCGGTACCGCATACTCTATGGCATATATTCTTTTATCAATATTGAAAACAAACTCCTCGCTTAAATACATAAGCGATTGCCTTGTTGCTTCAATAGTAGGACAGGACAGTTGGGCAGTCAACGGAGCAAGAAAAAGGATACTCATTGATCTTAACGGCTATAAAATGCTTATGGAAAAAATTTTCGACGGATACATAGACACTAAATATTATACTAAGCACTTGCTTTCCATGAATTACGGGATAAGGCATTGCCTTTATATAATGACGACAACGGAAGATGCAAAACTTACTAAAAAAGATTTTATTGAAATCGCAGGATACAGTAAACCTTTCTTTTTCTTCATTGATATATTGAAATATCCTTATAAATTTTTAAGATTTCTTAAACACTCTATTAAGCGTACAAGCAAAAAATGGAAACAATAAAAAACCTTCTTACGGTACGGGCAGGCAAACTCCACGGAATAGCTATACTTTATGTATTCTCCGCCCGGGCAGACTATTTGATAATGTCCCAATAAAACTATAAAAATATTCAGAGAAAACTCTCAGGCACGGTAAAAATGAATAAAACAAAAAAACTAAAAATTCTGACGACAAACGTTCTGCATATCGGGGATTTTATTTTAACAACCTCGGCGCTTGCGATATTAAAGAAAACCTATCCCGATTCGGAAATCACGGTAATCGCCCCGAAATCCGTACAAAAGCTTGTTGAAAATAATCCAGTGATAGACAATGTCCATTACTGTCCTTATCCGGAATATAATTTTAAAAGTCAAATTAAACGTCTCTTTTGGATAATATTTAACTGGCCTGCACTATTTTTTAAAAGATACGATTATTGTGTTATTTTAGATTCTTCAAGGCTCTCAATAATTACCGCCAAACTATTATTCGTTAAAATTTACGGGATTGACAAAAACTTTTCAGGACTTAATATTTCTCCCGAAATACAAAAATATTATGGAATACTGCATAATATAAACAGATCGCAAATGATAATCAAATCGGCTTTTGGAATTTATAACAATGCCTTGCCCGTATCCCCAGACTATTTGCCATACGTAAAAAAAACCGAACGGCTTATTAAGGATAAAAAAAAGACAAATATCGCTTTATGCCTGCGCGGCGCCGGCGATAAAAGAGGAGCCGGCTCGGAATACGGAATTCATTCGCAATGGGCTTTGGATAATTTTATAAAAACGATAAACATTATTTCAGAAAACAGAGACGATATAGATTTTTATATCGTAGGCGTAAAAAATGACTATGAGTACGCCGAAAAAGCGGTTTTGGCGGCGGCAAAAAAAAACGTTGCTAACTTATGCGGCAAAACGTCTGTTTTGGAACTCATAGCGTTTATAAGTTCTGTCAGTCTTCTTATATCGGTTGACACGGGAACAACTCATTGCGCCGCGTTGACAAAAACTCATATAATAGTTTTGCGTCCGGACGCTGATTATATCGCTCCGGTAACTCCGAGACTTACCGAAATATCGGGAGAAAAGCTGTCGCTGGTTACGCCGGAAATTGTTTCCGGCGCCGCAAATAAGATATTAGACGGATTAGAAAATAATTCAGGAGAAATATAAAATGATTTCTTATTTTGAAGCCAGACGGGTGCCGCATCCGAAAGACACATCGTATATGCTTAATAATTATTTGAAACAGGAACTTCCGGAAAATAAAGATGCAAAAATACTCGACATCGGATGCGGATTCGGACAGTTTCTGTCAAAAATAACAAAACTCGGATATGCAAACGCATACGGGATCGACGTTGACGGCAGCGCCGTTGACTTTTGCAAAAAAAACAATTTAAAAGTGTCATTGATAGACGATTTAAAAAAGTTTATTGCGGAAAGCAAAGAAAAATATGATTTTATAATAATGTCTCATGTTATTGAACATTTGAAAAAAGATGAAATTATACCTATTTTAACGGCAATAAATATCAATCTTTTATCGGAAAACGGTAAGATAATCATTACAACGCCGAATGCCCAGGCAGTAACCGGAGCGTACTGGCATTACGAAGATTTTACGCATAATCTGATGTTTACTTCCGGCAGTTTGTATTATGTCCTGTATATGGCAGGATTTAAAAACATAAGCTTTCCGGACAAATATGCAGTATCAGACGTTAAACTGCCGTTAAAAATTATCAGGATGACCGCTTTTAAGCTTTATGAATTTTTTGACGCAATCAAAAACAAACTTTTATATAATCATTATCATACGCAAAGCGAAAAAATATTTACGTGGGAAATAAGAGTTAAAGCGGAGAAATAATTTGGTCAGCTTTTATATATCTCAATCCATTGCCGGACAATGGAATTAATGTCATAATTTACGGCATTTTTCGTGTTAACATCTCCTATTTCTTTGCGGTCTTGTTCGGCAAGCTCATAAACATATTTCATTTTTTCAAAAAGCGCTTTACTGTCGCGGACAGGAACAATGAAATCAGTATTACCGATGATTTCTCCGCATCCTCCCGCATCAGTCGCTATAACAGGAGCCCCGCAGGCCATCGCTTCAACGATAACCATGCCGAAACCTTCCCATGCAGAACTTAAAACAAAACAGTCGCAGGCATTATAATAGTCCTGCACTTTTGACTGCCCGCCAAGAAAAAGAACCGAATCGCCGAGTTTTTTTTCAGCGGCAAAATTTTTCAGCTCATCAAGAAGCTGTCCTTCTCCTGCAATCATTAAACGCACTTTTTTGCCGTATAGATTGAACATTTCGGAAAAAGCCGCTATAAGATTATGCTGGTCTTTTGCTTTTACAAGACGTCCGACATTAAGAAAAAGAAACTCGTCTGCCGAAATACCGTTCTCCTTGCGCACACGCTTACGCGCAGAAGGATCCGGAGTGAATTTTGACAGATCTATACCGTCATAAACAGCCCTGCTTTTGGTAAAGCCGAAAGCTTTTTTTTCAATAAAATGATTTACGGCAGTTTTTGAAACATTGGAATTGAAGTCTGACAAAAAGTCAGTCAGCCTATAAATCTTCATTCTTAAGCCGCTTTCTATATTATTGCTGTGTTCCGTGCAAATCAATTTCCCGAATCTGCAGAAAATGCGCAATATGCGGGCAAAAATATTTGCATGAAACATCTGCCCGTGCACTACATCAGGTCTAAAATTTCTGACAATTGAAAGAGCCTTAAAAAATCCTTTTAAAAATCCCCAGGGAGTTTTACTCATGCGCAACCCGATCGTTTTAATGCCTTCTAATCTTTCTTTGTGAATATTTTCGCCCGTGAGATAAATTATCAAAACATCGTTGCCAAGCCAAGCAGCGCGGTTCGCTATATCAACGGTAACTATTTCAGCGCCGCCTAATCCCATTCCCGTAATAATATATGCTATTCTCATTTTATTTTCCTTTAACAAATATTTTACATAAAGCTGCGGAAAATGCAAATTTTTTATTTAACAAAATGATATAATTTATCAATAAAATCAAATAAGCGGGTGTAAAATGAAAACATTTAGAAAAGAACTTGTCTTTAATACTTCGCACAGAGTTGAGTTTATAAACATAACAAGCGAAGCGCAAAACGCGGTCAATGAAAGCGGCGTAAAAAACGGATTCATACTGATTAATGCCATGCACATTACGGCATCCGTTTTTATCAATGATAATGAATCCGGACTCTTAAACGACTATAAAAAGTGGCTTGAAGAGCTTGCGCCTCATGAACCGATATCGCGCTACCAGCACAACAGAACGGGAGAAGATAACGGCGACGCGCACTTAAAAAGACAGATCATGGGCAGGGAAGTTGTCGTAGCAATAACAGACGGATTGCTTGATTTCGGTCCGTGGGAACAAATATTTTACGGCGAGTTCGACGGAATGAGAAGAAAAAGAGCGCTAATAAAAATCATAGGCGAATAGCTATCTCATGTCAAAGGTGTCAAATGGGGACGGAGGAAATGACACAATGTCATTTCCTCCGTCCCATTTGTTATTGTAATGCGGAAAAGTCTATGAATTTTGAGAATATATTTTGGACGGAGTTTAGTAGGGCTATCCTGTTTTTCTTTAGGTTTTCGTCTTCAGCCATAACCATAACTTTTTCAAAGAAAATGTCTATATGAGGTTTTATTTCCAAAGCTATTTGAAAAAGGTCGTCTATATTTAAAATACCGTTTTCAATTTCAGCATATATACTTTTATAGCTGTTTATTTCATTATATAAAAACTTTTCGGCTTCGTCGGAAAGCAGGGATTCGTTTACTTCGGATAAAATTTCAATATTTTGTTTTTTAGCCTGAGCCAAAATATTATTTATTCTTTTAAAGAGTGCGGAAATTTCGGCAAAATTGCCTTTTGTTTTTGCGGTTTTTAAAGCGTTGAGCTTAGGTAAAATACTCCCGAGATTTTTAAGACCGAAAGATCTCAAAATGCCGGAAACCGATTTTACTTCGTCAGCCGCAAAACCTTTAGCTTCGCAAAGACTTTCGATTCTTTGTATTAAAAAAGATTCCAGCCTCTGTCTGCCCTGCTCAAACTTAGGATTATTTTTAACTTTCTCGGGCATCAATGAAAAAGACTGTTCTAAAATTTTACTTAGATCCGCTTTATGAAATTTTTCAATTTCGATTATCATTCTCACTAAACCTATAGCCGCTCTTCTTAAACCGTACGGATCCGCCGAGCCCGACGGCTCAAGCCCTATGCCGAAATTTGCGGCAAGCGTATCTATTCTGTCGGCAATGGAAATAACCAAAGCGATTTGATTTTCGGGAAGAGTCCCGCCGGCGCTTATCGGATAATAATGTTCCTGTATGGAAACCGCGACTTCCGGATCTTCGCCGAGTTTTTGGGCGTAAATTTTGCCCATAACTCCCTGAAGTTCCCCGTATTCAAAAACCATTTCGCTGACCAGATCCGCTTTAGATAAAAGCACTGCCCTGTCTAAAAGTTTTTCATCGGCATTTACGCCAAACTCTTTATTTATAAAAGAGGACAAAGCTCTCACGCGTTCGATTTTTTCGTATATCGTGCCGATCTCTTTATGGAAAACAATGCCTTTTAATTTTTCTATATTTGCGTCAAGCCCTTTTTTTAAATCGTTTTTATAGAAAAATTCAGCGTCGGCAAGCCTTGCTCCTACGACTTTTTCGTAACCTTCGCGGGCGATCTCCTGATATTTTGAAATGCCGTTTTTAACGTCTATAAAATAGTTTGAAAACGTTCCGTTTTTATCGCGGACGGCAAAACATTTTTGGCTTTTTTTAATGCACACGGTAAGCGCTTCCGGCGGCAGTTCAAGATATTTTTTATCAAACTCGCACAAAACGGCAGTCGGATATTCTACAAGATAATTTATTTCTTCCACCAGAGATTCGTCTTCTATAACGCTCCCGACATTTTTGACAGCCTCATTGACGGACTTTCTTATCGCTTCTTTTCTTTCGTTTTGGTCTGCGATAACGGATTTGTTTTTCAGAGTGATAAGATAATTTTCCGGCAAATCTATTTTTATTTTGCTTTTATCCGTCGTGTGCAGTCCGATAGTCCAATTGCCGGATTGCACGTCGGCAATTTTAAACTTAATAACTTTTTTTCCGTAAAGAGCGATCATGTTTCTTACCGGCCTAGCAAATCTGAAACCGCTTTCTTCCCAGACCATGGCTTTCGGGAAAGATATGTTTTTTATTATCTCGGGGAAAATATTTAAAAGAAGTTTTTCAGTTTTTTCGCCTTTAGTTTTTTTGACAAAACAAAGACGCTCGCCTTTATCGGAATTTTTGACCGTAAGTTTTTCCGGAACCGTCCCGTTTTTTGAAGCAAAGCCTATTGCGGCCTGAGTAAAATTTCCGTTTGCGTCTTTTGCCGCCTGAACGGAAGGCCCCAAAATTTCTTCGGTTTTATCAGGACTTTGCAAGTCAAGATTTTCGACAAACAAAACAAGACGCCTGGGCGCAGCATAAGTTTTTACCGCGCCGTACTTAAGGCCTGCGTCATTAAAAAATTTAACCGCAAGCTCCTCAATCTGTTTTAAAGCCGGCTCAATATAAGACGCCGGAATTTCCTCAGCCCCTATCTCAAGCAAAGCATTGCTAATGTTTTCTGTCATTTTAATTATTTCCTTTTCTGGATTGCCGCGTCGGGACTTTTCCGGTATCCCGGGGCGCTCACATCTCGCGCCCGCGGCAGACTTGTCCTCGTTATTCCTCATCGCAATGACGGCAAAAGCAATTGCCGTTCATTCGTAATTCGTAATTTGTAATTCGTAATTGCCGTTATAACTCCACTCTCCAAACTTCACACTCCACACTGTAGTTTCAGATATCCTTCCGCCACGGCTTTTGCTATGGTTCTTACTCTTAAAACGTAAGCGACGCGTTCCGAAACCGATATCGCGCCTCTTGCCTGAAGCAGATTAAATAAATGAGAACACTTCATAACCGCGTCATAAGCCGGAAGCGGCAAGCCAGTTTCAGAAAGCCTTTTCGCTTCTTTTTCCCAGTCGTTAAAATGTCTTTTAAGCATCTCGGTATCGGCTTTTTCAAAATTGTAGCATGACCACTCTTTTTCGTCTTCAAGATGAACGTCGCCGTAAGTCACGTCATCCGTCCACTGTAAGTCATACACGTTATTTTTCTTTTGAACGTACATCGCAAGCCTTTCGGTGCCGTAAGTTATTTCTACGGAGATCGGATCAAGATTTATACCGCCCGCCTGCTGAAAATACGTAAACTGCGTAGCTTCCATACCGTCGATCCACACTTCCCATCCAAGCCCCCACGCGCCAAGCGTCGGCGATTCCCAGTCGTCTTCCACAAATCTTATGTCGTGCTTTTTCGGGTCAAGTCCTATGGCTTTTAAACTCTCAAGATAAATCTGCTGTATATCTTTCGGAGCAGGTTTCATAATGACTTGATACTGATAATAATGCTGCAGCCTGTTAGGATTTTCGCCATATCTGCCGTCGGTAGGCCTTCTTGACGGTTCGACATATGCAACATTCCATGGTTTTGGCCCCAAAGCTTTTAAAAAAGTTGCAGGATTAAAAGTCCCCGCGCCTTTTTCCAAATCATACGGCTGCCATATCAAACAGCCCTTTTTAGCCCAAAATTTATGAAGCGTCATAATAATGTCTTGAAAGTTCATGTGTTCTCCTATTAACTACAGTGTGGAATTTGGAGTTTGAAGAGTGGAATTAACGGCTTTACTTTTATTCCCCTTTTGTAAAAGGGGTGCCGCTGAAAGCGGCGGGGTATTTGCCTTTGCCAGCGACCGTTCACTCCGCCCTCCAAACTCCACGCTTCACTATTAATAATAAATTATTTTAGCAAAAAACTTATTGTAACTACAATTGGGGCTCTCAAAAAATCATAATACCGTTGTCCCGCGTCTTCACTCCAATTATTTATCTTTAACATGCTTTTGCATAAAATGATGTCTGTTGCGTTGTTTCGGAATAAAACAACAAATTATTTTACCCAAAAACCTAGGGATGCTCTTATTGGCTGCAACAGCATTAGAAAATAATTTTTTTTGTTCAGCTGTTAACTCCATATGGTCTACGGCTCTAAAAATTTTATTTTTACTGAATAACAATTGTCCTGCCAAGCAAATTTCCTGTGCGCTGCAGACATAAGTTTGCAATGGAGAATAAATATTTTTTTTCAAAGGGATGTCTGGAAAATTCAACGGTATTTTTTGTGAAATATTATTTTGCACACATGAAATTTCTTGATTATCCAGAAACAAACTATTGCCGATAACGTCCAACAATTTAGAAAGAATGCCGTTGTTTACATATTTTTTTCCGCAAACCATATCCTTTGCATTGCCAATTGATGCAATAAGCCATTTTCTATCGTAAGTATTCCAAACACTGTCATTCAGTTCAAGATTTTTACTAAACCAGTGTTCCACATATTTAAGACTGTTCGTAGAAGAAGGAAAAGATCTTTTGGCAACATTAGCAAAAGGAGCAACTTGTTTTATTTTCGTTTCGTATTTTGTGCCGGCATATACAAAATAATGCCATTTTTTATTAGCAAAAGGAAAATACAGCAAATCCGACGCGCAAGACTCAATAAGCTTGAAATGAATTGCTCCTGCCGCTCTCAATTCAGGCGCTTGTATCATTGCAAGCCTGTGTAGAAGAGGATGCATTCCAAAAGAAAAAGCCGTATTATTCAAACCAGCATGAAATTGAGGCATCCTGGCCTGCGTAAAACGCAAATCATAAGAATATAAATCTTCGTAACTTTTGAAATGGCTTTCAAGCCTGCGATGAAAAAAATTGTATGCGGCTTGCGATAAAAGCCTCTTTTCCACGGTATCTTGTATTAAAAATTCTCTGTCTTGAGAGCCCATTATTTTATTTTGATAATTATTCATTAATAATTTATGCAGTGATAAATATCCTCTAAAAAATTCCAATGCGGTTCCTGCAAGAGAGCAGCTGTATTTATTGATATTATTGATTTTTTTACGTTGCGGCCCAATCCCGTATGCAGCATTTGCCAAATCTTCGGAAAATGCACGCATCCCCGCTTGTTTGTATTGCCTTTTAAGCGCTACATCGTAAATGCGGTCTAATAAATTGTTGTCAACATTCGTAATCACAGTTTCTTTGTGTTCTAATTTTAAACCGTAATGTTTTGCTATTTGCTTGGCTATAACAACATCAGGGTGATCAGCATATCCTATGACGCTAAATTGTATATTTTTATAAATTCCTGCCTCTATTGCCAAAGCCAATGCAACACGGGAATCAAAACCCCCCGTAATATTACCGCTAACAATATTTGCTTTTGCTAAAAAATCCAGACAATCTTGGCGAGCTTTTCCAAACTGTATATCCCATTCCTGCTGATGCATTTTATAATACATGTTTTCAATTAGAGAATAAAATTGAACATTATTCTGCCTGTCAATTTGAATACCGGTGTTTTGCGGACAGGAAAAAACATTATTAAAGGAAGTTTGCAGATCATTTACCGCGCCGCCGCAAGCGATAATTTGAGCAATCGCCATAATGTTTTTGCTGTTTTTATAATTTTTCCCGTGCACGGCTTGCGCCGCTAAGCCCGGGACATTTGAAATTGCCGACAATTCCGCGCCGAACCCAACAAACAACGGTTCACAACCCAATACGTCGCGGTGAATATGAGACTGTTCTTCATCTTTCAATTCGCCGTAAATATAGCGGCCGAAAACATCAGAATGGTCTGCATTATTTCCAAGTATCGGCGACAAGTTGCGGATATCGGTTATACAATCCCCTTGAAAAATCATTCCGCCGAAAAATCTTATTGATTCACGCTTTGCGGAAATATGTTTTTCCGGCGCGCCATTTGTGCAAAATAAGACAAACCTGTCGCGCCGTTCCGAAAGCGCCCATTGCGCTGTTTCGTACTCAAAAGTCACGCCGTCAACTTTACAATTTATGAATTGCGTTAAAATGTCATCAGATAGCGGACGTTTGTCTTTTGAAACAATAATCAAAAAATCAAGCATTTTCTAAGTTTAGTCCTTTAGGGTGTGTCGACACACCCTAATATTTAATATAATAATTCACGGCATAATTAGTCGGTCTGTTTTCGTTAGCGGTTGGAACTGTTTTTGAAGCGTCGAAAGTAATAAGACCAGCTCCACTCTGTGAACCGCTTGCTGGTCTGGTATCATCAATATGTTCAAAACCAAATGACCCAGTCGGAGATGTGCCTCCATTCCAAAGCTTATGCGTTTTTCCGGAAATATTCCTTATCGCATCAGCTTGTTTGACTCCCAATCCGGCGGCAGTGATTGTAACCGTCCCGCCGGGAGTTGTTGTTACAGTATTAGAGCCTGCACCTCTTAAAAACATTCCTTGAAAATTTGGTAAATTGAAATTCGGATTTCCTGTGCCTCCATAAGTTGTTCCTATAGCGTCATATAATTCAGGATATACATCCTTGCTTACGGGATCACCATTACACCTCAAATAACCTGCAGGGAGTTTATTTCCGGCAAAGGCAATCACTGTTCCCGGAGGGACTCCGTTGTCTGCTGTTCTTGCGTGCTGGGCATAAGGCTGGGACATAATTTTTTCACGCGGCTGCATTGGTCTATCATCTATTAATAGCTGAAGATACACATTTCCTTCTTTTTGCCAATTAACGTCAGGTTTTAATGTCACGGAAAATACGCCGTCGGCGTTTGGCGTAACATAATGAATCTCATCGGCAGTATTAAGGCGTGTCCCGCCGGTAAGCGCATTATAATATCTAAACTCCAGCTTTCTCTGGGTTCCCCCGCCGAGAGGAACCGTATACCCTTTCAGCCTGCCATTATACCTTATTTCATTTGTTATTTCACAAAACCCCGCCTGTACAAACACAAACAAAAACAGCAAAATCAATGCTTTTTTCATAAAATCCCCCTTTTTAACGACAGAGTGGAGAGTGAAAAGTGGAAAGTGGAGATATTGTGTTTTTGCTTTGCGAAAACATATTATATGTTTTGCCTCTGGCAAAACTCCTTATCTTCACTCTTCACTTTTCACTCTCCACTCTGTTTTTTCTCCATAAAAAAACGCCTGCCTCATTTTAATATGAGACAAGCATTTAAAAATCGTATTTAATAAAAGACTATTAGTAGTTGTTGTTAGTAGTCTGGTCTGGTCTGGTCTGGTCTGGTCTGGTCTGGTCTGGTCTGGTCTGGTCTGGTCTGGTCTGGTCTGTATACATTTTCATTACCTTATTTACTTTCTTTAATTAATTGCTTGCAATAATTATATAATTGCGGCACATCTTCTTTAACCGTAGCCCATATTACTTCAATGTCTATTTGGTCATATCTGTAAAAGGCTCATACAAACGGAATTAAAATAATCCGTATCTTTTGTAAAAGTTTCCATATTCTTGCCGAATCTTTTCTGGGCAGAATAAATATTTTTGCAATGCTGTAATACGGCTTTTATTATAACGATATCTCTGTCAATTTTATCCATATATTTCAATAAAATCCTTTTTTATTGAATTTTTAAAATTTCTTTTTACGCCTTTTGTGGTCACAACATCAACATTTTTTCCAAAAGCTTTATTAATATCCATATAAAAATCTGACAATTGAAAAAGCGTTCTGATTTTTCCTTTCTCTATACATATATCAATATCGCTGTCTTTATCGGCTTTACCTTTTGCATAAGAACCAAATAAATATACTTTATTTACACCATGCTTTTTAGCCACAGCACCGCACATTTTTTTTATTTCATTTATGGTAAAAGGTCTCTTTCTAAAACGATTTATCATTTTTGCGTTCCTTCTAATCTAATATGAGACGATTATATAAAAAAACCGAAATTAAAACAATTGGAGCGTGTAATTTTATAGAGTTCCGATTGATTATATATTCAGTTTTCGCATAAACGCGCTTACGGCGGGACGTTTTATGTAATTTGTAAGATATGTTTCCACATAATTCCATATTTTGGCGTCGTCAAATTCGCGTATATTGTCCGCTTCGTCTCCGGAACAGTTTGAAAATTTTTTGATCCCTCTTTCAATTTCTTTATCCATAAAAGAATTATTATGTTTTATGTAATCGGTAAATCCGTATCCGGAAAGTTTTAGAAATCTTAAAACAAAAGCCGTGAGTACTTTTTGAGGAGAATTGCAGTTTCCAAGCAGCTGCAATGCCCTTACAATAAGATCATATTTTTCCGTATTTCCCATATTAAAAGGCGTAAATTTATCGCTTATTTCAGCGGCATATAAAGCGTAAATATTTTTTTTGAAATCCGTTTTTACGGCGGTATTATTATTTATTATGTTCGCGCCGGTTATTTTGGGACGCATTGAAGGATGGCTTTGAAAAACCATAAACTCGCTTTCCGTAAGAGGTTCCGTTGCAGCGGCAAGCTTTGCCGCGATTTTTTTTGCGCTCGGCACGACAGCCTGAATTTTCCCCCATTCGTAAGAGTAAACGTTTATAAGTTTATCTGCTTCCGAGTAAATACTGCTATTTAACACGAGTCCTTTTATTGTATAGTACAATTTTAACTCCAAATAATAGGCACTAGGTACGACAAAGACAAAAGGTAAAGTAAAATTTGTTTTTTGTTATTGTTGTTATTTTTTCTCTGTTGTCTCTTATTTCTTTCTGCTGCGCGGCGTGTCAGTAGGACGGAGCAATTTACACCAACAGCCGTGTCAATTCCTCCGTCCCCCAGACACTTATCTTTTATCTATTCTCTGCCCCGTCCGCGGAGTTTATCCTCGAAATTTGCAATCGGGGGCATAAATAAAGGACAATAAAATTCGTAATTGCCTTTGTTATCTATTCTCTATTATCTATTCTCTGTCGTAAAATGATTCTGTTCACTTTTTTCTCGTCGGCGTCCTGGATCTCTATTTCGAAATTTTCCCATTTTGTTTTTTCGCCGTTTTTGGGGATGCGTCCGAAAATTTCCAAAACCCATCCGTTTACCGTAGTATAATCTTCGTCGGGGATATTAAGTTTTAGTTTATCGTTCAAATCGGATATTGCTTCGGATGCCTGAATCAGATATGAGCCGTCGCGCAAAGTAACGACGGTTTTTTCGTTCATGTCTGATCCATCGTACTCGTCCCAAACCTCGCCGACGATTTCTTCTATGAAATCTTCGATCGAAACGATGCCGATCGTCGAGCCGAACTCGTCGACGACTATCGCTATATGATGGTGGCCGGTTTTGAACTCCTTTAATATCCTGCTGACTTTGGCGTTCTCGGGCACATAATGCACTGGTCTTATCAAATCTTCTATCGCGATAATATCGGAACTTCTCCACGCTACGGCCAAATCTTTGCTGTAGATGATGCCTGTTATATTGTTCAAACTTTCTTTATAAACCGGAACGCGCGAAAATTCGGTATCGATTATCTGTTTTATGATCGCTTCCTTGCCGTCCGCGATATTGACCGCAAAAATCTCGGATCTCGGCACCATGACCTGCGATACCCTTCTGTCCGAAAAATCCATTATATTGCTGACGAGCTCCCTTGAATCGTCCGGCAGCGGGGAAGTATTTTCGTTTGAAAGAAGAAAATCTATTTCGTCGGCTTTAACGTGCTGAGTCTCCTTTTTTTTGAAAAAAGTCTTTAAAATGCGGTTTGCTATTGCGGAAAGAAACGTATTTAGAAATTTTAAAAGTCTGCTTATCTTTACTACCGGAGGAAGAACCGCAAGCCCGACTTTTTCGGCATTATATCTGGCGAAAGTTTTCGGGAATATATTGCCTGCTACCAAAGCAATTATTATTGAGACCGCCGGAAAAATGAAAACCAAAAATTTGCTTTGCAGGCCGAATACTTCCGAAATATCCAAAGCTAAAGACGAAGCCGTAACTCCCATGCCTACCAGAGAAAGATTCATCCCTATCATCATAGTCGTCATTACTTCGTCGGAATGAGTTTCCCAAAAAGTTATATAAGAATAATTTTTGACGCGTTTTTCTTTTGCCCTCCTGAAATATGTGTTCGAAAGGCTTGTAATTGCCGTCTCGGCGCCGTTGAAAAAGCCCAATACGGACAAAAGAAAAACAAACAAAATGATTTTTAAAATTATAATAGTTATCATTCTTCAAACTCGTATTCGTCGAGAATTTCGCCTACCACTTCTTCGATAATGTCTTCCAGCGTTACCATTCCGGTTATATTATCGTTAATGTCTTTCACGAAAGCCATATGCGTTTTTCCGCTTTGGAATTCTTTAAGCAGATCATTTATTTTTTTAGCCTCGCTTACAAAATACGGAGGCTTAACGAGAGAACGCACAAAATGTCCTTTGTTTTCCTGCCATGCCCAGAGAATATCCTTTATGTGTATGTATCCGATTATATTGTCTTTTTTGCCGGTATATACCGGAATGCGGCTTCTTGAAGTTTCAACGGCCAAATCAAGAAACTCTTCTTCGTCAAGAGTAATGTCGACCGAATCTATTTCGTTAAAAGGAGTCATTATTCTTTTCACCGATAAATCGCCGAATTTTAACGTGCGCTCCAGCATACTGCTGGTATCTTTATCTATCGCTCCGGTATGGTCTCCATCGGAAAGAAGGCTTTCCACTTCTTCCCTGCTAAGTTCGGACGAAAATATTTCGGACGTTTTAGGAGACAAAAATTCGGTAAGTTTTATGACCGGATACAAAAAAGGTTTCATTATTTTTTTGATTTTATCCAGTATCGGCACGGAAAATACCGTTACTTTTTCAGAATTTGCCCTTGCGTATAATTTCGGAGAAATTTCTCCTGCGACAAGAACCGTAAAAGACGTAAGCGCCCACGCGACAAGCTCCATGGCGTGCCTGTTGAACATATTAAAAACTTCCGTCATAACGTAAGCCGACAGAAAGCTTATAAGCATGTCTGCAATAACGCTTGCCGTAAGTATAACGGTAAGAAGATAATAAGGAGACTCAAGCCAGTCGGCCAATGTGCCGGAAAGTTTGGGATTTTGCGCTATAAGTTTTTTTACTCTGTATTTAGACAGGCTGGTGATCCCGATTTCCGCGGCGGAGATCCACGCGGTGATCATGAGAAAAAGCAGGAGAATGATAAAAGCTATGAAAATAAGCATTTAAAAATTTTGTCCTGTTTGGAAAACATTTTTGCTTTATTTTCAGGATCGTAATCCGTATATCCGCAAAGATGAAGCGTTCCGTGGATGACAAGATACGCAAGCTCCTGCTCCCAGGTATTTCCGTATCTTTTCGCCTGTTTTTTTGAACGCCCTTCGGATATATAAATATCCCCGATAAACGTTTCCGGCTCTACAAGAAAAGATATAACATCGGTGATCCTGCGCGTTTTTCTGTATTTTGCGTTAAGCTTTTTTATCTCCGCATCGCTTACCATTATAAAGTTAATACAATACTTTTTTATTTTCTCGAATCTCAAAACGCACAGCGCCGCCTTTTTCAAAAGCGGCACGCAGGATTTGGGAAATGTGACAAAATTTATATTTCTCATTTTAGTTAAAGCTTTTTTGTTACCTGTTTTACCTTTTACCTATTATCTGTCTCTTTGTATTCGACCCTAGCGTGGTATATCCCTATAACTGACGCAATTATACTGTCGCCTATG
>JGI24702J35022_10001078_pt1 | contig 16990 bp, 14 predicted proteins | sample TergutTh196P4_FD_35022 | JGI IMG/M metagenome (IMG submission 35022)
GTCATTCGATCGCCCTGAAAAGCGACGGGACGGTATGGGCATGGGGCCGTAACAATTACGGCCAGCTGGGCGACGGCACCAGCGGCACCGGCGCGGACAAGAGCTTACCGACCCAAGTGTCAGGCCTGACCGATGTGATTGCCATAGGGGCGGGACGAAACCATTCACTGGCAGTAAAGAGTGACGGCACCGTATGGGCATGGGGTTACAACAATTACGGTCAGCTGGGCGACGGCACCACCGCGAACAGGAACGAGCCGGTGCAAGTGTCCGGTCTGACCGATGTGACGGCAGTCTCTGGAGGGGAAGGTCACTCATTCGCCCTTAAAAGCGACGGAACTGTGTGGTCATGGGGATACAATGAGTACGGGCAGCTTGGCGACGGCACCTATATAAACAAAAGAACACCGGTGCAGGCACAAGGGCTGGTAAACATAATCTCCGTAGGGGCAGGAAATAATCATTCGGTTGCCATGAGAGATGATAAAACCGTATTGACATGGGGCATCAACAATAACGGTCAGCTGGGCAATGGCATCACAATAGAAACGGGTACACCGGTACAGGTAGTTGGCATGAACGGTCCGATTGCCATGGCGGCAGGACAAAGACATTCGATTGCTCTGAAAAGCGACGGAATGGTATGGGCATGGGGCCGCAACAATTACGGCCAGCTTGGTGACGGCACCCTCACAGACAGAAAGGCACCCACGCAGGTACCTGATCTGACAGATGTTATTGCAATTGCGGCAGGAGAGGCCTTTACCATCGCTCTGAAAGGTGATGGAACAGTATGGACGTGGGGTCAGAACAATCAAGGTCAGCTGGGCGACGGCACCTATGTGAACAAGAACACACCGACGCAGGTGCCCGGCCTGGAAGATGTTATCGATGTCTTTGCGGGATACACTACTTCCTTCGCTCTCAAAAGCGACGGAACTGTGTGGTCATGGGGCAGTAACAGTGTAGGTCAGCTCGGTGACGGTACCAACACACAACGAACCAAGCCGGTGCAAGTGTCCGGTCTGACAGATGTTATTGCAATTGCGGCAGGAGATGCTTTTACCATCGCTCTGAAAAGTGACGGAACAGTGTGGTCGTGGGGTTACAACTATCGCAGTCAGTTAGGCATCGGCGTCAGCGGTACCTCTACGAATAGCTGGACGCCGGTGCAGGTACTTGATCCCGACGGCATAAATTATTTGACCGACGTGACGATGATCGTGGCAGGGAGAGAGCACTCACTCGCCGTCAAAGATGACGGCACCGTATTGTCGTGGGGTTATAACGGAAACGGCCAGCTGGGCGACGGAACCTTCATAGAACGTAACGTGCCGGTGCAAGTATACGACCTGGAAGATGTGACCGATATCTCTGCGGGAAACGTCAATTCCTTCGCCCTCAAAACCGACGGCACCGTATGGTCATGGGGCATCAACAATTATGGCCAGCTGGGCGACGGTACAGTCAACCCTGCTTCCGGAAGTAGAATACCGAAGCAGGTAGTCAGCGGCGACGGGACAGATTACCTGACAGACGTGATCGCCATCTCAGGCGGAACTAGTTTTTCGTTTGCCCTCAAAAGCGACGGTGAGATATGGGCATGGGGTTACAGATATCACGGCCAGCTTGGTGACGGCATACACTTGGATGTAGAGATACCAACAGAAATATCATTTCCGGATGCTACTCTTCCAAGACCGGGCAGTGGCGGGATAATATGGGTCGATAACATGACTGCTGCTTCGCTTACGCTGAACTGGACGAAGGCCACGGATAATATAACGGAGCAGCCCAATCTGAGATATTATGTCTACCAGAAAGGCACGCCGTTCTCAATGACGTCAGCTGGTCTGCCGCGCGACGGCACCCTCCTGAACACAGACGACACTATTGATAAGGATGCACATAACGTGACCGGTCTTTCGCCGGATACTGTCTATTACTTCATCGTAGTGGTCGAGGACGGGGCAGGTAACAAGGCAGCGTACAGCGCCGTCAGCGTAAAGACCCTTGCGCCGCCTGCGGCACCGACCGGTCTCACAGCTGAACCGGGCAATGAAGAGGTAACATTGTCATGGACAACGCCTGATGACGGCGGCAGCACGATAATTAATTATCAGGTATCGTACGGCACGAACGCTGGATATGTTCGGAACTGGGTCGACATCCCCGATTCGGACGAGAATATGACAACATACACCGTAACGGGATTGACCAACGGTACCAATTACAGGTTCGAGATCCGCGCGGTGAACATTGTCGGTGAGGGACCCTCATCCGGAACACGGACGGCGATACCGATAACTTCGCCCGCGGCACCCGGCAATTTCACAGCGACCCCAGGCGTCGGGCAAGTTGTCCTCACATGGACAACGCCGACCGGCAACGGCGGCAGCTCGATCACAGGGTATCAGATATCATACGGTGAGACCGCTGTCTATGTTCCGAACTGGACAGGCATCCCTTCAAGCGCGTCAACAGCGACGTATACGGTAACGGGACTGACGAACGGCATAGATTACACGTTTGAGGTGCGCGCGGTGAACGCCGTCGGTGGCGGCGACACATCCGGAACGCAAACGGCGAAGCCGAGAACGATACCGGACGCACCGGACAATTTCACGGCGACCCCCGGTAACGAACAGGTCGTTCTGACGTGGAGGATGCCCAATGACGGCGGCAATACGATAATCAGATATGAGCTGTCATACGGTGAGACCGCCACGTACGCTACGGACTGGCACGAGATACCGGGCTCCGATGCGGATACGATCACGTACACAGTAACGGGATTGACGAACGGCACCGACTACACATTCGAAATACGTGCAGTAAACGGCATCGGCAACAGTGCAACATCCGGAACTGAAACGGCGATGCCGAAGACCGTGCCGGATGCGCCCGGGGACCTTGAGGCATGGTACGGCGATGAAGAGGTAACTCTTACATGGACAACGCCGTACGACGGCGGCATCCCGATCATCGGATACAAGATATCATACGGCGGGACGGACACGTACGTCAGGGCATGGAATGACATTCCGGGTTCTGACGCAACGACTGTCACATACACTGTAACGGGATTGACGAACGGTATGAATTACACATTCGAGGTACGTGCGGTGACCGCGGCGGACGAAGGCCCGTTCTCGACCGTGACGGAAACTCCGAAGACCGTGCCGGATGCGGTCACAGATCTCACGGCAACCGCCGGTAACGGAGAGGTCGCTCTTTCATGGACAACGCCGCACAACGGCGGCGGTATCATAACAAAGTACCAGATATCGTATGACGAGACCGATGCTCCGTATGTTACGGACTGGCATGATATGCCAGGTTCCGATGCAACAACGGTGAAGTATACAGTAACGGGACTGACCAACGGCGTTGAATACACATTCGAGGTGCGCGCGGTGAACGCTGCCGGCGAGGCCCTCACATCAGGGACGGAGACGGCAACGCCTATGACCGTGCCTGCCGCACCGGGAAGCTTCGCGGCCGCCGCAGACAACGCACAAGTTGTTCTCACATGGACGACGCCGGACGACGGCGGCAGCCCGATCACCGGTTACAAGATATCGTACGGCAAGAGTGACGAATATTTCATGGACTGGAAGGACATCCCCGGCTCCGGTGCGTCAACTGTGACGTACACCGTAACAGGACTGACCAACGGTATCGAATACACATTCGAGGTGCGCGCGATCAACGGCGCAGGCAACGGCGTAACATCCGGGAAGCAGACGGCAACGCCGAAGACGGTACCATCAGCGCCGACAGGTCTGACCGTGGCATTTGGTGACGGAGAGGCCGTTCTTTCGTGGACGACGCCGTTCAACGGCGGCAGCCCGATCATTGAGTACGAGATATCATACGGCGAGACCGGGAGTTACGTTGCCGAATGGCACAGCATCCCGGGCTCGGATGCTGATACGGTGACGTACACCGTCACGGGATTGACGAACGGTACCGAGTACACATTCGAGGTACGTGCAATAAACGCAGTGGGCAACGGTGTCACATCCGGAACGCAGACAGCAACGCCCGGGACCGAAGAGAGCAAGACCGACCTCGGGATAATCCTGATCGCGGTGTCCATCCCGCTCTTCGTATTGGCGATGCTGGCTGTTGCTTTGTTTGCTCACAGAAGAGAGCAGGAAAAGGAAGAATAAGAACAAAACCAATGAGCGCAATAAAGGCGGGGTCGCGGCCCCGCCCGCGCTCCGCATACTGCGCGGCGGAAAGCAAAGTCATCAGTTTCATTGATCCAACAGTATCATTGATGCAACATATTGTTTATATAGAGACATTCGATGGCGTTTTTCCATGAGGGCCTCCGGCAGATCCATGGGCGTCGAGTACGCGATACGCGAGATCGTAGTTCCGGCGGACGAGCTGGAGAGGCAGGGAAAGCGTATTATCAAACTGAACATCGGCGACCCGAACAAGTGGGACTTTGAAACGCCTGAGTACTTCAAAGCGGCCCTGCGCGAAGCTGTTGATAAAGTTGACAACGGTTACGGCGACTCGCAGGGAAGCCTTGAGCTGAGGAAAGCCATCGTCGACCGTGAGCATGAGAAGCATGGTGTGAAGATAGATGCGAATGACGTATTCGTAACAAGCGGTGTCAGCGAGGCTGCGAACGTGCTCATGGGCACTTTTCTGGAGAACGGTGACGAGATGCTCGTCCCGGGTCCCGGTTATCCGTCGTATACGCAATACGTACGATACTTCGGCGGTAAGCCGGTAGCATACAGGCAAATGGAAGAGGAGAACTGGCAGCCCGACATCGACATGATCCGAAAACGTATAACAAAGAGGACGAAAGGCATAATCGTCGTGAATCCTAATAATCCGACCGGTGCGGTGTATCCTGAAAGGTCGATAAGGGAGATCGGTGACATCGCCGCAGAGCATAAGATACCGCTGATATCCGACGAAGTTTATGATAAGATAACATTCGACGGGAAGTTCTTCTCAGCTTCGCGGTTACCGTCGGACGTTTCACGGATAATCCTGAACGGTTTCTCCAAAGTGAATCTTATGCCGGGATGGAGGGTCGGCTACGGTTACTATATGGACGCATCGGGAATGCTTGACGAGATATTCGAGGGCATGATGCGCCAACTGAGATTGCGCATCTGTTCCAACGTTCCGTGCCAGTGGGCCGCAAAAGCTTCGCTTCAGGGTCCGCAGGACTACATCACGGAGATGAACGGCAAACTGAAAGAGAGAGCATCGTTCACATACAAACGATTGAACGAGATACCCGGCATATCCGTCGAGAAGGGAAAGGGATCGATGTTCATGTTCCCGAAGGTTGAACTTACGAAGTGGAAGGACGACATGGAATTTGTTCTCGATCTCCTTAAGACGGAAGGTGTGGTCGTTGTCAACGGTTCGGGATTCTGCGAGGAGTTCGGCGGTTCGCATTTCAGGACGATAACGTTGCCGCCGTTGCCGGTGCTCGAGGAAGCTTACGATAAACTGGAAAGATTCATGATAAAAAGAAGGTCAGGGTAAGCGGTTTGCGGGGATCGCAGCGAACGTTCTCATTTGCTGAGGCGTTTGAGCATCTTGACAGCTACGTCCACAACGTCCTTGCCTTTATCGATGCGGTCGACCGCCTGAAGTCTCGTCATTCCCGGCCCCGTGACACCGAACGCAACGGGTTTATTGTACTCAAGCGAAAGGTCGGCTATTTTTCTGGACGCATGAGCGATGACAACATCATCATGCTCCGTTTCCCCTTCGATCACCGCGCCCAATGTTATAACGGCGTCGATATCCTTCTCCTCAAGCAGTTTTTTCACTGCCAAAGGCATGTCGAACACGCCCGGCACCATTATTGTCCTTGCGATCTCGATCTCAAGGAATTCCGCTTCCGATTTGGCACGTTCGATCATCATTGACGTTATGTCAAAGTTGAATTCCGCAGCCACCATTCCAAGTTTGTATTTTTTCATTCACATCACCTTTTTTTGTTTGTCTACCTTATAGGTCCCGCATCATCGAAACCCTGTCTGAGGCCCTTGCCTGCGCTCTTTGCCAGATCATCGGGCCTGAACAATAAATTATAGGCGTTCAGCGCATGCTCTCTTGCCCTCCTGTCGGCAAGGAACGCTAACGTTTTGCTGTCACTCGTTTCATCCTCGTGCACGAACACTTCTATTATGTGGGTGTTCGTCATCAGCTGCGCCTGTATAAGTCCCTGGGACGCTTCGTGGGCGCACATCTTATCTTTGTCTTTGGGACCGGGCATACCGAGCGCGATAACAATGTCGCAGTTCTGCTCCTCGATCAGTTTTTTGCACGCGACGGGAAGGTCTTTGATTCCGGGAACGGTGCATCTGATAATTTTGAATCCTGTGCCGTTCCTCTTCAGCTCGTCGGCGGCCGCACCGCCCATATCGAACCGGGCGAACGTTGTGTCGGCGATGCCTATGATCTTCATTCGCCCTCACCCCCGAACCCTTTGATTATTCTGTCCACGATACGTCTCGTGCCGGTGAGGTCGTCACCGCATTCGCCCGCTCTTCTTACGTCCGCAGTTATGTTGCGTAACGCAAGCTCCTTTTTCAGTTCGTTCTCATCGAACGTCTGGTCGTAACCCAGAACAATTATGTCCGGACGTATGTCCTCGATCGTTCTGTAAAAATCGCCGTCATTGCCTATGACCGCCATATCCACCATCTTCAGCGAATTGATTATGCGCGCCCGCATCGCCGCCGTGGTTATCGGTTCATGCTTTCTTTTTCTAACAGTGTTGTCGCATGCCACGACGACAACAAGCTCATCGCCCATGGCCTTCGCCTGCTCAAGGTATGATATGTGGCCGGTGTGAAGAATATCGAAAACGCCGGACGCCATCACTCGTACCACGGTATCATCTCTCCGCCCATGCTTTCAGTATATCATCGCCTTCAATGAATGTCAATCCTTTCGATGATGCGTATCTTTTCACATCATTCTTGGACATCGCGTTCCCGACGTCGCCGAGCATCTCGCATATGGTCGCCGACGGATCTACGCCGGACAGTATCATAAGCGCCGTGGCGAGCTCGGTATGTCCTTTACGGTTCTCAAGTATGTTGCTGCTGGTGTTCAGCAGGTGCACATGGCCGGGAGCTCTGAAATTGTTGCCCAACGCTTCTATCCTTTTTTCGGCCGGAGAGTCGGAGAATATTGTTCTCGCGTACTCGCGTATCGTCAGCGCACGGTCGTTGTCTGTTATTCCCGTGTACGTTCTGCGGTGGTTGACGGTTATGCCGAATGATGACCTTGTGTTATCATACGGTATGTCATCCGGTGCCATCGCCCTCAGCAGCGGATACTTGACGGAATCGTCGTAAAAGACATCGGACATGAACGGAAGTCCCAACTCCTTGGCGATGCTGTGCGGAGTTGTGGTGCATATGAGACCGCCGGCGTCCTTCCTCATCGTTCTTATCGTATCCGGCGTGACGAACTGCGACGCTATCACCATGTCCGTTTCACGCTCCCTGTCATCGAAATCATAAACAAGAACGATCTTCCCGTTACGTATGTCGCTGACGGCATTTTCTATACGCATTTCATATCACAGCCGTTCAGCGTATGCGAGCTTATAAAAAAACATTTCTCGAAGTACAATTTTTTTTGTTGCTCCTTCCGCGGATGAAAATTGTGTACCGCGAGGGCATATGCCGGCAGCAGGGCCCGGCTGGTCCTATGCCTCAGGTTCACATATATATAGAGGCGAAATAATGCAAGGCAGAGATGAAAACATCGGCATCAGAAAGAACGGACACAAAAGTGTTCACCGACCCGACGGACCTGCCGGAGCAGATAGAGGCGTCCCTGAGTGTTCCCGTCACCGGCGTCAAAAAAAGACCGAAGGTGTGCATATGCGGCATAGGCGCCTCGGCGATGGCCGGTGAGATAATGTCCGATTTCGCGGATGCCTATTCAGATGTTCCGATATCCGTGGTGCGCGGAACAGAACTTCCGAAATGGGTCGACGGGAGTACCGCGGTCATAGCGATGAGCTATTCGGGCGAGACGCCCGAGACGCTGAATCTCTATGATCAGGCGATGCTGCGCGGATGCGACGTCATATGCATAACATCGGGCGGCGAACTCATGGAAAGGGCGCTGAACAACGGCAGCACGCTGATAAGTATGCCTCCGGGACTTCTGCCGCGCAATGCGCTCGGATATATGCTCGGGTATACAGCATCGGTGTTCGAGGAGATGGAGATATGCGCCAGCAGGACGGAACTTGCGTCGCTTCTTCCGTCGATCAGGTCGTTCAGGGACAGTATAACGAATGACGAGAATAACAATCAGGCGCTGGACATCGCTAATTCGATCATGGGAAAGACGCCGGTGATATACAGCCTGGTGAACCTGAGGGCGGCCGCCATAAGGTGGAAGATGCAGATAAGCGAGAACTCAAGAACAATAGCGTTCTGCGGGACGATACCCGAGTTCAGCCATAACGAGATAGTGGGATGGGCGGAGGACAGCGCATCGGACGAGTTCATACCGATAATACTGGCGGACGACGATTCCATAGACGTTCTGAAATATATGACGAGAACGCTCTCCGGCGTGCTGGAGAGCAGCGGGATAAGACCGTACGAGTTCAGGGCAAAGGGCTCGAACGATCTGGAGAAGAACCTGATATCAATAATTCTCGGGGATTTCGTGTCATTCTATCTGGCGCACCTGAAAGGCGTGTATCCGGGAGAGATACGCCTTGAGCTGGGCGACGGCGGACGCAGGGAATTTAACTGATATCATAAAAAGATGATATCATAAAAAGATGAATAGTTTTTTTAACGATACTGATTTACAGTGTCACGGTGCGGTAATGAAAGAAGAGGCACGGTGGATCAGAGAGAAAGTGATGGCGCACAACAAATGGTTCGAGGAATCGATACCGATGATAGCGTCCGAGAATTTAATGAGCCCGTTGGCGAAGGAGATGCTGATATCCGATTTTGCGGACAGGTACGCAGAAGGGCTTCCGGGCAAAAGATACTATCAGGGTAACGTATACGTGGACGAAGTTGAGTCCAAGGCCGTCGATATGGCGAAGGAGCTGTTCGATTCCTCTTTCGCCGACGTGAGACCGATATCTGGAACGGTGGCGAACATGGCCGTCCTTTTCGCATTCGCGAAACCGGGCGACACAATAACGACATGCGCCCTGGCGCAGGGCGCCCACATATCAACGGCGGAGTTCGGCGCGTTCGGCCAGAGAGGCGTTAATTCTGTCAATTACCCGTTCAACACAGACAATATGAACTTAGACGTCGACGGAACGATAAAATTGCTGAAAGAGGTCAGACCGAAGGTCGCGCAGTTCGGTCTCTCCGTGTTCCTTTTCCCGCCGCCGCTCAAAGAGCTTAACGACACATTCAATGAGATAGGCTGTGTCGTATGGTACGACGCAGCTCATGTTCTCGGCCTGATTGCAGGGAAACAATTCCAGGACCCGCTGAGAGAAGGCGTCAACATATTATCATCAAGCACCCACAAGACGTTCCCCGGTCCGAACCACGGGCTGTTGCTGGGAAGCAATTTAACGGAGGAGCAGGAGAAGGCGCTGCAGCGTGCCGTCTTCCCGGGTGTGACGAGTTCGCATCATCTTCACGCGATGGCGGCGCTTGCTGTAACGCTCGCCGAAATGAAAGTGTTCGCGAAGGACTATGCATCGCAAACGTGCAAGAACGCCAGAGCATTGGGACAGGCGCTCTATGAGCTCGGGGTCGACGTTCTCTGCCCTGACCTGGGATTCACGAGATCGCACGCGATAGCCGTCGACGTCTCAAAATTCGGCGGAGGGAAGGACGTGAGCAAGGATCTCGAGGATGCGAACATAATATGCAACAAGAACATGTTACCGAAGGACACCAGCGCCGTCAGGCCGTCAGGCATACGTCTCGGCGTTCAGGAATTAACAAGAGTGGGAATGAAAGAGAGCGAGATGAAAGAGGTCGCCTCTCTGATATACCGTGTCGCAAAGAAGGAATCGCCCGCAAAAGTGAAAGAGGACGTTAAAGAACTGAAGAAAGGGTTCACAAAGATACAATGGTGCTTCAGCGCCGGCGAGCCGGCGTACGGATATCACAAACTTGTTCCGTGATCCACGGATCACGCTTCCCTGTTTTTTTCATTTCCGCAGCATATATGCCGCATCTCAAGGCAAAACGCCTTCCGCCGCGGACCGTCAGAACACGGGCATACTTTATCTATACAAAAAAGATACCTGCCCTCATGGACAAAGAGACCGCGAAAGCAATGATGACGAACATAAGAAAAATGTACGAGCCGTACAAACAAAAAGGAACTGCTGCAAATGTGCGTCATATTGACACGTCATACGGTAAGATACGCGTTCTGGAATATGGGTTTGATAATGATGATGTAAGGCCGTTATACGTGGACATACACGGCGGCGGTTACTGCGTGGGATTCCCGGAGATGGACGAGGAAATTAACCTAATGATCATGAAGAGCACGAACGTGAAGATAATAAGCATAGACTGGCCGAAGGCTCCCGAGAACCCGTACCCGATAGGACAGGAGGCCACGTACGAAGTTATACGTCATTATTACGAGAACGCCGCCGAATACAAGATCGACAGGGACAACATAGGCATCGGAGGGTACAGCTCCGGCGGTAATTTTGCGACGGTCGTTCCGATAAAGGCGAAAGAGAGAAGCGACCTGAAGATAAAGTATCAGGTCCTCTTCTTCCCGGGCGTTGATATAGACACCGACCCGTATGACAAGAAGGGCAGTGACAAAGTCCTCGACCGCGAATTTTTGAAGGCGATCCACGCATGCTACCTTTCCGAGCCTGAACATTCGAAGCATCCGTACACATCACCGCGGTGGGCGCCGAGAGATATGCTCGTCGGCCTCCCTCCGGCGTTCATCATATTGGCGGGCCTCGATCCGTTGTACGCGGAAGGTAAAGATTACGGCGATAAACTGAAAGAAGCGGGCGTTGATGTTGAGATGCATAACTTTGAGGATGCCGACCACGGTTTCACGTACATGGGAAATGAAGACGATAAAAGGAAGGCGTACGAACTGATGATAGATTTCATCAGAAGGCATTCGCAGCGCTGACTCACGTTCACGCAGACTCGTACCCGGCGTTACGTGCGATCACGATCACGTTGATCACGATCATTACGGTATTGGCAATGTAAAATATGATCACGTAGTTCATTCCGTTGATCATATTGTTGATCATGCCGGCGATGTAACCGATTATCACAATGATAAGGAAAATAAGGCTGGCACCTTTTGTGCTCTTGGAGACGTACGCTTTGCGTATGGAGAACGGCCATGCCACGCCGAAGCACAGTAACATGAGAATTTCGAAAAAATTCTCGATCAATCACTCTACCTCTCTTATCCTGTACGCGCATTTCCCAAGTCCGATCTTCTCACCGTGCTCAGTTGCCTTCTTCCAGTCGGTGGACGGGTGCATGCATCCGAATTTATCATTCTTATCGCATGCCTTTCCGCCAAGCAGGCTTTCCCTCACCGCCGGCTGTCTGTTCACGGCATCAGCGCAGGCAACGTCCAGCGCCACGGGATCGAATGATGCGAACATGCCCACGTCGGGAACAATGGGAACATCATTTCCGCCGTAGCAGTCGCAGAACGGTGATACGTCAATAACGAACGAGATGTGAAAGTGCGGTCTTCCGATGACCGATGCCAAAGCATACTCGGCAGTCATTTTACAGATTGTATCGGACTTCTGATCCATTCCCGCGCTTATCGCGTCATAACGGCACATTGAGATGCATCTCCCGCATCCCACGCACACATTATGATCTATCTTCGCTTTTTTACTGACCATCGTTATTGCGGAATGGGCGCACTTGCCGATGCAGTATCCGCACCCTTCGCACGTTCTCGTGTCAACGGACGGTTTGCCTGAACTGTGAAGTTCCATCTTCCCGCGGCGTGACGCGCACCCCATCCCCAAGTTCTTTATCGCACCGCCGGCGCCCATGAGCTCATGGCATTTGAAGTGCGTCATTGATATCACGATATCGGAATCGACGACCGCGCGGCCTATCTTCGCGCTCTTCAGTAACACGCCGTCCACGGGAACGTCAACATCATCGTCGCCTTTCAGACCGTCGCCGATTATTACGTGGCATCCAGTCGCAAAGGGACTGAAACCGTTCTCATAGGCCGCTTCGATGTGTTCGACCGCATCTTTTCTTCTGCCGACGTACAAAGTGCTGCAGTCCGTCAGGAAGGGAATGCCTCCTTTCTCCTTTATGATGTCGGCGATCACTTTGGCGTAGTTTGCGCGCAGATACGATAAGTTACCGGGCTCGCCGAAATGTATCTTCACGGCGACGAACTTCTTTTTCATGTCGATCTTATCAATACCGGCGGCACGCACAAGCCTTTCCAGCTTTGCCAGGAGGCTTCCTCTCGATCCCGTTCTCATGTCGCTGAAATATACATCGGACGCATCGGCCATGTTATCACAGGGCAATAACGGCGACCGCCGTTATAATCCCTTGTGACGCTCATCGTTTTTTAAAACAATGGTTAATTAATGCGGAGACCATATCAAAACGATGAACGCAGAGAATGATGTGAAAAATGAGCTGGGACTGGTGCACGTTTACACCGGGAACGGCAAAGGGAAGACCACCGCGGCATTAGGATTATCGTTAAGGGCGCTCGGAGGCGGGCTATCAGTGGCGATGGTGCAGTTCATGAAGCCCGACCAGGGGTCGGGCGAGTACGTTATGGCAAAAAAACTGGATAATTTCACACTGATGCCGCTGGGCCTGCCGCATCTCGTCGACCCGAAGAACATAACGGATGAGGACCGCAAAGCGGCGCATGATGCTCTTCTCATCGTAAAAGAGATGCTGTACTCCGGAAGATATGATCTTTTCATAATTGATGAGATAAATGTTGCCATGGGATGGAAGCTCATCGATGTGAGCAATGTCATCGACATCCTTAAGAAAAGGCCGAAGAACATTGAAGTGGTGCTCACAGGGCGCTACGCCCCCGACGAGATAATAGAGTTCGCCGATCTTGTAACAGAAATGAAATGTATCAAGCACCCGTATGACAAAGGAATAGGACCGAGGAAGTGCATCGAAAGCTGATAACTTCGAGACGGTGCATGTTACATCATACATGATCCCAAGAGCATCGTTTGACCTTTCAAGAGGCTTGAAGACTAACTGTAATAGCTAGATTCATAAAAGATACCGTGCTTTTTTGCTCAATGAATAAAGCTGCTACCGCACCGCGCCGTCGCGCACACCATCGCACTGTGTCTTTAAAGCAGACAGGATATGTTAAAACAACAGTTCGATCGTTTTTAAGAAAGAAGCACAGAGGGAGCAGAAGAAAGGATGTAAGCATAATATTCGTCACTGTAGACGAAACACACTCAGCCGGAGAACATCCATCTCCAACGGATGAGTTCTTCGGTGTTGCATCAATGTGTATTCGCAAGTCGCAAAAAATAAAAAACATATCTTATCAACTCTTAAAGCGGCTAAATCGTAAAGATAAAACAGTGACAGAACTAAGATTTCAGCAAATAGAAAGAAAATACCCAATCGAAGTAGACAAAAACCTAAAGAAGATGGCACGTACCGGCGTCAAAACAGATGCTGTGTATGTAGATAAAAGAAATGAAAACAGACCAGAATGGTGGGCGGGAATAGAAACATCTGAAAGACATTTTCGAGTTCTGTTAGAATTATTGGATGAAACATTTTCTAATATGAAAGATAAAAAGTTAAAAGTAATAATCGACAACCATGAAATCTACAAAAAAACAGACCCCAGAGAACTAATCAAAGAGTTGGCAGAATGCTATCAAAAGGACGTAGAGGTTCTCATAGAGGATTCGAAAACAGGTAAGCATAAAGAATTACTTCAAGCACAAGACTGTGTCACATACGTATTAGGAGAACATGTGAGAACAGGAAGAATGGACAGAATCAAAATAATTAACATGAATCCTAAAGAGTTAACGAAAGATGGCAGAATTTCAAGAAATCAGACAAGAAAACGCAAGAAGTAGAAGTATGATCACACCACGGATCCGGTATACCGCCCTCACCGTGGTTCTGACCAAAACACATTAAGCACGACAAATATAAAAAACCATCCAAATAAAAAATGAAAACGGTGTGACCGGTCTGCGCCGTAGTGTGCGCATGCACATCGCACCCCCTATAGTTACATTTTGATAATACCGTGACCGCCGCCCACGCTGGCATCATCTCCCCGATGTGCAAAAATGATGTTCGTCAGGCATCAAAAAAGGCTGCGCATACTTCGAAGACCGCGCAACTTCGGGACAGTTTGAAATACTACATTCCGATATAGTTTTTGAAGGCGGATCACCGCCCTTAACAATGGTGATGCAAAGTGTACAGTATGAGTCCTAGGTCAGGGGAACTTATGAGCGATGACGCTATCATGGCTCGCTACAAAAATGACGGGGAATGGGGTCTTATGGTGTCTGTCGATCTCGGCGGATGCGACCCGAAGAAGATCACAAGCAAAGACGTCATAACAAAGTTTGCGATAGAGCTTGCCGACTACATAAACATGAAAAGATACGGCGACCCGATAGTGGTCAGATTCGGCGAGAATGACAAGGTCGCAGGTTATTCGCTGGTGCAGCTGATAGAGACGTCACAGATATCCGGGCATTTTGCCGACAGCACGGACAGGGCGTTCATTGATGTGTTCTCGTGCAGAGAGTTCCCGCCGAAAAAGACGGCAGAGTTCTGTAAAAATTATTTCGGCGCAAAGACGATGGAGTACGCGATAGCGTTCAGGAACTGACCGTCATATCAGATCTTATCAGACATTATCAAACCTCTTCCGTTTTTAATTCATATGCATGCGCAGCATAAGATCATTGCCGCATGACGCCGTACCGCGCAGAAAAATATAATTAACGACATTATCATGAAAGACGGGGCAGGAAGGATACGAGATGTATCAGATATTCATCGCAATAGCGATCGCGGCCAAGATCGCCCGCGACAATCTTAAGAACTATCTTATCGCGTGCGAATACATACAGATCGATCCTTCCGAGGCGCATGATATAACGTTCATAGAGAGGAGAGTGAGGCACGTTCTTTCAAAATGGGGAAGGGGCGACGATCCGAACGATGTCAGGACGCTCCGTACGGTCACGGACAGATATCTCAGTAACATGAGGCACGGGCATCCCGACGGCCCTCCGCCGCCGGGGTTCACGGAGCACATAAAATATTTTGAGCCGGGAAAGGGGCCGCACGCATTTCAGACGGCACAGTTCTGGGGCAGAGAGCCGCCTGAAAATAAGATCGGCAATGCTCTGGCGCTCCCGGCGCCGGAGAAGTTCGCGCAGAACTGCAGAAAACTGATAGAAGAGGGAAAATTAAAAATTCTCGCGGGCACAGTGAGCGAAGAGTACGTCAAGAAAGAGCTGAGGCAGGACAATTATGATAATTACGTAAAGGCGACAAAACCGCCGGACGCCCTTCCGATGCAGAAGTGGACCTTCGACCCGTATCCAAAGTGAACATTCAGGCAATATTCGGAACGAGTATTTAAACAGCATTCAGACAGCATTCGAAAAGTGCAGGGGGAGAGATTTGAACTCTCGGACCACTAAGGACAGGATCCTAAGTCCTGCGTCTTTGGCCAGGCTTGACTACCCCTGCGCACTTCGTCCAATCAATAATTCATTAATATCCGTTGCGGTGCGCGGCACCGGGTCCCGTAATTTATCGGACAGGCACGGCAATGCGGACGCCGTTCAGCCAAGACGTTATATATATGAGGATGCGCGGGACCCCGCCGATCGCATGGCCCTACGGCATTCTGGACACGCTCGCAATAATATTATATTGTCATATCGGCTTATGACCATTACAAAGGGAAAGGAGGAAAGAAGTTGTCTGAAGGAAAATTAGTTAACGGACCGAACAGCGCCGTCGCCGGAAGACCTGTGCGGGAGAGGAAGGGGGTGTTCCGGACATGGTGACGGGACTGGACGTATCCATGGCGGCGGTCATGAACGATAAGAGCGCCGGCAGGCTGTGCGTCGCACCCGCCGCCTGCGGCATCAACCGCAAGCTCGTGAACGGCGGCGTCTCTTACAGGGACTGGGCGCACGACCCGAAGCTTTTCGCGCAGTCGTACATCGAGGGGTCGAAAGCATTCGGCTCCGACATGATCATCGGTCTGATGGACCTTTCCGTCATGGCCGGCGACCTCGGCGCCCATGTGCGGTTCGACAAGGAGAACACGCCGTTCGTCGACAGGACGATCATCGGGAGCGCAGAGGACTACGAGAATCTGAGCGTGCCGGACATAAGGAAGGGAAGGTCCCGCGTGTTGCTCGACGGGACGAAGATCTTCTGCGATGCGCTCAAAGCGACCACCAATGTAGGCGGGTTCCTCGAGGGCCCGCTGCTCGTGCTGACGCAGAGCGCGGGCGCGGAAAGGGTGTTCATGGACATGTTCACCAATCCCTCGGCGGTCCACAAGGCATTGGGGACGATAACGGAGTACGATGCCGTGATGGTAAAGGAAATGGCCAAGACGGGCGTCGGGGGACTCTGCTGGGACTATCTGTGGGGCAACTACTCATGCCTCGGCGATGCGGAGTACGACGAGTTCGAGGGATGCGGGAAGTACGCAGGCGGCCTCAACGCCCTCACCGCGAAAGAAGGAATGGGACTTTCGGTTCACAACTGCGCCGACCTTCCGCACCTGGACACCCAGATCAAAAGTTTCAAGCCTGTGATCTATTCAATGGCGTACTATCCGCTGATACCGGGGTCGCCGTCAGCAAAAGACGTAATAGAGCAGGGATACTGCGACAACTGCCTCGTGGGCGGCCAGATAGACCCGCAGCTTTTCGTGAGAGCGTCGGCGGAGAAGATGACGGAAGTGACGAAAGAACTGTGCACGG
>JGI24702J35022_10001079_pt1 | contig 16986 bp, 9 predicted proteins | sample TergutTh196P4_FD_35022 | JGI IMG/M metagenome (IMG submission 35022)
GTGAATTTTCCCGATTCGATTTTTGAGATATCGAGTATGTCGTTAATGACTCCGAGCAAGTGACCTGCGGCGTTGTCAATCTTGTCCAGACAATATTTGATGCGTTCTTGGTCACCGGTGGCTTTTGCGATTTCCGTCATGCCGATTATCGCGTTCATCGGCGTTCGCATTTCGTGGCTCATATTGGAGAGGAATGTGCTCTTTGATATGCTGGCCATTTGAGATTTGCGCGCTTGCCTGCGATATAGCATTATGCACACCAGGCAGATCGCGATGACCAGCACGACCGCGGAAATCAAGATATATGAAAATAGCACGTTCTGGTCATATGCCTGCTTTATATACCTGTCCTCCATATCCACGCCCGCCAACACATTAGACAGCCTTCCGTCTTTGTAGTACACCGGCGCGAACGCGGAGATATAGCCGTCCCACCCTGTGGAGTATGAGCCCAGCGGCACCGCTGTGGCTGTGCCTGTGAGCGCGATATCCGGCGTTGGTTCGCGGTCCACTTGGTCTGCAGCGAGGCCGGTATAGTCATCTTCAATGTTGTCGATTATGAATTGCATCATGTTGGTTTGCGTGTCCAGGCGCAGGAAATACGTGTATGCCGAATCGGAGGTGGTATTAAATTCTATGACTTTCATCTTCAAATCAATATAGCCTTGCTTGGCCATATCTTCGGGGACGATGTATTCGTCCATCTCATCCGCAGTGACCAGCAGCGCGGCAGCGCGGCTGAGCGCAACCAGCTGCTGCTTGGCGGATTCCTCGATCATGTGTGCGGAATCGGTCATCATGCGGCTCGATACTATAGCTACGACGGCTACAATGATTGCTGCGGCAAAGAACAGGAGCAAAACAAAATTGTTTTTTATTGCTTTCTTCATCGTTATTTCCTCGCAATTCCACAATTACATCTCGGGTGAAGATCCAGGCAGGCAACGCGGGCTCCTGCCCTTGTGCTGCAATGGTTACAATTCACGTCCGGTGGCGCAAGGGCGTGAACGATAGCCTGCCGTGTGCTGCGTGCTACCTCTCATTATACATACCATGATAGAAAACGCAATGTCTTTGAAGTATTTTTCTGTGACTATTATTCCATATATGTGTCTTTTATATATCGGAACAGACTATTTTACTGTTTTTAGGGCAAAAACCATAGACAAAAGTTGTAATTTGTGGTAGAATCAACTGTGTGGAAATGAAAATACTTGAAAAGGATTGGCTTTTATTTATGAGTAATGTGTCGCAAGGGAATGTTACCAAACAAAAAATACTGGAGCGCGCTGCGAGCCTTTTTGCCGAAAAAGGTTTTACGGAGGCGTCTATCAGGGAGCTCACCAAAGATGTCGGGCTGAAGAACCCTGCTTCTTTGTATAATCATTTCTCCTCGAAAAATGCCATTTTGGAGCATATGTTGGAGGAATACACCGACAACAACATCGATGTTTTTGAACATCGGAATATCACGGAAATTCTGCAGGCGAATCCGACTGCAGATGGTGTTTTGTCGTGTTTGCAGATATCATATCCGAAGGATCGCATTGATTACTATTTAGACGTCTTGTGCGTGATGCTCCAGGAGCAGTTGCGCAACCCTCTTGTTTGCAAGTATGTGTCGGACCAGATCATTCTGCGTGCAGAGGTGAATATGGGGAAGGTCATCGAAAAGCTGAAAGAGCTGGGGATTGTCCGCCCGGATACCGATCCGGATTATTGGGTCAAGCTTGTTTCGAGTTTGTTCTATTCATTCGCGACGCGCAGGATGCTGGGCATCGGCGACAATGCTCAAGGGTATACGGGGAGGAGCATGGAGGAGATGCTCAGGGAAACATTCGAGATTATGCTTGCGCGATGCGGCGGCACGGCGGCGTAAACTCGTAGGCAGCATTCATTTTGGCGGAGCCCTGCGAATCCCACCGCAGCTCACGCAGCCCAGCCAATCCGGCAAGCGCTCACGCAGCCCGGGCCATGGCGCCGCCTCATGTCGGTAATTTCTGCCCGGAGCCTGCTACAGCAGGCAGGCCATATTCGCTCTCCAGCATTGCAGCGAGGCGCTTGATTTCAGGTTCCCAGATTTCGCGCTCCGGCGGGACGTAGTCGCTCATAGGGTATTGCAGGCATAATGAATCATACTTCTCCGTGCCCATTTTGCGGTATGGCAAGAGTTGGTATTGTATGATTCTTCCGCTTAATTCGTCGCGAATGAACTTGCCGATCGCGCGGATGCTCGTGTCGTCGGCGTTGTGGCCAATAACGACCGGCGTGCGGATGACAAGGTTTTTGCCGAGATCGACCGTACGTTTTATGTTTTTCAAGATAAGTTCGTTGCCCGCACCTGTAATCTGCAGGTGTTTTTTTGCGTCCATATGCTTGATGTCCGTGATGACAAGGTCCGTGTGCTCGTACACGGCTTCCATGTGCGCCGCCGGGCAATTGAGCGCAGTTTCTACGCATGTGTTGATGGATGCCTCTTTGCACTTCGCGAGCAAGATAGCCGCAAATTCCCATTGGAGCATGACTTCGCCGCCGGAAAGGGTGACGCCGCCGCCGGTGCGTTCATAGAAGCTGCGGTCTTCTTCGATGATTGCCATCAGCTCGCTCAATGCCATCAATTCGCCCCAGAGCTTGATCGCCCGCCCGGGACAGACATCGGCGCATTTGAGGCAGTTTTTGCATTCGGCCGATTGCCGGATGCTCGAGATGGTTCCGTCCTTGTCGTGGACAAGGGGAGAATGCCCGACGAGCGGGCATATCTTGACGCAGTATCCGCATTTTGCCAGCGACAGGCATTTTGCGGGGTATATGCCAAGCTGGGGGCTGGGGTCGATCGTTTCGGGGTTGGAGCACCATAGGCAGCGCATATTGCAGCCCTTGAAGAATATTTCCGTTCTGATGCCCGGACCGTCGTGAATGGTGTATTTTTGTATGTTGCTGATGAGCCCGGCGGGTTCGTTGTTTTTAAATAACATGTCAGTCAAATGAGAGTTCGGTTCTGCCAATCAGGTCGCTTTGCAGCTCGGGCGACAATTCGACGAAATATGCGGAGTAGCCGGCGATGCGCACGACAAGGTCTTTGTACTTCTCCGGATTTTGCTGCGCGGCGAGCATTGTTTCGCGGCCGATAATGCTGAACTGGCTCTGCATCCCATTATCTTCAAAGTATGTGTCCATGAGCCCGATGAGGCTGTCGCGTCCTGACTCGCCGGAGACAGCGGAGGGCGCGAACTTCCAGTTTAATATGATGCCATTGCCGATTCGCGCATGGTCGAGCTTGGCGACAGATTTTGCGACCGCTGTGGGGCCTCGGCGGTCGTGCGAGCAACATGAGGTGTGCGCGGGGCCGATGCAATCTGAAACAGGTTCGCCTGACTTCCTGCCATCGGGGGTGGCTGTCACGACGGAACCGTGCATGACATTGTTCGTGACGGAGTAGACCCCGGGAGTAAACTCGCCGCCGTGCGCTGTCGGGCGGTGTTCGATGTGCTTGCAGTACGTAGCCATGACGAATCGAGCGATATCGTCCGCATAATCATCGTCGTTGCCATAGTGGTGCATCCTGTCGGAATTGACAAGCGCGTAGAGCGGCTCGTGGCCTTCCCAATCGGCGCTCAATGCTTCCAGCAGTTCCGCGCCTGTGACGGTTTTGTCGTCAAAAACGAGTTTTTTGATGACCGAGAGAGCGTCGGCGGTCGTCCCTATGCCGACGGCTTGCGGGCCCGAGCCGTTATATGTCGCGCCGCCTGCAGAAATATCGATGCCTTTTTCGATGCACCCCTCGATGATCAATGAAAGGTATGGCAGGGGTTTCAATCGTTGATGCGTAAGGTCGTTTTTATTGATTAGCGTTATAAGGGCATCGCACCAATATTTCATCTGCTTGTCATATGACTCCATGACCTCATCGAAGCTATGGAATGATTGGAGGCTTCCCGTATCGGGGCCGAGCGTTTGGCCCGCTCCGACGCAGGCGGCATATTGCTTGCACGATGCGGAGCAGCCGATGCACTTGCCGCCGTTGATGGAGAGCTGCATGATTTTTGTGAGGTTGACAGAGCCGGAGTCGTGCCAGCCATATGTTTTGCCCGGCACGCTTGGCTCGACGCAGCCCACGCCGATATAGTTCCGCGCGTCGCTGAGGTTTCTGCCATAATTCGTGAGCGATTGTATCATAGGCTCGTCATTGAAGATTTTTGGCTCGCCGGTGCCGATGCGGATGACGTTGAAGACCTTTGTCTTGAACTCGAGCGGAGTGTTTTTATGCAGGCGAACGCCCATCCATGGGTTTGGGATGCGCGTATGCGCGTGTGCGTCGAGAACCATGTAGCTCAAATCGTTAGTGATGTCGTTTCCATCCTCGTCCACGCCCCCGACATCGAGCGCCGTCCCGCCCATGATCGTGCCGGAAGAAAAAACGATTGCGTTTTTATCACGGATTTTGCGGAGTTCGTGGATTTTTATAAAGCTGTGCTCGATGAGCTCCTGCATGAATTCTCGCGTCAATGCGGAGGTCGCGATGTCGTTTTTATAATACGGATAGAACAATTTGTCGAAGCGTCCGTATGAGACTGAATGTCCGTTTGTTTCAATGATGATCATGTTTGTGGCGATGTGCCATAATTGGATAGCCTCCCAGAAGTCGCGTGGCGCGCCTTCGGCGACGTGCAGGCAGTTGCCGGAGACGCGCAACAGCTCCGCTCTGCGCGTTGCGTCCGGTTCCGCATTTGCCATTTCCGCTGCAAGCCGGCCATAACGTGCGATATATGCGCTCACGCCGTCCAGCATTATAAGCTCCGCGTCATAAAATTGGTGCTTTTTGAGGCCGTCGGGATGTGCAATGTCGAGCATGGAGGAGCGTTCTTCTATTTCCCGGCGGATGCCGCCGAATCCGATTTTGAAGAGTTTTTCGTAGTTTGCCGTGACATGCCCAATGCCGGCATATATGTATAAGTCTTCGAGCAGAACTGCGGCTCCGAGGTGCGAACCCTTTTTTTCCTCTTCCGTGTATGTCGCGAGGGTCGCTTCGGACAGCGTTTTGCCTTTCCATTTGCCCTGGATCGAGAGAATGTCGTTTTTGGTTTTTTCGTCGATGACATAGCGGTCGTTCCTGCGGCTGTCAAGGGGGAGGTTTACGAGCTCGTCGCAGAGCCAGTCAATGGAAAATTCGGGGTATATGGGCGCGGAGTTTGGAGGGGCAGCAAGCTCGCCGACAATGAGCTCATCGGGCCATATGTTTATGGGCACGCGCTCGAGGACTTCACGCAAGGCGAGCGCCCATAAAGTGTGGCGGGGGTGCATGGCATATTTTTCAAAGCATTCGGTGATAATGAGGGCGCGGGCCGCGTCCGCTGTCGTATCCGTGTTTTTGTTGCGCTGCAGCATTTTGTTGATACGCGGGAACGGGGATGGGTTTTCTGTGAGGCCGGATATACCGACGCCCCATTCGCGGTCTATCGGTTCTATGGCGAGGGGGGTATCGCTTGTCGTTGTCGTTTTTGTTGTTGTCATTATTGTCCCTCCGTTCGGGTTTGTTCATTATGTCGATTTTATCACTTTTGCCCTTGCTTTACAAGGGCGTTTTGCAAGATGGACTTCATTCTGAGAGGGCTTGGGTACTGTCCACGCCCGGTGAGGTAGACGTTTGTTTTGCTTCCGACCGCGTAGCAAGGAAGCGAAGCGGCGCGAATATGCGCATGGATGCGCATCTGAGCGATGAGGAAGCAAAAAAACGTCTGCCGAGCGCAAGGGCGTGATAAGTAGCGCATTTTGCGGCTTGCAAATCATGCGACATATCTATATAATGTCAATGTTGCGCGGGCAGTCATTGTTCAAGGCATCCGCGTAATGAAACTTTTGACCCAAGCTCCTTGCGCAAAGCAGGCGAAATTCATTTGGAAGGATGTTCAAATTGATCTACTACGACAAGAAAAAAAACACGCTTATGGAGTCGGAATATAAATATATGCTCCAGGACAGCGACGAGCCGAATTTATATCGCGAGATGTTTCCATATGACGAGGTGCCAAAGCTGACGTTCAACAACCGGGTATGCCCAATCGACCCTCCCGACGATATATGGATCACTGACACGACATTCCGCGACGGGCAGCAAAGCAGGGCCCCATATACCCCTGACCAGATCGTCACGCTTTATAAATATCTGCACCAGCTGGGCGGGCCGAAGGGCATCGTGCGCCAGACCGAGTTCTTCCTATATAGCGACAGGGACAAGGAAGCCGTCCGCCGCTGCCAGGAGCTGGGGTATGAGTTTCCGGAAGTCACCGGCTGGATCAGGGCGCATAAGACCGATTTTGAGCTGGCGAAGGGAATGGGACTGAGCGAGTGCGGCATTCTTGTCAGCTGTTCAGATTATCATATATATAAAAAGCTAAATAAAAACCGCCGCGAAGCGATGGAGGATTATCTCAGCATCATCAGGTCGGCTGTCGAGGTCGGGATTCGCCCGCGTTGCCATTTCGAGGACATCACAAGAGCGGATTTCTATGGTTTTGTCGTGCCGTTTGCCACGGAGATCAATAAAATCGCGGCGGAGAGCGGAACGCCTATCAAACTGCGCGTTTGCGACACTCTTGGTTATGGCTCTCCGTTTTCCGGGACGTCGCTTCCAAGGTCTATTCCCGGGATCATTTATGGATTGCGGGTTTATGCGGGATATCCGTCCGCGATGCTGGAGTGGCATGGGCATAACGATTTTTATAAGGCGGTCGTCAACTCCACCACCGCCTGGCTGTATGGCGCTTCGGGGGTCAATTGTTCGCTGCTCGGCATCGGCGAGAGGACGGGGAACACTCCGCTTGAGGCAATGGTGATCGAATACGCCCAGTTGCGAGGCACTCTTGATGGCATGGATACCACTGTCATACGCGATATCGCTGACTATTACGAGAAGGAGCTCGAATACTCCGTGCCCGCGCGCACTCCGTTCGTCGGCAGCGATTTCAATATGACGCAGGCAGGGATCCATGCGGACGGTTTGCTGAAAGATGAGGAAATTTATAACATTTTTGACACTTCGCTGCTTTTAAAAAGCCCGCCGGGTGTTGCGATCACTGCTACTTCCGGCGCCGCCGGGATTTCGTTGTGGCTTTCGACGCATGTTTTTTCCAATGAGAAGATTGATAAAAACGATGAGCGAGTCACATTGTTGAAAAATTGGGTCGATGAGCAGTATAGCGAGGGCAGGGTGACGACTATCAGTTACCAGGAGATGTGGCAAGCCGTGCATTTGCTGAACATCGTGTAGCTTTTATAATCGGACGATTCAAACGCGGGTGCGGGTTGTAGGAGGCCGGGGTTGAGAATCGAGATGTTGGGCGGTTTCATGATCGAATATGACGGAAACCGTATTACCGAGCAAGTTAAAAGATCCTCAAAGGTCTGGAAACTCATCCAATACCTTGTGGTGCATAGGGACAAAATTGTGTCGCAGGAGGAACTGGTCGACGCGTTTTGCAACGATGAGGTCGTGAGTAATCCGGGCAGCACCGTGCGCACGATGATATACCGCGCGCGCACTGCCCTTGCGGATTGCGGGATGCCATGCGCCGATGACGTCATACTATCCGGCAATGGCGGGTATAGATGGAACAACTCCCTGGAATGCACGGTAGATGTCGAGGAATTTGCCGACTTGGTAAAAAAAATCAGCCTTGTTGATTCACGCGATGAGAAATACGCGCTAATCAAACAGGCGACTGATTTGTATCATGGCGATTTTTTGCCGAATTCTTCTGATGAGATGTGGGTAATGCCGCTGGAGCGGTGGTATCGCACGGCGTTCATCAACAGCGTGCACGAGGCGCTGAGCATTCTTGCGGAAGACGGCCGTCATGCGGAGGTTGAAGAGCTCTGTTCAAAGGCCCTCCGCACAGACCCTTTCGATGAAAGGGTGTTGGAATATCATCTCCGCGCCATGCTCGCTCAGGGCAAGTACATGGAAGCCATGGACGAGTATAGGAAGATGGAGGCGATGTTTTATGACGTGCTCGGTGTCACGTTTTCCGACAGCTTGCGCTCGTTATATCCGCAGCTCCAACGTCCGGAATCGCATGAAGGGGCGCCTTTGGAGAATGTGCTCGGCGAATGGCTGGAAGGCGCTAACTTCCCGGGCGCTTTTTATTGCGATGTAAGCGTTTTTAAGACTGTCTATCAGATTGAAGCGCGTTCTGCCGTCCGTTCCGGGCGAACTGCCTATATCGTCAGATTCGAGACCAAGCAGAAATCGGGGGAAAAGGATGGGGGAGTGATGAAGCAGCTCAGCCAAGTGATCCCCTTATGCTTGCGAAAGGGCGATTTATTCACGCGGGCGAGTCCCAGCCAGTATATGTTGATGTTGAATAGTTTGACATATGAGAATTGCATGATGCTGGCGAGCAGGATACTGAATTCGCTGGATGCCAAATATCAATCGAAAGTGGCTGAGACTTCGATCAGGCCTGTCAGGCCGATTATATAAGCATCGTTTCGATTATCAATTCCAGGGCTACGGAAACAGATTTGCTGCGGATTTCGTCGCGGCTGCCGGTCAGATTGAGAACGCTGCAGGTTTCGATCCCATCTGCAGCGAACGCGATGAAGACCGTGCCCGGCGCCAAACCTGATTCGTCGCTTTCAGGCCCCGCGATGCCTGTCGTTCCGATGCCGATGTCCGTGCCGAGCTTTTTGCGCGCGCCGTCAGCCATTGCGATTGCAACGTCTTTGCTGACTGCGCCTTTTTTGTTTATTAGCGCTGCATCGATGCCGAGCAGCGCTGTTTTTGCGTGGTTGCTATATGCGACGACGCCGCCCGCAAATGCTTTTGAAGCGCCGGGCGTGTCCGTGAGCTGCTTTGCGAGAAGGCCGCCCGTGCATGATTCTGCGGTGGCTATCGTGAGGTTTTGTTTTATAAGGCGCTCGATTGCCGCTGCGGGCGTTGGTACGATTGCCGCTGCGGGGGTTGGCTCGATTGCCGCTGCGGGGGTTGGCTCGATTGCCATAGCCGGGTCAGCGGGGTCCGTGGGTGTTGGCGCAGTTGTGGCTGAGGACTCCAGCGCGGCAGGAGGCATTGTTGTATTGTTCATGATTTATCCTTTCGAGGTGGCGGCGACGGCTTCATCGACCAGCGCTGCGACATCAAGCGCCGCTTCCGCTTCGACGACATCCGCGATGCGAGGCTTTGTCCTCGGGCGGCGCGGCGTGAAAACCGTGCAACAGTCCTCGTATGGCAATATTGACGTCTCGTATGTACCAATCTCACGAGCGCGATCGACGATCTCTTTTTTATCAAACGCAATGACAGGGCGCAGGACGGGCAGCGATATGCATTGCTGCGTCACGGCGAGCGCTTCGGGCGTCTGGCTGGCCACCTGGCCAAGGTTTTCACCCGTGATGAGGGCCGTGCAGCCGTTATAGACGGCGATTTTTTCCGATATGCGCATCATGAACCTGCGAGTGATTATCGTGGAAAGGCTCTCGGGGCATTTCCTGGCGATTTCTTCTTGTATATGGGTGAACGGGACGACTTCAACCATCAGTTTCCCGCAATATGTGCCGAGTATTTCCGCCAGTGTCAGGACTTTTTGTTTTGCCAGCTCTGAGGTATATGGAAATGAGAAAAAATGGATCGGGATGACCTTGACGCCGCGCTTCGCCATCATATGTATTGCTACCGGGCTGTCGATGCCGCCGGATATCAAAGCGGCCATGCGCCCTCCTGTCCCTAAGGGCAGTCCGCCGGCGGCTGTTGATGCAGGCCCGTGTACATAGGCCGCAAGGTCGCGAATTTCGACATTCACAATTATTTCCGGAGTCTGCATGTCCGGTTTCAGATGGGGGAATGCTTCATGCAGCAGACCGCCGACATATTGCGAAAGCTCTATGGAGCTCATAGGGAAGCGTTTGTCTGCGCGTTTGGATTCAACTTTAAATGACCGCGCGCTTTCCAGCCGGTCTCCGAGATATTCGACCGCGGCAGCAATGATCGCATCTTTGTCCTTTTCGCAGGCAACGGCTCGAGCGATTGTGTTCACTCCGAATACTGTCTTTGCCGCGTCAAAGGCGGCATCCATGGCGCACGCCCCCTCCGGTTCCGCATATATCGTTGACTGCATGCTGTATATTTTGAATTTGCCATACGGCTGCAGCCGTCGCTTGATGTTTGAGATGAGTTTATCTTCAAACTCGCGCCGGTTGAGCCCTTTCAGTATTATCTCGCCTTGTTTTAATAAAATTATATCATCCAAAAAGCATCACCCGGTAAATATTTTAGGCCCCGGACCCTCACATGTCAATTTATACGTCAATTTTATACGTCAATTTTATATCAGCATATTCATCCTATATTGAATCGCTTCGGCAAGATGCATGGGAGCGAGGTCCTCGCTACCGGACAAATCCGCTATCGTCCTCGCTACGCGCAATGTGCGGTCATATGATCGCGCGGTCATCCCCAATCGTAAAAATGCGTCCCGCATCAGCTTCTCGCACTCCGGCGATAGCGCGCAATACTCATTAAGCTGCTGCGCACCGATATATGCGTTGCTCCTCATGCCCGTCCCGGCATACCTGCGCCTTTGCAGATCACGAGCGGCATTGACGCGCGCGCGTATCGTCGCCGACGGCTCGGAGCGCTGTTTGTCTCGTAGCGTATCATATTCGAGCGACGGGGTCTCGATAAAAAGATCGACCCTGTCCAGCAATGGCCCTGACAAACGCTCGTGGTATCGCCTGATCGAATCGCCGGAGCAGATGCATCTGCCGGAGCGATGGCCGTGCCAACCGCATTTACAAGGGTTCATTGCGCATACGAGCATGAACCTGCTGGGGTATGTGGCGGAAGACGAGGCGCGCGAGATCGTGACGCAGCCGTCTTCAAGCGGTTGCCTCAATGATTCGAGGACCACTCTGTTGAATTCGGGCATCTCATCGAGGAAAAGGACTCCGTTGTGCGCGAGCGATATCTCGCCCGGCCGTGGGTTGGACGTCCCGCCGGCGATAGCAGGAGCGGAGACGGTGTGGTGCGGGCTGCGGAACGGCCTCGTCGAGACTATCGGCTGGTCGCGGCTTGTGAGCCCCGCAACAGAATGGATTTCTGTTGTTTCCAGCATCTCTTCATGGCTCATGTCCGGGAGGATGGAGGGCAAGCGTTTCGCAAGCATGCTTTTACCGGCTCCGGGCGGGCCGATGAGCAGGATGTTGTGGCCTCCGGCAGCAGCCACTTCGAGAGCCCGCTTGACGTTTTCCTGTCCCTTTACATCGGCAAAATCATACAAAGGGACGAGGTCGGGCTTTGGTTCACGAGCGATGGCAGGCTCTATCCGCTTAATCCCGCTGATGTGGTCGAGCAGCGCGGTGACGTGCGCGACGGGATAAACTGTGACGCCTGAAGCATATGCAGCTTCCTCTGCGTTGTCCGCGGGCACGAAAAGCTCTTTGATGCCCATTCGTTCAGCGCACAGGGCCATTGGCAGGGCTCCGGCGACATGGCGCAGTTCGCCTGATAGGGACAGTTCACCAAAAAATGCGGAGTCTTTTGAAAGCTGAGTGATGTTTCCGGAAGCCACCAGAATGCCGAGCATGACGGGCAGATCATAGACCGTGCCTGCTTTTCGTGTGTCCGCGGGGGCGAGGTTGACGGTGATGCGGCTGACGGGAAAGGTCATGCCGCAGGTTTTTATGGCGGCGCGGACACGTTCGCGGGCTTCTTTGACGGCGATGTCCGGCAGCCCAACGATGTCAAAAGAGGGCAGGCCGGAGGACAGATAGCACTCGACGGATATTTCGTATCCGCTGATTCCTCCCAATCCCATCGACCTGACTTTTGACACCATATATTTTCCTCTTTCTCCTCCGGAAGGTATTGACAACCGGAGCGATATCTGTTATTGTGCAAGCAAAGAGGCGGCTCCATTGCGAAGGGCGGTCGCCCCCTGAATCGATTTGTAGTCGAGGGAGGTGCCGCGCCTGCACTCTGGGTGCGGTTACTTCTTTTTGGTAAGTGAGACTACCAAATTGATCACCGCAATGATTAGCATCAGCAATGCAAAGATTTCTAATGCAGTCATTATGATCACCTCCGATATGGGGGCAACCGGACCGCCTCTATGTTTACTTCTTAATAATATCGCGCGCGCGCGTTGCTGTCAACGCACGTTGTTATCATCGTTTTGGCGCTCCGATTCAGCAATTCATGTTATGGCCGAGATTACACATTGTATGTATAATCCCGGTCATAATTGTGGTTTATTTTTGTTTTGTTATGCTGAATATACAAGGCATTGTTAAATTTCGGCGCCGATATCAGAGATAGAGTTTGTTGCATATAGTATTATTCTTATCAGGTTTGTGTGATAAAAATGTTGATGCAGCGCGTGCGGATTATGCGTCCCAATTATCGAGGACAAACTCGTCTGCGCCTGCTTCGAGGAAAGCCTCCAATGTTGCTTCAAAGACTTCCTGCAATCCCACAGCGTCTATATGAGCGGCGATGCATATTATGACGCCGTCATTCTCCACGCAAGGGATGCCAACGTATACCGGCTCTTCAAACAGAGCGTTGATAGCATCCAATGTGTCCATGTCGCAAATAATCGCATCGCTGGCATCCGCTGCAACAATATCAGCGAAGGCTGTCGGATCGATAACATTCAATGCAGCGTTGATGCCAAATTCGGTGAGCAGGCTCGCTTGCATTAATTCGCCGAAAACGACGAATTTCTTTCCTGCATCGGTCATGATCACAAGGTCGCGATCGGGATATCTGCTGTCGTCAGTTTCTTCCGCGTCAGTATCAGCTTCGTCGCCCGAACCTCCAAGGGGGGCATCCTTCATGAACGCGCGCCATAAAATGATTGCCGCTTGCGCACGGTTCAATGTGGCATCCGGTCTGATCGTGCCGTCATTGAATCCGCCGATCAGGCCGTTTTCAACGGCCAATGCTACATATGCCCTTGCGTCGTCGGCAATCGTATCGGCATCGGAGAATTGGTCCAAACAGGAGTCGTCGGCTGCTGAAACATCGTAGCCTTTCAGCATAGCCATCGAGACAATAACGTCCTCGCGGAGCGCGGCTTCGTTCGGGTGATAGCTGTCGTCATCGTAGCCCGGCAGATAGTCTGCGGCTGCATTGATGAAGGGGATGTACCATTGATCTTCCACCGCATCGGTAAAGAGGACGCTGAGGTCGTCTGCGGGGAGGCCTGCAGCGCCGATCATAATCTTTGCCCATTCGGCGCGCGTCACGTCGTTGTTCGGACGGTATGTCCCATCTTCATATCCATCGATTATTCCTGCTTCGGTAAGGGCTGTGACCTCCGCATATGCCCAGTGGGTCTCAGGCATGTCGGGGAAAGAGAGGGCGGCGGGCTCTTCGGGTGCCATTATGTCGTTCTCTTCTGTTTCAGCTTCCTCGGTATCGGCGCCCTCGGTATCAGTTGCTTCGGCATCGGTTTCCTCTGTTCCTGGTACTTCGGCATCGGGATCTTCTGTTCCGGCCTCTTCTGCTGTTTCCTCTGTTGTTTCCGGTTCGTCCGGCGTTTCTTCATCTGCGAAGGCTATGCCGGTGATTCCTGCCAGGAGCATGATGATTAGCAGGTACGCGATCATGCTTTTGATGTGTGTTTTAGTTTTCATTTTTGCCTCCTTAATCTTTGTTTGTTTTCTTCGATGGTGATTATATATCATAATGTGAAAAAGTGCAAGAAATTGGGGTGTATTATTTCAATTGTAAACGTGTAAAATCATTTACAGTTGTGAAATATACTGTTATAATGTGTGAAACAAATGTGAAAAGCAAAATGCTTGCACAATCAAGCGCGGAATACCGGAAGCAAAAGACAGGCGTCAGAAGCATTTTCGCCAAGCCCTATAATACTTCCGGCTCGCCAAAAGACATGAAAGGCAGGAATATAATGGCAAGAAAGCTGAAAACAATGGACGGGAACACGGCAGCGGCGCATGTTTCATATGCATTCACCGAAGTCGCGGCGATATACCCCATTACGCCGTCATCGCCGATGGCGGAATACGTCGATGCATGGTCGGCGGAGGGGCTGAAGAACATATTCGGCCAGACCGTGCGGGTCATCGAGATGCAATCGGAAGGCGGAGCGGCGGGAGCTGTCCACGGCTCAATACTTTCGGGAGCGCTTACGACGACATATACTGCCTCGCAAGGGCTGTTATTGATGATTCCGAATATGTATAAAATTGCCGGTGAGCAATTGCCGGCTGTCATCCATGTGTCCGCGAGGACGCTTTCGACGCATGCGCTTTCGATTTTCGGCGACCAGGGCGACGTCATGGCATGCCGCCAGACAGGTTTTGCAATGCTTGCATCGACTAACCCGCAGGAGGTCATGGATCTCGGCGCGGTCGCGCATCTGGCAGCTATCAAAGCGAATATGCCTTTTTTGCATTTCTTCGACGGCTTCCGTACTTCGCACGAGATGCAGAAAATTGAAGTTTGGGATTTTGACGAGCTCGATTCCATGATCGACCGCGATGCTTTGAAAAAATTCCGTTCGAGAGCAAACATGCCCTCGCATCCTGTGCTGCGCGGTTCTGCGCAAAACGGCGATATTTTCTTCCAGGCGCGTGAAGCGGCGAATACCGCTTTCGCAGCGTTGCCGGACATCGTCGAAGGCTGCATGAACGATGTCAACGCGAAGCTTGGCACGGATTATAAACCGTTTAATTATTATGGCGCTCCCGATGCGAAGCATATCATTATCGCGATGGGGTCGATCTGCGACACGGCGGAGGAAGTCGTCGACTATCTCAACGCCAGTGGAGAAAAGACCGGGATCATCAAAGTCCGTTTGTTCAGGCCGTTTTCGACAGAGCATCTGCTCGACGTTTTGCCCAAAACCGTGACGTCCGTTGCGGTGCTTGACAGGACAAAGGAGCCGGGCGGCGTCGGAGAGCCTTTGTATCTCGACGTGGCGACTGCGCTGAGAGGCGCGGGGATCAAGGTCTTCGGCGGACGATATGGCCTATCCAGCAAGGATACGACGCCGGGCAGCGTTGTCGCCGTATTCCGCAATATCCAGTCGCAAGAGCCGAAGAACGGGTTTACCATCAGCATCGTCGATGATGTCACAAACACTTCGCTGCCAATCGTTGAAGAGCCTGATACGACCGCGAAAGGCACGAAATCGTGCAAGTTCTGGGGCATCGGTTCCGATGGCACCGTGGGGGCGAATAAGAACTCCATCAAGATCATCGGCGACTATACGGACATGAAGGTGCAGGCATACTTCCAGTATGATTCCCGTAAATCCGGAGGTGTTACCGTCAGCCATCTGCGTTTTGGCGATAGCCCGATTAAGTCGACATATTATGTGTCGAAGGCCGACTTTGTCGCATGCCATAATCCTGCTTATCTCGAATCGTTCGATATGGTGCAGGATGTGAAACCGGGTGGAGTGTTCCTCGCGAACTGTGCATGGGATGTCGACGAGTTTTCGGCGCGTCTGCCCGCTGCCGCGAAAAAATACATTGCGGACAACGATATCCAATTATATGCCTGCGATGCGGTTTCGATGGCGAAGGAACTTGGCCTCGGCAACAGGACCAACACAATTTTGCAAGCTGCGTTCTTTAAGCTTTCAAAGATACTGCCAATCGACGATGCCGTTAAATATATGAAGGCCGCGATAGCGGATACATATGGCAGATATGGTGAAAAAGTCGTTGGAATGAATAACAGTGCCGTGGACAAGGGCATTGAAAACGTCGTAAAAATTGATGTCCCCGCTTCGTGGAAGAACGCAACGCCTTCCCCTGTTGAGGCACCTGTTCTAGCGGGAACGAAGAGCGTGACGGACTATGTCGGCAATGTCATGGGCACTATGAACCGTATGCGCGGGGACGATTTGCCTGTTTCGGCCTTTTTGGACACCGAGGGCGGCGCTTTGATCCCGCTGGGGACGGCCGCATACGAAAAACGCATGATAAATTCGGAAGCGCCGAGATGGATTCCTGCGAATTGCATACAATGCAACCAATGCTCATATGTCTGCCCACATGCAGTCATCCGCCCGTTTGTATTTGACGAGGCCGAGGCTGCCGCAGCTCCGGAAGGGCTGCAGATGGTCCAGATGACCGGCAAAGGGAACGAGAATTATAAATATGCCATCATCCCGACCGTGCTCGATTGCCAGGGGTGCGGCTCTTGCGCGAATGTATGCCCTGCGAAGACAAAGGCCTTGGAGATGATTTCGATTGCTGAAGCCGCGCCGGGGCAAAAGAATTTCGATTACGCTTTAAACAATGTCACAAAGAAGGAAACAGGTTTTGCGGCGAACACCGTCAAAGGCACTCAATTCCGGAAACCGCTGCTCGAGTTCCCGGGCGCTTGCGCAGGCTGCGGCGAGACGCCATATGCCAAGCTTGTCACGCAATTGTTTGGCGACAGAATGTTCATCGCGAACGCGACCGGCTGCTCGTCGATTTGGGGCGGCAGCGCGCCGTCCACGCCATATACCACGAATGAGGAGGGACGCGGGCCTGCATGGGCAAACTCGCTCTTTGAAGATAATGCGGAGTTTGGGTTTGGCATGGCCATGGCGATGCAGCAGCGCCGCGCAGGACTGGCGGCAAAAGTAGAAAAGCTGCTGGAGCATGAATGGCTCGGCGCGGACAGCCCATTGAGGGCCGCTGCAGAAAAATGGCTGGAGGCCAGGGAAGATGGCGAAGCTTCCAAGGCAGCGTCGAAGGAGCTTGAAGACGCGATCATTTGGTCGACCACGTTTGATGATGAGGAGATTGCCGGCTGGAAACAGGGCGCTCCGGAGGTTTATGAGCAATATTGGGATGAGGAGAACCAGCAGTGCAAGTGCGGCCTTTGCAGCGACGCGCGAGAAATCCTTGCGGACAAAGACCTATTCGTCAAGCCTTCTGTGTGGATCTTCGGCGGCGACGGCTGGGCATACGACATCGGATATGGCGGGCTCGACCATGTCCTAGCATCGGGCGAGAATGTCA
>JGI24702J35022_10001080_pt1 | contig 16973 bp, 16 predicted proteins | sample TergutTh196P4_FD_35022 | JGI IMG/M metagenome (IMG submission 35022)
AGGGATAAACTCGTTGATCTTGTCATGTACAAGTCGACAAAGTCAGACGGCTATACTACGCTCTCCGACTATGTTGAAAGAATGGGTCCTGACCAAAATTCGATCTTCTATATAACCGGCGGTAAGGAGAGTGTGCTAAGAAATTCACCCCTGCTTGAAATGTATAAAAATAAAGATATAGAGGTTCTTATACTTTCCGATGATATTGATGAGATTGTAATAACTACAGTGCCTAAATATAAAGATTTTGAACTTAAGTCTGTGAACAGAAGCGATGCTGCCAATGATCTTAAGAGTGATGATGATAAAGAAAGAGAAAAGAGGATAGAACCTCTTGTAAATAAGATTAAGGAAAAACTCGGTGATAATGTAAAGAATGTAATTGCAAGCACCAGACTAAGCGATTCACCTTCATGTATTGTTGCTGATGAGAATGATCCTACAGTGCAGATGCAGAATATTTTGAAAGCAATGGGGCAGAGCGCTCTCCCTGAATTTAAGCCTGTGCTTGAAATAAACCCGGACCATGAACTTATAAGAAAGTTGGAAAATTCAGATGATGAAACATTTATTGAAGATATAAGTTTTATCCTTCTTGATCAGGCAATGCTTGTTGAAGGAATGGAACTGAAAGATCCTCACGCGTTTGTTGTTAGGATGAATAAAAATTTAATTAAAATGTAGGGGCGGATTTTATCCGCCCGTATAATAAACATTATCTGTTTAACACCTCGTAATAATCACAGCCGATATTAAAGGCCTCTCTGAGGAAAAGATCGTTCTTAAGATCAACTCCCTTATCCGTCCTGTCATTTTTAAGTTTTTCTTCCATATCCTTTTCTTGCATCTTTGTTTTTTCGGATTCCTCTTTTAGGCTGATAGATTTTGCGTCTAATTTTTTTCTGTAAATGTCTATCTTTTTCTTAAGATCTGCGTATTCGCCTTTTGAGGTTCTTGTATTTGATAGTTTACTTAAATTTGCCACACTTGTATCATTTACATAATTATATCGCTTAAATTTTGCGCTATCTATCTTTTTCCATTTCAAGGGATATTTGGTTTCATTTTCATTCATCTTCCAGATAGCAGTTATATCAGGTACATCTACATCGGGAGATATTCCCGTAAGCTGATTTGAAGTGCCGCTTGGCTGATAAAAAATATTTGTAGTAACCTTTATAGCGCCGAGATTGCGCGGCAGTTCATTATAGGATTGTACCGTGCCCTTACCATAAGTATTTCCCGAACCGATAATCAGACCTCTCTTATAATCTTTAATTGCTCCTGCAAGAATTTCTGATGCGCTTGCACTGAATGTGTCCGTAAGAATGATAAGAGGTTCTTTATAGTAGACATTAGGATTATTATCATAAAAAATTTTTGGAGGTGTATTTCTTCCTACTATTTGTAAAATCGGACCCTGCTCAATAAAGAAACCTGCTATGGTAATAGCTTCATTTAATAGTCCGCCGGGATTTCCGCGCAGGTCAAGAATAACAACATTAACCTTTTCTTTATTTAAATCAATGAGTAAATTTTTTACATCTCCCGATGAACTCTTTCCTGATTCACGATCTTCATAAAATGACGGCAGTTTAATATAACCGATTTTATAACTCTTACCATTATTTTTTAAAGTCTCAATATGTGATTTGGCATCACTGTCTTTAAGTTCAATCTGTTCTCTTATTATAGGAACAATAAATCTGGAAGGTTGATTTTCTGTTTCAATATCCCTCAGAACGGTTAGTCTTACTTCGGTTCCTTTTTCTCCTCTGATAAGTTTGACTACATCTCTAAGTTCCATATCAATGACATCAACGGGTTCGTCTTTGCCTTGGGCTACGGCAACTATTTTATCGTTAGGTTTTAGTTGAAGTGTTTCGGGAAGTTTATCTGCGGCGCCTCCGGTAATTATGGATTCAACTCTGACAAAGCCGTCTTCGGACCTTAGTCGAACCCCAATACCTTCCAGCTTCAATTCCATTGAGATTTTAAAATCCTGATGTTCTTCAAAGGAGAGATAGTTGGAATGAGGATCAAGCGCTGTAGTAATAGAATTCATAAACATATCTAAAATTTTACTATCATTTATTTCGTCGACTCTCTTCTTCATTAAATCATATTTTTTTTCTAACTTCTTTTTTCCCTCGTCTATATTTTTCCCCGAAGAAACATAATTAAGAAGCTGGAGCTTAATATTTTTCCTCCACCTTTCTCTCATGTCGGCTTCATTTTCCGCAAATGAAACTTTGTCTTTATCTACTACAATGAATTCATCTTTTGTAAAATCATATTTCTCTTTTATTAATTCTTTAAAGAGTTTCATTGCTTCATCATTTCTTTCTTTATATATCTTAAAAATATCAAAGACAATCTTGTAATCGCCTGATGCTATGTAATCGCCAAAAAGAAGTTCGGATTTTGAAAATTCCGCAATATCCGATTTATAAAAATAGTATTTTCCGTAATCAAGACTTTCAATATAATTATTAAAAATCCTTTTTGAGATAGTTTCATCTATTTCGCCATATTGGACATGGTAAGTAAGAACCTGATTTATCAGAAACTGCATATCCGACTGCTTTAAGCCTTCGGACTTTTTAAAACATGAAAGTATTATTATCAGAGTGAGTAACGGGATTATTTTCTTTTTAAACATAAGCGCTCCTGGAATGATCATAAAAAGCTTTTTTAAGTCATTTTTTATTATTACCTTAATTTTCAACAAAAGTAAATATTTAATAGATTTTTTCAAGGCATTTTTTTAAATTATATAAGCAGAATTTTTTATTGACACTGCCGCTTCAATATCTAAGTTTTAAAAAACCGGAGGATTACATGCTTTATAAAAAGGGTTTTACGGAACTTTCAGTATTACTATCAGAGAAAAAGGTTTCTGCAAAGGAGATCGCTGAAATCTACATTAAAAGAATAGAAGATATTGATAAAACAATAAATGCATATATTTCATTTGATGGAGAGAGACTGCTCAAAGAGGCCGAACTATCGGATCAAAGGAGATCAAAAGGAGAAGAACTCTCACAGTTTGACGGAATACCTGTTGCAATAAAGGACAATATATGTACTGTAGATATAAAAACTACATGCGCATCAAAAATGTTGGGAAATTTTATCCCTCCATACAATGCCGCAGTTTATGATAAACTTCTTGCAAAAGGGATGATTGCGCTTGGGAAAACAAATCTTGATGAATTTTCAATGGGTTCATCAACCGAGAGCTCGATTTTCGGCGCAACAAAAAATCCGTATGATACTAATCGGGTTTCCGGTGGGAGCTCGGGCGGTTCCGCTGCTGCAGTTTCTGCCTTTATGGCTCCGGTTTCTATTGGGACCGATACGGGCGGCTCAATACGTCAGCCTGCCGCATTTTGCGGAGTAACGGGAATTAAACCTACATGCGGCCGAGTATCAAGACACGGAATTATTGGGTTTGCATCTTCTCTAGATCAGGTTGGAACTTTCGGCAGAAATGTACAAGATGCTGCAGCTCTTCTTAAGATAATAAGCGGATATGATAAGAAAGATTCGGTATCAATAAACAGAGAAGTTGATATAGACGCAAGGGATATAACAAAAAATATTAAAGGATTAAAGATCGGTCTGCCTGAGGAATATTTTCGTGACATTGATAGTGAAACAGGGAAACTTATAGAGCAGAGAATAGATGATTTAAAAAAATCAGGCGCAGAGCTAAAATCGATAAATCTGAAATATACTCAATATGCAAGCCCGGTATCTTACATTATAGGCGCTGCCGAGGCATCATCTAATCTTGCAAAATTTGACGGAGTAGGTTATGGATTCAGGACAGGCAATGTTAATGATTTAACATCGTTATATGTTAAAACTCGAAGCGAGGGATTCGGGGATGAGGTAAAGAGGAGAATAATTCTCGGAACATATACATTGAGTTCGGGACATTATGATGAGTATTATTTAAAGGCGCTCAAGAGCAGAACCTTAATCATCAATGACTTTAAAAATGTCTTTAATCAGGTTGATGCAATAATAACTCCCGTAACACTTTCTCCTGCGTTTAAATTAGGTGAAAAGAACGGCGATCCTTTACAGATGTATATGTCGGATAACTTAACTATAAGCGCAAATCTTACGGGCATACCTGCTCTCTCTACGCCTGCCGGGCTTAACAAAGAGGGTCTTCCGATAGGAATTCAGATAATGGGTAATTATTTTGACGAACAAAAGATAATTAATATCAGCGCTGTTCTTGAGGAGATATGCGGTGAGATTTCTCCATCACTATAGAATTATTCTGCTTATGACATTTTTACTTTCATGCGGATCTAACAGCGAGCTGGTAATTAGTAACAGAATAACAATCCCTGCAGACTTAAAATATAGATTAGTAGAAGAAGAGTATAAAAATAATCCGGCATTAAAAAGCAATGATAAGAATTATATAGTTGTTTCTTCAAAGAGATTTTTTATCCAGTCTAAAGATTCCGGTCCAGAATCAACTATTATGGGTATTGGAATTGAAGAGGCTATAAAAGGAAATTATCTTGAAGCGGAAACCCTCTTCAATGAAATTAAAGAAAATATAAATGACGGATCAATAGAGAATAATATGGCTATTATTTTTGAACTTACAAAGAGAGAGAAGGATGCTCTGGCTATGTATATTACAGCGCTCATGAAATCTCCTGAAAACATAGAGATCAAAAATAATCTATTGTCATACATAAATGATAAAAGATTTATAGATAAAAGATAATTCAATGCTTAAAGATAACTACCTAAGAACACACAACTATTTACGAGTATCTGTTACGGATAAATGTAATCTAAGGTGCAGATATTGCATGCCGCCTGAAGGGGTTAAATTTTTATCACATGATGAAATATTAAGAAACGAAGAATTTATTAAACTCAATGAGATATTTATAAAGATGGGGATAAAAAAGATCAGGTTTACAGGCGGAGAACCTCTTATCAGAAAAGGTTTTTTTGATATAATTTCCGAGACTGCTAAGATAGACCCAAAAGTTGAACTCTGCATAACAACAAACGGTACACTCCTTGATGAACATATTTCAGATTTAAAAAGATATAATGTAACAAAACTAAATATAAGCCTTGATACAATGTCCCAAGAGAGATTTGGTTCTCTAACCGGAGTAGATAATTTTAATACCGTAATAAATAATATAGAAAAATCTTTGAGCGCAGATTTTTTTGATATTAAAATAAACGGAGTACTGATGAAAAGCACTCTAAGCGAGATTGATGATTTCCTGTACTACTTTGCCGATAAGAATATTACTCTAAGATTTATTGAGAGAATGCCTGTAACAGAACAGGATGAGTTCAATGAATTTATTCCATCTGATGATCTTATAGAAATACTTAAAGAGAAAGGTGAACTAATAAGAAAAAATAGTGATGATACAAATGTGGCCTTTCGGTATGATCTCAGATTCAAGAATAAAAATATAAAGATAGGAATAATTCCTCCTGTTACACATAGATTCTGCGCATCGTGTAATAGACTTAGAATTACCTCAGAGGGAAATTTTAGGACTTGTCTCCATGCAGATAAGCATTACAATCTAAAAGAACTGCTAAGAAGCGGCACAGATGAAAACGAACTGATTAAGCGCATAGTAAATGCCATTAAAGAAAAATGGGAAGGCCATAACATTGAGTGTACTTCGGATAACAAGGGATGCAGGTCAATATCTGCAGGGATTAAATCTATGTCCGGTATCGGCGGGTAGATCACGTATTTTTCGTGTTACGTTATCGCAGGCTATGCGCAGCAGATCAGTAAATGTAAAGTCATCTCCGGTTTTTAAGAATAAATCAATATCGGAACCGTTGCAGTTTTTTTTATAAACAAGCTAAAGAAAATCCCCTATCCTGCCGATAAATAATACATGAATATATCTAGTGGCATATCAGAAATAAATTTAAGAAGAACAGATTCTACTTCACCTGTTTATGATAAGAGCTATATCTGGCCGAAATATCATGAAGGAAAAATAGAAAGAGTCAATGGTTTTAATCCTCAAGAGCAAGAACCTATTTATTATAAACCTAACCTTGTTGAAAGGGAAAAATTACTAAGCTTGATGTTTAACCCTGAGCAGGAATATAACTCTTCAGGAAAATCTGTCAGCCGCAATCACTCAATTCAACCCGGTTCATTCTTTGAAGCTCTTGCTTAAAAATGCTTCTTCAAATAGATAATATAAAGATAAGTCCAATACAACAAGAGAAAGAAATTATTGAGATAATTGATATAATTAATTCTAAGTATGATCTCTCCATATCCTCATTCAAAATTATCAAGAAATCACTTGATGCGCGAAATAAAAATAATATTCACTATAACTATAAAGTTATTATAGAGATTGATAATATCGAAGCATCACGACTCCTTGATTATGATAACATTGAAAAATATAACCCATATATTATACCTGAAACAGTTAAAAAAATATTTAATGAGAGTATCATTATAATAGGCTCTGGTCCTGCCGGATTATTTGCAGCTCTCAGACTTATTGAATCAGGAGCGCATGTGATAATTTTTGAACGTGGCAAACCGATAGAAGAAAGAATGAAAGATATTGAGATTCTTGAAACAGAAGGAATCCTCAATCATGATAGTAATACTCTATTCGGTGAAGGCGGAGCAGGAACCTATTCCGACGGAAAATTAACTACAAGAATAAATAAACCTGAGATGTTCTGGTTCTATAAAAAACTTATAGAGAACGGAGCGCATGAATCCATAGCCTATGAAGCAAAACCTCACATAGGTACTGACCAAATCCAAAAAATAATAAAAAATATCCGAAACAAAATAATAAGTTCAGGCTCGGAAATAAGGTTTAATGAAAAGGTAACTGATTTATATATAACAAACGATAAGATAAACGGCATTGCAACATCAAAAGGAAATGAGTTTTTTTCAAACAATGTAATACTCGCAACAGGTCATTCCGCAAGAGATATATATACGCTTCTGCATCAAAAAAATGTTTCCCTCGAAAAAAAAGGATTCGCTATCGGCGTAAGAGTAGAACACCCTATTGATGAGATAAACAAAATCCAATACGGAAACAGCAAGTATATGGATACGCTTCCTGCTGCCGAATATACTTTAACATATAATAATAAATCAACTAATCGCGGCGTATATTCATTCTGCATGTGCCCCGGAGGTTCAATTATAAATTCATCTTCAGAAGACGGCGCTCTCTGTGTAAACGGCATGAGCATGTCCAAGAGAGATAACAATTTCTCTAACGCAGCAATAGTTGTAACAATAAAAGCAGATGATACGGATTATGAGCATCATCGTCGTCATCGTAGGGGCAGCCCCTTGCGGCTGCCCACCCCCCATAATCCATCATCAAACATTGAACCCCGTGCGGGCAAACCCACGCATCCTCCCACGGCCCATAACCCATTATCCGGCATTGATCTCCAACGCGAAATAGAAACAAAAGCATTCATAGCCGGAGGAGGAGACTTTAAATCACCTGCCCAAAGAATCGATTCATTCATTAACAATAAATCAGATAATGATTTACCCGACTCATCATACAAAAGAGGAGTAATTCCTGCGAAGATAGAAGATTTTCTCCCTTCATGGATTACAGACGAAATCAGAGAAGGATTAAAATCTTTTAACAATAAAATGCACGGTTTCATATCTCCAAACGGAATGTTAATCGGCGCAGAGACAAGAACCTCATCGCCTATAAGGATAACAAGAGATGAAAGTTTACAATCCATATCTGTTAAGGGACTCTACCCTGTTGGCGAAGGGTCAGGTTATTCGGGAGGAATTGTCAGCTCGGCAGTTGACGGCATTAGAACTGCGGATATGATTATAGAGAAAATGACGGAGTGTTAATCTTCTAATAATTCATCTGCTGTTTTATTATAATAGATAATTTTGATTTTATCATCTGTTTTTTCTAACAATGATATACATGCATTTTTTAGAAATGTTTTTCCTGTGCCTATTTCATTTTCACTTAAATATGTTAAAATAGAATTTATAGTCCCTCCATGAGAAACTATTATTATATCATTTCCGTCATATTCTTTGGTATATTTTAATAATGCGTTTACTGTTCTATTTTGTAATATTTCGTATGGTTCGGTTTCTATCCATTTCCCATCGGGAAAAGTTAAGCTTATTTCGTCTAATGTCATACCTGATGCTTCTCCGTAATCTCTTTCAATAAAATCTATCTCTTCAAGCATCTTTATGTTTCCGATTTCTTTTGAAATAATTTCCGCCGACATTTTAGCCCGCGATAAAGGACTGGTTATTATTATATCCCACTTGAATTTTTTTAAATATTTTACAGCTTCATTAACCTGTTCAATTCCTGCAAGATTCAGCGGGATATCATCTCTGCCCTGTACTTTCCCTAAACTATTCCAATCCGTTTCTCCATGGCGAAATAAACATATTTGCATTTTAAGACCCTCTGGTTTTATTAAAAATTATTTTTTTGTTCTTGTCAAGTTAGGTAAAGGTCTTTTTTTAGCGTTATACCGAGTTTCTCAAGAGCATAGAAAACTGCCGGCGATGAACACTCGAAAAGTTCTGCCAATTCGTAAAGATACGCATCAGGATTCTCTATTGGAATACCAAATGCTTCCCTTAATTGCTTAAAAGTATGTCCTTCTTGCTTGTAGGCTACTGCCCTTTTTATATAATCTATACTGTATGCCATAATACATTATTTATCGGCTATTTATTCCAGTTACTTAATTTACTGTACAGGCGTTCAAAGATCCGTATTTGTTCGATTTCATAGGCACGGCACAGGCTCGGCGTGAGACAGAGGTTGTGCGGGCACTGATAGATCACATGGAAAAGTTTTTGTTGGAATTGGGACAAGGTTTTGCTTTTGTAGGACGGCAAGTACATTTGGAAGTTGGTGGAGACGATTTTTATATCGACTTGCTGTTTTATCACTTAAAACTGCGTTGTTATATTGTTGTAGAATTGAAAGCCCGTGATTTTCAACCCGGCGATGTGAGCCAGTTAAATATGTATCAAAATGTGGTTAATGATATCCTGCGCCATCCTGATGACAAACCGACTATCGGGCTTCTTCTGGTTAGTAGTAAGAACCGCACTGTCAAGTAAAAGTGAAAACAGTGGAATTTAACTTTAAAATACAGCTCAAAACATCCCCCCGAAAAAAACTTGACCTCCCACACCCCAAATCCTACATTAACCCATTGAAGTCTACATCACCTGTTCTTTGACATATAAAGATTACAATTTTTCTAAAAGACATTGTTTATGAGATAATATCATCTCTTACATCGTGTGATGTTACAATTTCTTTAATGAGACATTATCTATGAGGGAATCCTGTTAAAATCAGGAGCGGACCCGCCGCTGTAACCGGGGACGAAATCTGCATGTACGCCACTGCATCTCAAGTGTGGGAAGGCGCAGAGATTAGAAAGATCCGGAAGCCAGAAGACCTGATTGTAATCTTAAAATAAAATTTACCACGGAGATTGGTAGGTTTTGTATATTGTATATCTGAGGAGAAAAAAGGGTTATCCCCGGAGCTGTATAGTTTCGGGGATTTTTTATTTTTAAACAATAGGAGGAGTTTAAATGAAAGGTTTTTTAAATTTATCAGTAATATTTATATTAGTATTCTGTTTTACTAGTATTGTAAAAGCGCAAAATTATTATTCTAATGAAATAATAGTAACAGCAACAAAAACAGAGGTGCCGCTAAATGAAACCGGCAGCAGCGTTAATGTAATAACTGCAGAAGAGATTGAACAAAAGGGAAAGAAAGAGGTTATTGATCTGCTGCAAGATATTCCTGGTGTGAGTATAAGCAGAGCCGGAGCCTTTGGAGGCGCGCCGAGTATTTTTATAAGGGGCGGAGATACAGGCAAGGTATTAGTACTTATTGATGGGATGAGGATAAATGATCCGATGGATATAAACAGGGGCGCTAATCTTGCATTTTTAACCACTAATAATATTGAAAGAATTGAGATAATTAAAACGCCTCAGAGTTCCTTATATGGCTCTGAGGCTCAGTCTATAATAAATATAATTACAAAAAAAGGGCAGGGGGATACCAAGGTAAAATTAAACTTTGAGGCAGGTTCATTCTACACATTCAGAGAATCGCTCAATATGTCCGGCGGTAATGATATTGTAAATTACAGTTTAGCTATAGCGAGAGAGGATTCTAAGGGAATATCAAAGGCTGAGAATAAATCAGTAGGCTTAACATCCCCGCCAACAAAGAAGAACAGCGATTATGAAAGGGATGGTTATAGCAATACTGCGATCCTGTCTAAGTTGAATGTACCTCTCCCAATGGGATTTGATTATACTTTAAGTGTATATTATCAGGCTTCAGAATTTGATCTGGATAGCGTTGATTGGGTAACTAATGATCCGATTGATAATCCAAATCATACAGGAAGCAATGATACCTTTACATTCAATAATGTTTTAACGCAGAAGCTCTTTGATTGGTGGTCCTATAAATTGGAATATGGGCGGACTAACATAGTAAGATATGATGAGGACAAATATGATCCGACTGATCCGAGCCAATCATATTATAAAGGCGATACAAATCAGTTTGAATGGAAGAATGATTTTAAACTTGGAGATTTTGATATACTCAGTTTGGGATATAATCTTTATACAGAGAATGGATCGAGTATATATTATGCTTCGGGATGGACTACAAATTCCATTGAAGAGTCTGCAAAAACAAACAGCTTTTTTATTCACAATCATCTAAAGCTGATGAAGTTTTTCTTCCATACAATAGGAATGCGTTATGACAGGCATAGTGAATTCGGAGGAACATACACATGGAATAGTACTCTATTGTTAGTAGCGCCGGTAATTGATACAAGGTTAAAAGGTTCATACGCAACATCTTTTAAGGCTCCGACTATTTATCAACTATATGACAGCTATAGCGGTGAGAAAGATTTAGACCCTGAAAATGGAAAACATTATGAAATAGGGATTGAGCAGCCGTTCTTTTCAGAGATTGTTAAAATCGGGTTAACATATTTTAATAATAGATATAAGGAACATATAGACTATAGCTACGTAACTTATAAATATGAGAATATTGGAGAGATAGAATCAAGTGGCTATGAGAGTTTTATTGATTTTAAATTACCTTTGAATCTAACTTTAAGCGGTTCATATACATATACTAAGACAAAGGATAAAGAGACTGGCGATGAGCTTTTAAGGAGACCTAAACATCAAGCAGCTGCGGTTTTGAACTGGAGTTTTTATGAAGGTGCAAATCTGAATATTGCATATAACTATGTAGGGAAGCGTTATGATATTGGTCCAGTAGAGTTAGATTCATACTCAACAATAGATGTAAAGCTTTTATATTGGATAAATCAATATATTCAGATCTATGGAAGGATTGAAAATGCAGGGAATAAAAAATACCAACAGATAAACGGATATGCAATGCCTCAAAGAGCGTTTTATGCAGGAGTTGAAGGGAATTTACTTTAACTTACCGAGTTCTCTAATATGCTCATTTATCTCTTCATTAAATGGAAGCATTGAAGCGGCAGCTTGTAAATATTTCTCTGCCGCTTCATAATCCCCAAGCTTCATATACACATATCCTAAAGTATCATTATATGCCGGATTTGATCTGTCTTTATTATAGACAAACTCTGCGATTTTTAGAGCGCTCTTTAGCTCTATACCGAGCAATGCCATAAGATAAGAGGTTGAGTTTAAACTATTGGCGTTTGATTTATCATAATTAAAAACCTCTCTGTAGGTCTTCAGGGCATCCCGCAAGCTCCCCATCTTTTCGAGGCAGTAACCCTTCATGTTCAGCGCCTGAATATCGGAACTAAAATCATTGATTATTTCATCCAGAATATCCAATGCTCTGTCATAATCTTTGCTCTGTATAAAACAGTAGGCAATATTTTTTTTAACATTTGCGGAATCTATGTAGGATGTATTAAGATTAAGAACTCTTGTAAAATATTCATTAGCAGTTTTAAATAAACCCTTTCTTGAATAGGCTATGCCAAGATTAAACAGAATCTCGGGATTCTCCTGATCGAGCATCTCCGCTTTTTTAAGATCTTCAATAGCCATATCATAATCTTTATAAAAAATATTGCTTAAAGCGGATTTTTTTATGTCATTTAATATGCTGTTGATGTCGTCCATAACTCTTATTTCTGATATTTGCTCAATGCCTTGTAATCTGTTGAATCTATAGTCATGGGAGTTATTGATATATAAGAATTCTCTAAGGCCAAATTGTCGCTGAAAGGCGTATTCTTTGTTTCAATTGAGCCGTTTAATTTCAGTGTGAATTGACTCGGATCATTCTTTTGAGTTTTTACATATGAATCAACATATGATCTTCTTGATAAGCAGGTGTACTTTATTCCTTTAATTTCATCTTTGGGAATATTCGGATAATTAATATTAAGATATGTATTCTCAGAGATAGTATCTGTATTTATGTAATTTAGCATAAAATTCGCAGTATCAATTAAAAACGGCGAAGATGAGTGAAAGCTGTCGAGAGATATTGCAATAGCAGGCTTGCCGAATATAAATGCAGTACGCGCACCTGCTACTGTTCCGGAGAAGTGAATATCATCTCCGATATTCGGTCCGTGATTAATTCCTGATATTACAAGATCAATCTTGGGAAAAATATCAGAATGTAGTCCAATACTTACACAATCAGCAGGATATCCCGATATGGAATAACTATTTTCGTCATGCTTTGTAACAACAAGTTCCTCCCTCATAGTAAAGATATTTGAGCATGCGCTCCTCTCTCTATCAGGAGCTATAACAAATACATCATGGCTTGAAGCGAGTGTTTTTCTTAGAATCTGCAATCCGTCAGCACGAATACTGTCGTCGTTAGTTAATAATATTTTCATCTATTTCTCATTCTGTGAATCATAATCTTTAGTTGCTCTAAACAACTGAATTGCCCCGCCGCCACAGGCGGCGGGGCATATCGCAATTGTTTAAGTTAATTAACTATATTAAATATAATCTAAATTTTTACAAGATAAACTGGCAAACATTTTTTATTATAAAACATAAATATTGATTTAAGAGTAGAATATAGATGAATTGTTATAAAATTTGAATTGATTTTTTTAGTGGATTTTTTAGATTAATAAATATGAGTTATTTTGTTTGAAATAATTACTAAAAATTTTAACGGAGGATTAAAATGAAAAATTTTCTAAAAGTTTTAATTATAGCAGCAGGATTTGTTCTATATTTTAATGTGAACAGTTTTGCAATTGTAGATGTAGCGGCATGGGGCGGATATGTATTTAACGGGACTATAGATCCGGGGAGTCAAGATTTTGACGGCGGACAATATGGCTTAAAAGCCCACTATAATACATCACTTTTCCTATTATTTGATTTTGGAATAGGTGCATATTATCAATATTCAAAGATTAAATTTGATACTTTCGGATTTAACGATACATCAAGAAAAACTGCTGGTTTAGATGTTAACCTTATTTTGTCAATAATACCTATTGTTCATCCATATGTGAGAGGGACTTGGGCTTTTATGGATAAAATAGAGAGTGAGAATAAGAAATTTAAAACATATGGAGCAGGTATTGGCGCTGAACTTACAATTCTCCCATTTATAAGGCTGTTTGGTGAGTATATGTATGAAACCTCAAGCCATGAATCTTGGGATATTTCTTCAAATGCATTTAACTTAGGACTTAAAGTAGATTTTTAGTAAAATTTAATAATTGAATGAATTAAAAAGACCGGATATTTTTTTATTTATCCGGTTTTTTGATATTTCTATAAAATTTAACCTCAAAAGTCGTTGCATTTAATGTTATTTTATTGCATAATGTCATTATTAAATCAAATGACTTTGTGCTATGGAACGCAAAATTACAAAACAACTGCTTGCATGGAAAGAGAATAAGTACAGAAAACCGCTGCTATTGCAAGGGGCAAGGCAGGTCGGAAAAACTTATACTTTGCTCGAATTCGGCAGGCGTTATTATGAAAATACCGCGTATATAAACTTTGAAACAAGTGCAATAGCAGACGCAGCTTTCGACGATGATATTATGCCTGAAAAATTGATTCCTAAACTCAATGTTTTGTCCGGCGAACAAATAGTAAAAGAGAAAACGCTTATCATCTTTGATGAGGTTCAGCTAAGTGAGCGGGCTTTGACAAGTTTAAAATACTTTTGCGAATTCGCACCTGAATATCATGTTGCAGCATTGGGAAGTTTATTAGGAATAGCTGTTAATAGAAAAAAATTTTCGTTCCCTGTAGGGAAGGTTGACAGGCTCAATATGTTCCCTATGAATTTTGGCGAATATTTGCTTGCTTTCGGAGAAACGAGGCTAATCGAGAAAATACGTTCTTGCTTTGAAGAAAATCAACCTATGGATGCGTTATCTCATAAAATAGCTAATGAATATTACAGGCAATATCTTGTCGTGGGAGGCATGCCTGAAGCTGTAGCAAAGTTTGAAGCCACTAAAGACTTCAAACTCATAAGATTAACCCAAAATAATATTATAGCCGACTATCTTGACGATATGAGCAAATACAACACTCCTACTGAAACAAGAAAGACGCGCACTGTATATAATAATCTTACTGTTCAATTGTCAAAAGCAAATACGCGGTATCAATACAAACTGATCAAATCAGGCGGACGGGCAAGTGAGTTTGAGGTAGCATTGGAATGGCTTGATTTAGCCGGACTTATTGATATATGTTATTTGACCGAAAAAATTCTTTTGCCGCTAAACGACTATTACAATAGAGATGCTTTCAAGGCTTATATGTCGGATATCGGATTATTGTGCGCTCAAAAAGGATTAAAGCCTGAGGATATTATTTACTCAGCGCCGAACTTATCAGACTTTAAAGGCGGTATGATTGAAAACTATGTGGGTCAACAGCTAAGAGCAAACGGTTATGACAAATACTGCTGGGTATCAGGCGCAACTGCTGAGGTTGATTTTATTATAGAAAGGGATAATGCTATTATACCTGTCGAAGTAAAATCCGCAGATAATATGCAGGCAAAGAGTTTGAACCGATACATTCAACTTTACAAGCCCTTGTATGCAGTCAAAATTGCAGATAAAAATTTCGGATTTGAAGACGCTAAAAAAACGATTCCCCTTTATGCTGCATTTTGTTTGTAATAAAACTGATGGAGAAGATTTACATCCCCCGCTGAGCTTGGCATGCTCTGACAACTGCTGTATATTATAAGTCGGCTTTTCTGATTATGGATTTTCAGTGTAGAAAATATAACATCTATTTCCATACTATTTTAATTTTTTTTGAATGTATTGCACAATCTGTTAAATATAGATTTATTAAATTTTGATATGTTATCCCTGTCTCTTCTGCTTTTCTTTTGAAGAATTCTATTGTATCAATATCTAACCGTATTGATATTTGTTTTCGTAATTTTTTTATGTAAGGATTTGGTTTTGCCTTTGTAAAATCGTATTCTTTTCTCATTTTATTGTCCTCCATAATATTTTGCTTCATTTCTGGTTGCTTTTCTTGCGCTTATTATTCTTATAATCTCGTTATTTTCCCTATAGCAGTGACATACAATCAACAAGTGCAACATTTTACTCAATCCCAAAATAATAAATCTGTCTTCTTCTTCAGAATGATCCGGGTCGTCTATCAATTTGCCATTTGGATCATAAAATACAGTTTCAGCCTCCTCAAATGAAACATTGTGTTTTCTAACATTTCCCTTGTTTTTATTTTTATCCCATATTATTTTCATAATTATAATATAATTATATTATAATTATACTGTCAATAGATTTTGAAGTAATTTTTCTGAAAAAATTTTGGTCATCTTGTGAATCTTGTGAAAATCGCGGTTCTGACATTTAAGTGTGAGATTGCGGGCACTTGCCAGGCTCAGCGTGGTCAGAGCCCGCAATCTTTAGTTTATGACAAATTATTTTTCTTCTTGCAATATACGTATCATATCATAAAATAGTAATCAGCTTCAGCTTCGAATAGCACACCATAAGTACAGTATATACAAAATTTTATATTGCATATTTATAATTTATTATTAATAAATTAATGTAAAAAAAAGATTGATTTTTTTAGTGTATGTTTGATAATATACAATATCGAAATCAGAAATAGGTAAAAAATAGGTAAAATTAAAGATAGAAATGTCCGCATAGGCAATGCCATGCGGAGCGCTCAACTTATGCGCCGGTGTTATTTAAAAACAGTATTTTAGGCAATAGAGTAAAGTTTCTATTGGTGTATTTAAATTTACTTCAAAAAAATTTTTTTAATAATTAATTAAAAATTAAAGGAGATTAAAATGAAGAACAAATTTTTTCAAATTATCGGACTTATCACTATAATTGCATTTGTAGCCCTTGCCTGCGGTAGTGATAAGGACGACACTCTTCTTAAAGACGACATTGCCCAGGAATTGTATGGAACCTGGCAAGGTACTGACACAAACGGAGCTACGGCGACTGTTATATTTTCTAAGGATGGTATTTCATTTAGCGGTACCGGTTTGGCGAATATGAATAAATATGTAGAACAACTTCAAGAGGACGGATATACTGTTGTGTGTATTGCCAAAGAAGGGGAGATTTCCTTAAAATATTCAGGCAACAACGAGCCGGAGGAGACTAAGCAATTTTTTACATACACCATTAATGGTAATGAACTCAATATCTATAATCTTGGAAGTTCAATACCATTACTTACCATGACTAAGGTTGGCCCTCCTCCCGGCAGCGGAAATGAGCCCGGCGGAAATGAGCCCATCGGCGGCGGAGCTCTTACGCCCGACATTGCTGATGAATTGATTGGAGAGTGGACAGATATCAACACAAATGGAGCTACGTTG
>JGI24702J35022_10001081_pt1 | contig 16972 bp, 7 predicted proteins | sample TergutTh196P4_FD_35022 | JGI IMG/M metagenome (IMG submission 35022)
GACGCGCCATTTTCTCCTCGCTTCACTCGGAGAGGCGCATGTCCACCGTAACTAACAACTCGTTTTTTATTGCTGTTAACGAGTTGTTAGTTACTAATGCATCCGGAGCGGATATAAAACTGGATTGCTCCGCTCTGCTCGCAATGACGACGGGGCTGGCAAACCGTGAACAGTAACCCCCACATAGCCATACTAAAAGCGGGCTTTGCCACAATTAAATTTTGGATAATAATTTTAGTTTCTCCGGGTTCTGCAATAACCCAGACGCCAATGATTAAATCTGCATGCCAAAGAGGGACGCCCCGTTGCGTCCCTCCCCTGCTTTAACGCTTTTCATGCTATATTTTTTTGACGTCTATTCAGGCGCCAATTATTGCGCCTTTTTCATCAAGGTAACGCGTCACTCCGTCTTCATCGACGTATTCTGACACTCCATGGCGGTACTGTTCTTCACTGTTATCGGAGTAATCATCTATCCGGTTGCCGTATTCGTCATACTGCGCTCCATCTTCACCCTCGTCAGTTTGCGTTCCGGCGCCGGTCCCGGCGCCGTTTTCGCCAGACTGCGTTACGCCGCTACCTTGAACGCCCAGCGTCGCGCCACCTTCTTCCAGGTACTGTATAAGCTTGTACAGGATCATTGCGGCTTCAGCTCTTGCGGCTTCGTCAATAGGCTTCACATTTAGGGCCTCGTCAATATTGATCATCTCTTTTTCGACTGCGAAAGCGACATAATCCTTTGCCCAGTCAGATACTGCGTCGAAGTCCGTGACATATGATCCCGCGTCTATGGGTATCTCTATACCCAGAGAACGTACGGCCATCGCGATCATCTGCTCACGAATTATAAAGTCTTCAGCCAGGATATATATACCATCCCCTTCATTTGAACCGACCATAACGCCGCCCTCAATCGCCGCCGCTATGTACGGTTTCGCCCAGTCGGCGACGGAATCCCAGTCGGCAAACCTCGAACCGTCGTAATCGTCAATTAAATCAAGTTTCTTTGTCACAACCAGTAACTTTGCCATCTCCGCCCTGGTTATCGGGTTCTCAGGCCGGAACTCGACCGTTCCGTCGCCCATCGGATACCCGTCGACAATACCAAGAGCAACCAGCCCGTCGATGAACTCAGCCGCCCAATAATCCGGCTCGATGTCCAACATAAGGGAATATGTATAAGCCACGGGCTGCGTCGTTGGCGCCGGCGTCGTTGTTGGAGTCGGCGTCGGCGTTGCCGTCGGGGTTGGGGTCGGTGAAGCAGTTGCCGCGCCGTATTGATAGCTATATGTCGTTGTTGTCCTCGAAGTTGTTGTTGTTCTTCGCGTTGTTGTCGTCGATCTTGAAGTTGTAGTTCTGGTTGTTGTGGTTGTTCCCGTTGTCGTCGTTAAGCCGCTCAACGTCGTTTCCCCTGTATAAGTGGTCGACGCGTCCGTCGTTACCGTCCCCCCTGTAGTTGTCGTATCGCTCGTCGTCGTTGTCCCTGTCGTGGCGGTCGTCGCGGTTGTGGTTGTCGTCGATGTCGTCGTCGTTGTTGTTACTACCCCTACATAGAACCTTACAATAAACGATTTCGCGCCGACGCCCGCGGCGCCTCCCGCGCCCGCGTCCGCCACCGTTACGGTGGCTTCATAGTTTCCGAGGGCAAGCCCCGCGCGCGGCGTAACGGTGAACGAATCATTACCTGATATAGGGATGCCGGGCAGGCTTGTCTTTGACAAAATGAAATCATCCTTGTTTGCGCCGCTTAACGCTATCGTCAGCGCCCCTGTAGCCAGAGTCCCTGCGTTACTGACAGTAACCAGCCTCGGCGTCACGGATGTGTAGCCGGGCAGAGATGACGTAAAAGAATACGTACCTGATTCACTCAGAGTGATCTCCTCGTGTATGTCAACAATATTGAAACTTTTAGAGGTTCCTGTAGGCTCCGCGCTGACTGACGATAACACATATTCGTCGCCTCCGTTCACTAGCGGATGTGTCACCGTGATTGTATAACCCGATCCGATGGGAACAAGCGGGAAGCAATAGAATCCGTCAAGGTCGGTCGAAGTCTGCCATCCCACCTGGTTTCCCCCACTGTCTAAGAGGCTAACAAGCGCGCCCGCCAAATCAGAGACTCCACTGCCGCGCACCACGCCTATATAGCCGAATACAGATCCCGTTCTGTTAGCTTCCGGCGTCACATGATATATCGCGCCATTCCTAATGAATTCATCATCTAGGGTTATTTCGCCGTCTGTTGTCGATTGCTCATACTTCATACCGGTTTCAATGTTTGTTACGCTATACGACCCTGCCGCAAGACCGCGCAGTTCAATAGGCCCTTCGTATGTGTTTTTGCTCAACCATATACCGTTTCCTCCCCATGGATCGTACAGGGATACCTGAGACGAGCGGTTTTTATAGTAGTTGCCCTGCATGCCGCTAAACGCGTCGTCCGCTTCTATCGCGTAGGTAGTCGGGTAGAATGAATAGTACCTGTCGCCAAGCTTGTCAAGCGCGCCGCCGCCGGTCGCGCCGCCGGTCGCCGCTTTATTTCTCTCAAACACATAAGCTTCGGGATAATCAAGGCCGTACTTATAGAGCCCACTCACCATATCGGCTTCAACGATCCTCAAATCCTGATACAGCCCATAATACTTGACATAACTGCCATATGTCCCTCTCACTCCCGTCAGCGTCTTATTGGCGTAATCGGGATCGTCCGGGTATATCATGAGCTGTCCGGCGTATGGTTCATAAGCTCCCAGGCTGGTTTTGCCGTCAAACCTGAATTTAGAATTGAATATCATGCCCGTTCCAAGGGCTGATATAAAGTTGTTTTCTCCCATATTCCTTCCGCTGAAGTCCAAATCGTGATGGTCGCTGTCCATCGGAAATCCGGGTCCATAGAAACCTCTGTACGATTTATTGCCCGCGCGGTTTGAGCGTGAACCGGAGTGATCCCCCCAAATCGGACGGTTTGTCCCGCTCCACACATAGTAATCCATTGTCTTTCCGCACATGCAGTTCTTCATTACCGCAACTCTTTCAACGTCCACGATCGGTCCGCCAAGAGTCTTCGTCGCCCCGCGGATCAGGTTCGCTTTGTCATACAGTAATTTAAAGAATAAGCCGTAGTTCCTCATTGAGGCGTAGATATCGCCGTCGTGACCGTGTCCGCCGCCCTCTCCATCCAGGCCGTAGCATGGGCCCATCCCGTAGAAAGAATCGCCTTTGAATCCGTCGAAAGCGTATTCATAAATGCCGTCGCCAAATATGAGGTTGCTAAGATAATCCGTATATTTGTTCATGACGTCGGGGTTCGCGGGGCACAAGCGAGCGTTACTGGCGCTTTCCTCCGTCGCCTTGCTCCCGTCCGGCTTACGGCAGTACCAATCTTCCGGTATCAGGCCGTTGTTTTGCATATTCGCCCTCGCAAGCGGCTGCATTGCCCACGCTGTAACTTTAATGCCGTGGAGGTGCAGGAACTCGTTCATCGCGCGTACGACCCTTACACCCTGCTTATCAACCAAATTGACGTTATTCGCCGAATACGTGAAATAGGGCAGCGATGAGAAATCATACGCCGGATCAGTGGCGGCCTTTGGATGCGGATTTTCCGTGAAGTATTTTTCAAGGACCTCCGCAGCTGGCGCCCACAGATTTCTTAAAGGCAGATAAACGCCCTCTCCGCGCACATCGTTTCTCTCATACCACCCGTCGTCATATGTAATGGAACCAATGCCCAGCTCCTTCAAAAATTCGATGTTCTCGATTATGTCTACAGGTTTGAAATCATATACATACGCTATCGTCTCCCAAATCGGATCAAACGCCCATCTGGGCAGTTCGTCGGCTTTTGGCAGCACAAGCAGGTCCTTTGGCACGCCGTCGATATAGTATAAGTTGTCAACCGGATCCCCGTCTTCATCGAGTACTTTCACAAACGTATCCGCTATACCTGTTTCATTTTTGTCGATGAACCTCTTCATGTCCACATTATCCATGACTCTGCCGTAAAGGTTATTGCCGTCAAAATAGTCTCCGCTGTACGCCGTCAGAACACTAGTGCCTATGTATGTTTCCACGTCCTTCGCCAGGACCCGACCGGGCCATCCAATCCACGTATAGGCAACTTCGTGATTGTCCTTCAGGCCGCTGCCACGTACAGGCATTTCCAAACCGTAGACGTGATACGGCATAATTGAGCCGATCCCTATGCCAACGTTTTTGCCATAGAAGGTATTGTAAGGCACGCCGGCGTCCTCGCCTGTGAACCAGTTATTTTGCGATAGTCTGGCGGAACCGGATGTTGCGGGAGTATTGTACGACGCATGGGTCCCGTTTCCGGTCCCCGGAAGCAGCCCGTAATTGAATCTGATAAAATTCCCAACGCCCATGTTGTCCCATACGGGTAGGATATAATCGGCGGACCATGTAACCGGCGCGCCCTGATAGGACCACAGGCCGGCTTTGATTTTAACGTCATTTGTATCCGGATCCTGTACTAGCGCCGGTTTTACATCCTCTATCTTGAAGTTGTTCTCCACAAACTTGAAGACGTCGAGGCCGTTTTCGTCGACCCCGTAGTACTTGTAGTATGTTGACATCGCTATGGCGCCCTTTACGGCGCCGGTCTCGAAAACCAGCGTGCGCTCCAATCCCTCTACGCTGTTAACGCCGACAACCGTCAGGCGGTTGCCTCTTCCAAAGTAAGTGTCGACGTCCGTCTCAGTATTTGCTCTTTGAACCGTGAATTCATCAGTGAGTAGTTCCTCCCCAAGGTCGGACCCCTGGATCATTCTGTTGGCATATCCTCGCGTAAGGTATCCCGACTTTGCGGAATGAATCATCGCAGAACCGTTTATGAAATTTGCCGTCGCCGCGGCAGTGTCCGTCCCGGTGGCCCTCGACCACGGCAGCGTGTTGCTCCACGCGCCCACAACGCCTGGCGCCGTCGCGCCCGCCCCGCTCATATTCTCAATTGGCTTTGTCAGTGGCGTTTTTCCACTACTACCGTCTAACCGGTAGACCGTTATCTGCATGTCCTCATCGATTTCAACCTGGATCACGCCATCATCGATTGAGTTGACAGCCATACTGATTAAATTTGTCGACTTCTCCTCCGCCTCGTCTTCATCGGCTTCTCCGCCGGTGTTGTCACTTGCGTCTTTATCGGCGCCTTCTTCTATTATTACCCCTATTACTCCGCCGGCGCCATTGACTACGTTTTCACCAGCATCTCCGCCGGCGTTGTCACTCGAGTCTTCATCGGCGCTTTTACCATCTTCAGCGCCCACGCCTTCACTGGCGCCTTTACAGGCGTTATCTTTCGCGTTATCACCGGAGCTTTCTCCGGCGTCATCACCCACGCCTTTACCGGCGTTTTCCTCTGTTGCTACGCCAGCGCCATCGGCTACACCTTCACCGGCGCTTTCGCCCGCGACAGTGTCCACGCCTTTACCGGCGTTATTGCTTGCTTCTTCACCAGCTTCGTAGCTCATGCCTTCTCCGACGTCTTCCATTACTTTTTCCCCTGCTTTTTTCTCCGCGTCGGAGAGAAGCTTATCAGTGGAATTAGCGTGGTCGGAGGGGTCAGGCGGAGCGCTAGTGTCGGCGTGGTCGCCAGGCGCGCTAGCGTCGGCGTGGTCGCCAGGTTTGCTGGTTTGCTCTTTCTTTTGCCCTTCAGCAAACTTACTTAGGTTTGCGGCGCCTTTATGCTCTAACTGATCTCCACCGGGATTCTTCACACCTTCAAACTTACTTAGGTTTGCGGCGCCTCTATGATCCAACGGATTTCCACCGGGATTTTTCACACCTTCTTGTACCGGTTCCTGTTCCTGCTCAACAAAAGACTCCCTGGGGTTTTCCGCACTGTCTTTTGCAGATTCATTTTCCGCCGCTAAAACATCAAGCTGACTCTCAAATGGCGCCGCCAAGGCAACTAAAGGAGAATGCGTCGGAATAGCCAGCACAAGCGCCAGCACAAAAGTTAAAGACCTTTTTATGAATTTTCTCACAGTAAATACCCTCCAGTTAAGACTTTATTAAAACAATAAATTCTGAATGATCTATAGCTTCAAACATCAGTATTTTCGGAATTGTTAAGTACATAACAAGTGTATTCCATTGAACACGTACTGTCAACATGAATGTGAACGGCGCGTGAACTGGAACAGCGCGGGAATAGCTCGGGAGCCCTGGATTTGCGTCTTTCTTGTGTCTTACTTATGGCTTGTTTGTTTCTTTACTTGTTTCATGTTTCTTCTTTCTTGTTTCATGTTTATTGTTTCATGTTTCATGTTTATTGTTTCATGTTTCTTATTTCTTGTTTACGCCGGAGTCAAATGGAAACTTCGACGTTCATGTCAAACCCAAGTATGGTCATCATAGCATAAAATATCGAATGGTAATAAGCCTCCTGATCTATGTGAAGGTTGTATGGTATCGAAGCGAAAAGGCTACGAAGTATATTGAGCATCTTCTGCAGATAGCCCGTCGCAAGCGCTCTGCTTATTTCCATTTGCGCGCGTCCCGTTAGTTCAGCGTCTTTTTCTATCAGCGCCGATAATACCTGGGCGTTGAATGCTTCTCTGACTTCAAAGTTCGGTATATCGACAATATATACAGGCACGCCGGTCGTCGGTGGGATTTCCTTTACCGTAAGATAACCCGTCTGAAACAGAAGGGAACTCGCCAGGATCCTGTTAATATCCACGGAATCAAGCATGTATTCTGTTATTTCCATGTCCTTCAGGTTGAATATATCTCCGGATGCTTCTTAATAACCTCGAGTAAAAACTTTGGCGTTCCACTGGAGTACCAAAACCCGGAGAATTCTTTATGATCAAAAAAACCGAAGAGCGAATAGGGGTTTAACAGCTTTTTTTCTCCGTCCCACGAATACCCATCATACCATCTGAGAATGCTGAGTTTAAACCAATATCGCCCGCTAATTCTCGAATTGTTGTTTCAGTAAATCCTTTCTCGGCAAATAAAGTTACAGCAGAATTCAGTATTTTTCCTTTGGTTGAGACTTTTTCATTTTCCATCATTTTTTCTTCCATCCAATTACCCAAATATTTATATCTCCGCGTTGCCGATAAAGAAGAATACCTTATTATGAATACCTTAAGATGAATACTGCGCCTGCATGTGCAATACGCCCAATAATACCAAATGCAAGCGTCAAAATGGCGATCAATACGGAAAGGATTCTTACACTATGGTTAATTATATAGGAGAGTTGTAACGAATTAAAGACATAATTTCCAACTGCACAGGTCGAAATTTGTGAAATTTGTGTTGATATTATTGATGTTTTAGCAAATATTATTGATTCTAATTCAAAATTAACCATGATACCATGGAGTGTTAAATAAAAGTGAGCGAGTAGGGTTAGAAAAAGGGTTAGTAAAAATACACAATATGAGTTTACATAGCTCATATTGCGCTGTAGAATAATTATAATTAATTTCAGTCACAAAGTTCCGGTAATTCACTAAGGGAGTTGAAATACGTGTGAGGGGTGAGAACAGTCTAACAAAAGATTTGTACGGAATGTGGAAACCGCATAGAAAAGTGTTGAAGCAGTGTAAAAGAATTGAAGCACTATAAAAGAGTTGAAGCAGCGTAGAAAAGTGAAAAGTATAAAAGTGTTGAAGCATTGTAGAAAAGTGTAGAGAATTGAAACAGTGTAAAGGATTTGAAACAGTCCAAGGGAGTTTATAAAGTTTATAAAAATTGAAGGAGAGAAAACTATGATTACAAGCAAAAGAATATTATCAGTTTTATTGTCTGTGTGCCTAATCACGTTTCCGTGCTTTTCTGGCCTGAGCGTGTCCGCCACGGGATCAAGATTAGGAACAGAGATGGGGAAGGAAGAATTTTCTACTTTATATAAAGTGGATGATCCGGGGATAGGCGGCACGAAGGCAAATGTCCCAGATGATTTGCCTGAAGAAGATGAAGAGGATTTACCGGCTTCTGTGGAAGGACTAGCGGTGACGCCAGAAGAAGATCTAACGATGACGTCAGAAACAGATCTAGCGATGACGTCAGAAACAGATCTAGCGGTGACGCCAGAAGAAGATCTAGCGATGACGTCAGAAACAGATCTAGCGGTGACGTCAGAAACAGAAAGTACAGAACTTTGGCCCCTCTCGCCTGAACCGTTGAGCAGTAAACTGGATTTGTCCGGGACATGGCTCTTTGCACTGGGCAGTTATGAAGATGTATTGACCGCGCCAATTGAAACTGTAATAATGCCGGGAACGCTTGATGAAAATGAAAAAGGCGCCTTTGAAATCATGGTTGACTATGAAAGGTTTAGCCGCAGGTACGTTTATTGGGGGCCGGCGATTTATCAAAGGACGGTATTTGTGCCAACCGAGTGGAACGGCAAGCAAATAAGGCTTTTCATGGAAAGGACGAAGTTTACAAGGGTATGGGTCAACGATGTGCAGATCAACCCGGATTCGCCATGGGACGCCTTTATTATGTCAGCGCCTCAGGTTTATGATATTACGTCCGAGCTGATTTACAACGATAATAATGTTATAACTATTGAAGTCGACAATTATGTAAGCAGTCAGAACGCGAACACTATCCCGATAAACCCAGCTGTCGACACCACAAAGAGTAAATTAAGCGTTTTAGGGGTCAACACCAGGGGTATCTACAGAGGCTGCATGACCAGCGAGGATGTTCAAACTAACTGGAACGGCATACTGGGTAAATTCGAGCTTCAGGTGGAGGAGAAAGCGAGCCTTAGCGCGGTCAGGGCGTATCCCAACGAGGATTTACAGTCTGTTAAGATAGAGGTCGATATCAGAAACGACTCCTCAACATTATATACCGGAAAGGTTACCGCCAGGGTGGTGCAAGGATTTGGAGCGGAACCGGCCCCTGTGACAAAGGATGTTTCAGTCGCCGCCAACACGGTTCAAACCGTCGTCATTGACAGCGATTATGGTTTGGGCGCAGGAGTGCAGTTATGGAGCGAGTTTGAGCAGTTTTTATATACGATTGAAGCGGAGTTGGAAGACGGCAATGCGCTCACAGACAGGTTTGGTATGAGGCGTATTGCCGTCGACCCGACGACAAAACAACTTATCTTAAACGGGGACACTAAGCTATTCTTGCGCAACGAAACAAATTGCTGCATATTTCCGCTGACTGGCTACGCGCCTATGGACAAAGAAGGATGGCTGTCGTTGTTTAGAACTTACAAGGACTACGGTGTAAACTCAGTCAGGTTCCATAGCTGGTGTCCGCCCGAGGCCGCTTTCTTTGCGGCTGACGAGCTGGGTTTATACCTTCAGCCTGAAAACCCAAACTGGAATAACAGCAGTACTTTCGGGTCTCAGGCGGACAGGGACTACTGGGCTGCGGACGCAAAGGCGCAGCTCAAGGCATACGCCAACCATCCGTCTTTCATAGCGTTTACATTTGGCAATGAACTCGGCATTGCTACTACGATGGTTGGAGGAATGAACGGGCGCGCGTATGCGGATTATTTAATGGATGAATTGAGGGCGTACGATGATACCCGGCTGTATTCGTTTGGCTCCAATGTCAGCACCGGAACCGCCAATCCAACCGATGGATCCGATTTCTTCACAGTTTACAGGCACATAAATAACGAGCGGTTCCTGCGTGCTACTTATAGTTCGATGTATGGATATCTGAACAATAAATACCCTTCTTCGGACCTTAGCTACAGCCTGCTTGTTGAAGACCTCATCAATAGATTCGATTTACCGGTCTTTAGTTTTGAGGTTGGCCAGTACCAGATATTCCCTGACATTCTTACTGAAACAAATAAATATACCGGCGTCGTTCGAGCGCTCAATTTCGAATTATATGAGGAATTAGTTGCGGATAAAGGTATTTCCGACGAATTGGTGGAAAAATATATCAACGCGTCAGGGATGCTGTCCCGCCTGTGTTATCGAGTTGAGATTGAAGCAGCTCTCCGGACAAAGAACCTCAGCGGTATTTCACTTCTTGGGATACAGGACTTCCCTGGTCAAGGCACGGCCGTCGTCGGTATGGTGAACGCTCTTGGCGAGACTAAACCTTACGGTTTTGCCGATCCGGAAGAATATAAGAAATTCTTTAACTCGGTAGTTCCGCTGGCTGAACTTCAAAAATTCTCCTGGATGAGCGACGAGATAATGAATTTTAATATTCTGGTTGCGAACTATGGCAGCAACAGCATTACAAACACGTTATCGTATAAACTCTACGGAGACAACGGCGTAGTCGCCGAAGAATCGTTCATTTCTCAGACAGCGCCACAGGGCGACGTAAGCAAACTAAAAGAGGTTGCCGTAAATCTGTCGTCAATCGACATTGCTGTTCAGCTAAAGCTTGAGATTAAATACGGCGACTATGTAAACGAATACGATATTTGGGTATTCCCTGCTGACATCACTGCGTACGAAAAGGTAAACCCGGAATGCGAGGTTTATATTGCGGAGTATTTGGACGCCACCGCGCTCGAGATTTTGGACAACGGAGGCAAAGTCTTCCTGACACCGTCAATAAGTCAGCAGGCTCTTCCTAAAAGCTTGAGAGGCCATTTTTCAAATTCATTCTGGTCGTCTATATTCGCCAGCGCCTCACAACCCGGCACTGAGGGGCTGTTGATGGATCCCGGTCATCCTGTATTCGGCACATTTCCCACGGAATACTATTCTAACTTTCAATGGTGGCCTATGGCTTCGACAGGGCGGCCTATGATCCTTGACGGTATAACCGACATGTCAGGCAACGAAATTGATCCGCTTGTCAGGGTTATCGACGGCTTTACAAAAACAGGCGCTGTATATAATCCGCCCAGGACGCTTGGGTTGCTCTTCGAGGCCAAGGTCGGCAATGGTAAACTGATGGTATCTTCTATGGGGCTTGATCAGCTTCAAGTGTATTATCCCGAAGCCAAAGCTTTGAGGAATTCCATTTTTGAGTACATGCATTCAGATGATTTCGACCCTGAGTTTGAAATGACAGTATCGTCAGTCGAAACCCTCGTTTCGGGTCCGGGAACAGACCCGCGTAGAAATGTTGCGCTGGAATCCAATGGCGGCGTCGCTTTTGCAGAAGACACTGCTACTTACACAGCCGGTTATCTGGGTTTGCATGACGATAGGCTGACGGAAATGATCGACGGTATTGCCGATCCTTATTGGAACATCCAAAGATCATGGTCTGATCGGAATAGCCAGGATTCAAACGGAACTTATTCCGGCGCCACTGCTAACGCCATGTTTGGAGTTGAGTTAAAGCAGCCCTACACCGTGGAGGCAGTCAATCTTGCGCTCTTTGTGGATACAGGAAATGCATTTAACAGGCCTACCAGCATTTCTATCGCCTACTGGGACGAAGATACTGAAGCATATATTCCAGTCGCAAATCCATCAATGACCTCCGGGTTTGCTCAGGGTTTTAACCTGATTGAATTTGATCCTGTTGAAACAACAAAGATCCGGGCTACTACGAATCACGGGAGCACGACGAACGCGGTTGCAATCAGCCAATTTGCTGTTCTTGAGAGTACGCAGGAGCGGACTGAACAGCCTATTGAATGTGATATAACCTTCAGCGTAAACCCTGATGGAACCTGCACAGCCGTTATAACCCCTGTGGAAGGTTGTGAGTACAGCTTTAATGGAATTACTTACAGCAGCACAAATATAAAGGATAATTGCAAACCTGAGAGCACTATCACCGGTTACATAAGATACGCCGCGACAGACGGGTATTATGCAAGCGATCCGACAACAAACACGGTTCAGGTCCCCCCGACAATTCAAGAAGTCAACGTTGTTGACGAAGCGGACGGGATCACCTCGATATCAGCGCCTTACACAGGCCAAAAACTGGCGGTGGAAATAATCACCAGTAATGGTATAGTCGGTTACGAACCGATAAATGCCGACGCGGTTTATATCTGGTATTATAAAGGGAGTTCCACTGTCATCGGCGTCGGATCCGTTTACACAGTAACAAACGATGACGTTGGGAAAGTTATTTGCGTTGAGGTTTCCATTGACGGCTACTTGGGGACGATTATTTGGGAAGCCGACTATGTGACTGTCGCAGTATTCTCGATAGCGGCAACAGCGGGCGCAGGCGGAACTGTAACAGGCGGGGGCGAATATATTGAAGGCGCCTCTGTAACGGTAACTGCCTCGTCGAGCGTAGGCTATATGTTTGAGGGGTGGTATGAAAACAATGTGAAAATTTCCGGGGCAGGCGCTGTATATTCTTTCAGCGCAGTTAGCGACCGATCGCTTGTAGCCAGATTTAACAGATCCACCTCGGGCGGCGGCAACACCAGCTCTGGCGGGTCTACAGTCGCTTCCGGGACGCCGACGCCTACACCGACGCCGACGTCTACACCTACGCCTACACCAACGCCTACGCTTACAACTGATTCGTCAACTTCTTCGCCAACGCCGGCGCCCACCGGTAGCGGCAATACAACAGACATTGGAGGCGGGGTAACAGTTTGGACTCCTGAAATGGAAGGCCCTGTTATTAATAGCGATGGCTCGGTCACCATGCCAGGCGGAGGGACTATATCTACTCAGAGCGGCATAGTTATTAACGTTCCTGCGGGAACAACAATAACCTCGGACGGCATGGTAAGCTTCTCTGCAGGCGCCGTTGGCGCCGTTCTTACACATAAAAACGGTTTTTCTTTCAATATTGCCGGGGGCGCCGTTGTATTTCTGGATGAGAATCTGCCATTGGGCTACAGCCTGTCAGTTAACAACAAGTTCGAGGATGTTAATGAAAGCGACTGGTTCTATGACTCGGTAATGTTTGTGTATTTGCACGGCTTGATGGTAGGTACTAGTTCTGAACCAATGCTGTTTAGCCCTGATGACCCTCTAACGCGTGCAATGGTCGTTACCGTTTTATGCCGGCTGCAAAATGCTGTCCCTGCAATCGAATACGAGAATCCTTTTAGCGACGTGGTCGAGGGCGAGTGGTACGCCAATGCGGTGAAATGGGCAGCGGCAAATGACATAGTATTAGGCTATGGTGACGGTACATATGGTCCCAACGACTATATCACGCGGGAGCAGATGGCTGCGATACTTTATAGATACGAGCAGTTTACTGGCAATATACCAGTTGATGTGACGATTGCCAAAGAGTTCGCAGACCAGAATGAAATAAGCGAATACGCCAAAAATGCCGTAGACAAACTGACCATGCAGAATATTATCACCGGTAAGCCTGACAACTTATTCGATCCAAGCGGAAACGCAACAAGGGCGGAGTTTGCAGCAATGCTGTACAAATTAATAGCAGCTACGCGATAATAAAAATATGCATACAAAATAAGATAATATTCAGATGCATATGAGTTGGAGTAGAAAAGAAAACTGAATCGCAAGTTATGTACCGGCGTAGCCAATGGCTTGATTAAGGGGCTGATGAATATTCGAAACTCAACAGCCCCTTAATTTCCCTTAGTTTCCCTTAATTTCTGTTCTGCGCGTTTTCATTGAGTATCTATGTAATGTATTATTCGTTCAATATTGAGCGGGCGGCGGCGTATAATTTCTTATATCTCTCGTATTGTTCAAGGTATTTCTCCGTCATCTCCGGTCGCGGGTAAAATGTTTCGCCTTCCGTTATGAGCAAATCAGCGGCTTCCCGCAAATCTGAATATGCTCCGGTCGCCACGCCGGCGAGCATTGCAGAACCGGTAGCGCCGGCCTCCCTGTTCTTCAGCGTCTGGCACGGAACACCGTACACGTCCGCTTTCATCTGAGTCCAGACAGCCGATCTTGCGCCTCCGCCGGTTACTTTCAGGCTGTCGAACACAATACCCGACTCGCTTAGATTATGAATGTTCAAGAGGCTTTCATAACATAGACCCTCCTGTGTTGCGCGGTACATATCAGCTGCGCCGTGTTCCAGAGTGAGGCCCAGAATAACTCCTTTGGAATTGCTGTCCATATACGGCGTCGCCGCTCCTGAAAAATGCGGCAGTACGAATATCCCCGTAGGCTGCTTAACTTGGGCGGCGTTAAATTCATCCGGTCCGCAGGCGTTCATTGTTCCGCAAAACCATTCGAGCAATGATCCGCCCGTAAAGATAAACGCATAACTGACAAACAACCCCGGCAGCATAGGTACAACACAGTAATTACCATTATAAAAACTGTCGCCTGCCGGCAAATCGGAAAACAATGGAGTAATGCACTCCACCGACCCACTCCCGTTTACAGCCAGTCCGGCGTTGAGCGCTCCGGCGCCCAACGCGGCAACGATCTGATCCTGCGGCCCCGCAACTATCCTCACGCCGCTCGGCAATCCCAGTTCTTCGGCTGCTTTTTGCGCCACCGTACCCGCAACCGAGCCGATATCGATCACCCTTGGCATACAGGCGCCATCGACGCCAGCCTCTTCCAGGAGTTCCTCGCTCCACTCCCTGGAGCGTATGTCAAACATCATAGTTCTCGAAGCCAGTGACGGTTCGGATACTGCCTCGCCGGTCAGAAAATAAATTATCGCTGAATTGATCGGAAGTATTCTATGTATTCTTTTAGACTCGTTCGGTAAATGCTCGCGCGCCCACATCAGCTTTGGAAGAGTGTACATATAACCCGGCCTGTGACCGCATATATCAAATACTCGTTTGTCGCCGAGTTTTTCGCCCAATCTCCGGCTCTCTACGACGCCCCGGCTGTCGGTGTAAAGAAATGCCGGAATAGCCTGCATGTCATGCTTGTCCAACACTGCGCAAGTCTCCCCAAAGGACGATACACAAATCGCCTCCAGCGGCTCTGCGGCGCCCTTTCCGGCCTTCCTTTCAGTTCCATTGGCGCCCTTTCCTGTCGCCACTTTTCCGGCGCTGTCTGCAGCCCCATTCCCGATGACCACTCCTTCACTACCTGCGGCGCCCTTCCCTGCGGCTATTCCTGTCACCTTCACGTTCCCATTACCCGATCCGGCGTCCCTAACTGATTTGGCGATGACGTATTTTACAGACTGCCAAATCGCATCCATGTCGGCTTCATGCAGCCCCATATTGCGTTTACTGGCGTACGCCTGATAAGCCGAAGCAAGCTCCCGCCCGCTCCGATCGAATATCGTGCATTTGCATCCGCTGGTTCCAATATCCAACCCCCCAAGAGACATCGTATTGTCCCCCTTTATTTTTTATATTGTTTGCCGGTTAATTCCTGAACAATCTGATCGCTTTTCGCGCGTCCTCATAAATCGCCTCACGCGCCCACACAGTTACATTGTGGTAGAACGGCTCCTCACATGAGTTTAATAGCTCTTTAAGGCGACGGCCTGCGTAAAGCGCCATATTTGTGTAATAGTTTATTTTTCGTACGCCGTTACGGATCGCTTCCTTGACGTCAGCCTCCGTTAGCCCCGAGCCTCCATGCATAACAATAGGCGCCTTTGCCTTCAGCGCAATGGCTGCCAACCGGTCAAAATCCAATCTCGGCGCTTTTCTGTACACGCCATGAACCGTACCGAACGCACACGCGAGAGCGTCTACCCCCGTTTTTTCCACATAATCCGCCGCCTCGTCCGGATCGGTATAGAGTGATTCGTCATCAACAAGGCTACTGTCGTCATGACCATCGGCGCCCGCGTCGACCGGTCGCACAATACGTCCGATCTCACCCTCAACTGCTACGTCAATGGCATGCGCAACGTTAACTACTTCGCGCGTCCGGCGAATATTCTCTTCGTATGTAAGCTTTGACCCATCATACATAACGGCGTTCACACCGCAAAACATCGCTCGCACAGCCGTCTCAAAGTCTTCTCCGTGGTCGAGCATTAGAGCAACAGCTGTTCGCGCGCGGCTGGCTTCGCTTTGCATTATTGGCGCTACGGACTCCAGCGGAGAGTATTTGAAATGTACTTGAGCGTGACACAGGATCACCGGCGCATTCTCATCGACTGCTGCGTCGAGGACGCCCCTGGCAGTCGCAAGGTCGATACAATTAAAGCACCCAACGGCATATCCGCCCTTTTTGGCGTCTTCCAGTATTTCCATCATTGATACAATCGGCATATATATTACGTCCTTTTCCTAAATCTTAACAATTTATTAGTCTCTATAATACTCCACTTTCGCTGATTTTTCAGCCTTCATAATACACTATATTTGCTGGTTTTATATTTTTTTAGTTTTCATATTAATTAAAGGAACCCCACGTTTCCATGGGGTTCCTCGGCTTTTGTCCAGCTCTTTGCCGCTGAAGTCTGGTTTGTAGCGGTTGTACGCGTCTATAACTCCATGTATTCGATAAGCATGTACAGGATCATAGCGGATTCCGCTCTGGTTGCGTTTACAAGAGGCCTCACGCTACCGTCTTCGCCGACGTTGATCATCTCGTTTTCGGTCGCAAACGCCACGTAGTCCTTCGCCCAGTCTGAGACTGTTTCAAAGTCCGATACACCCTGCTCCCCACCTTCAGGTACCGCGACCTCAAGCGCGCGCACAGCCATGGCGATCATCTGTTCACGGATTATAAAGTCGTCAGCGAGGACATAGAGCCCATCCTCCTCGGCCGAGCCAACCATAATGCCGTTCTCAACAGCGGCCGCAACATATGGCTTCGCCCATTCCGCGACGTCGTCCCAGTCGGCAAACGCCGAACCGTCGTAATCGTAGATCAAATCAAGTTCTTTCGTTTCAACAAGCAACTTAGCCATCTCAGCTCTTGTGATCGGGTTATCAGGCCTGTACTCGAACGTGCCGTCATCCATCGGATACCCGTCGACGACGCCCAGTGCAACCAACCCGTCGATGAACTCATACGCCCATTGATCCTCGGACACGTCCGACATTCTGCCTGTGCCGGTTGATGAAGGCGGCGTTGTTGTAGTGGTCCCGTCGCCACCATCAGCGCCTGGAGTAGGAGCAGGCGTAGGCGTAGCGGAGGGCGCCGGCGTAGGGGTAGCCGTTGGCTGCAAGGGCACAACACTACTTCCG
>JGI24702J35022_10001082_pt1 | contig 16968 bp, 8 predicted proteins | sample TergutTh196P4_FD_35022 | JGI IMG/M metagenome (IMG submission 35022)
GCCGCCGTTCAGGTCGAGGGTCAACTGTGAAAGCATCTCCTCTTTTTCCTCTCCCACATAGCCGTCGTTACGGCCGCTGATGAGGGCGTCTATCTGACTGCTGGCGTTGGTGATCAACACAAAACGTTGCGAATAATCTTTCACGCGAAGTTTGGCAGCGAATGCCTGTATCGAAACACCCTCTGTGTTACCCTCTTTTTTTGCCTTGGCTCGATACTGAAACGTTTCAACTCCGCCGTCTACTTTAAAGGCAAGCACGTCGAGGGTTTCGATGGCGTTCTCCTGCGATGCGCCTATAGAGCGCGTGACAGGCCCTTTCGGGGCGACGTAGGGTATGCTCAGTTTGAGCATGACGTCTTTTTCATCCTCACACAGGCAGGGAACGAAATCTTCGAAAGACTCCCTGAGGCAGGAAGTAGCCACAAGAAGCGGCAAAATCATCAGATATTTTACAATGGTTTTCATATTATTCAAAATTAGACGTATTAAAAAATTATCAGGTCAATTCATTGTTCTGGCTGCGCACCTCCCACCCGTTGACGAGGATGGTTACGGTGAAGCGGGTCGGGTCTCCCTCGCCGCCGCCGTCTGTGAAACGAAAAACTATATCGTATGTGTGGGTTAAATCAAAGTCATTTTCAGGGTAGGCGCGCTTGATCAGACTGATCAGGTTGCCCGATTGACCGCCAACGGGATAAAGTAACTCGCCGGAGGTTTTGTTATATATCTGCAACTGAGGCGTGTGGCGGTCTTCAGCCAGACGCATCACGTTGAGCGTCGAAAAAAGTTGGTTCGTCCCGTCTTTCGTACAGTCTGCAACATATTTTAAGGTGGTCTGACTGTCAGCAAATGAACGGTCGAACAGATATTCGGAATTGTTGTCTGCAATCTCGAATGTGTAGGAATCGGCGTGTGCCGGAAATCCTTCGATGTAGATATTGATGGTATTGGTGTGCTGTATCAGCGGCATGTCGAAGCGCTGCACTTTTTCATTGGTGACTGTTGCCGGCAGTTCGGAATGGAAAAGGTGATGTATTGTACTTGTTACTATCCCGTCGGCATGGTCAAGGATGAGCAAAGCCTCTTCGAGTTTGGTTTTTCCTTTGACAAACGGCGACGGTATGGCGCTGTAATCCTGTTCGTCCTTTCCAGCCCAGGCAATGAAATGATACTCGCCGGGTAGAAGGTCGGAGCAGTCGATATAATAATTGGCGTCGAAATTGGCGATGTAATCATCGTGGTATTCGCCCAGATAATATCCCTTTCCGGAAAAAACGTAGAGGTTCATTCTGTCTACCTCTTCCGGCTGGATGGCGTCGCCTGTGGCGCGTGTGGTGATGTCAAAATATACCCGAATCTGTTCCGGACAGTTCGACGTATCCTCTTTCAAACACGAGGACAGCAGCAACACGCTGACAATCAGATTTGCCATTGCCTGTCTTAATGACACTCGCGAGAAAAGTGTCGCAATCCTTTGAACTATATATGATTTTGTATTCATGACTCAATTCGGTTTTTGATATACCTCACGACAGGGGAGAGTTTTGGAGAGTGTTTTAGAGTGTATGCAGCCTCTCCCCTTATCGCTCGGTATTTTTAATTAATACTTACAATTTGTTTACATTTTGGTTATAGATTTCAAACTTGAAATTTGAAACTTTATTCAAGCACGTAATCCGAGAGAATCGGAGTATTCCAGAACAATATTTTTATATCGGCCGTGATGTTGGTGTTTACATCTGGCGTTACTCCAGGATCGGGCACATCTGGCGTATTACGGCCCGGGGCAACGATACGGGTAATATTGCACATGTAGAAATCGTTGCGCAAAACGTCCCATCTGTTCACTGGATTGAGGGGGTTCTTGTTCAGGAAAATATCCCAATAACACAAACCGCCGGTGTAAGTGAGCACTGTTGCGGGGAGGTTGTCCTGAGCGAAGGCGTTGGCTATGTCTTCGTCATAAAAATAGGAAGTACCGGCCGTAATCGAAGGAGTAACGGCGTAGAACGTTTTGGGATCGGTAACGCCGTGGGCTTCAGTCGTCTTATAGCCGTCGGCATTATCAGTGTCGTTTTTATACACGGTAACTTCTTTAGGGATGAACGTAGCCTGTACGGTAACGCGGGTGATCTCTTTCTTGAGTTTCCCTTCAGAGGTATTCTCGGCGGCATAGCGCGGAGTATAATCTGTTTTTATGCTGGGGGTAACTCCCGGTTTCCGTTTCAGGATGGGAGCGTAGTCGGCGTCAACGGCGGCGGTGAAATCGCTTGACATGAAAATGTCCGACGACGCCCAGTTGGGGTCTTTGCGTAAGTCAGGTTCCCCCTGAAGCATGAAGAGTTTGGTGTTGAAGTTATTGACGGCAAACTTCAGATTGTCCAGGGTACCCGGAACGCCGGTTTGCTGCAAATCTTCATCTGTTTCAACGGTTACCTTTGCCACCATACGTTTGCATGTCAACGTAACATTGTTGGCAGGATCGGTGTCGTCCTCAACAAATGTACTGTTAACGGACTCGGTACTGAACATGGCGAAATTCGAAGTTCCGGCCAATTCCGCGCGGGTCATGGTCTGAACGGCTGCTGCAAGCGCGCTTGCAGGCTGATCAATTAAAGCGTTCACCACAGACAGCGGCAAATTGATACCTGCAAATACGCTTTTGGCGCCCGTAGTGGTCGGTATCTTCTTTGTCGCCGTGTACTTATACAGGTCAAACAAATCACCGGTACCTGTAGTCATCTGGGTAAAATCGTCGGCGTCCAGACGAGTGTGCGAAGAAAAGCTGCCGGAGCCCGAAAAGTATACGAACACATCTACAGTATTGATCGTCGCTTCGTTGATCGTCGCGTTGGGGTCTCCGGTGAATTCAGTGCCGGCGCGTGTTTGAGGCGCGTTCGGGAAATTGACCGACACTTTCATCGAGGTGGCTTTGCCGGTGTCTTCAGGATTCATCCTGTCGTTATCCTTGTTGCATGCTGCGAACAAGGTGGTTGCAGCTATGGCTGCGATTACAAAATTGGTTTTCATAAAAATTTGAATTAAATTTGAATTAAACTAAATTACACTATTAAAAATTAAAGGGTTTTCCTATGGTACTGCTTGTTCCTATGGTCTCAACCGGAGCTAAAGCCTCCACAGTCCATGGGTTGAGTTTGTCTATCTCGGCGAGATTTTTTACCGCTTCCTGATTGCCTTCTTCTACAGCCTTCCGGAAATGGTTTGCCGCTTCCGCATGTTTTCCTTCCATGGCAAGCAGAACGCCAAGATTGTTTTGATAAGCGGCGTCATGCAGTTCTACCAGGTTCAAATACTTTTTGGCAACGCCAAGGTTCTTTGTCGATAAAGCGTTTGCAGCGGCATTGAAACCGGCTAAATCGCTACCGGGATAGGTGGCTGCCGCAATTTCGAAAACACGTTGAAAATCAGGGCTGCCTGTCGGATAAGTCTCTGCAATCAGAAACATTTCATTCAGGCTCAACTGCGATGGAGCGCTTTCCAATTTCTTTTTTCCTTCTTCTACCGTAAACGGAATCACTGTGTATTGCAGTTCATAATCCGTTCGGCGCAGTTCGGGAAAGAAATATTCGAACATATCCTGATAAGGTACTCCGCCATCTAATTCCTTCAACCTCTTCTCGCGCAGGTCTAAATCGTTAGTACTTTGTATAATATCAAGTACATCCGATCTGTACAGTACGTTCGAAGCGTCTACAAGTTCTTCAAGCGTTTTCCAGTCTTCGCCATAACCATTCGCACGAATCAGGCTTCCATCGATGCCGTATGTCGTGAGAAAATAGTTTTTGAGCGAAGTCACGCGATTTTTTGACAGAATCATATTATGGCTGTGGGAACCTTCGGGCGATGCGTAACCTTTGATAATGATTCCTGTGACGGTGACGTCTGCATCGGTTTGGACTTTTTGCAGCATCTGGCTCATCTTTGCCAATTCGGTGGCGTTGTTGCGGAAGTCGGGGTTTAAGTCATAACTGTTCACAATGAAATCAAGGTATGCCTTTCCCGTTTCGCTACGGTGTTTTACAGGCTCCGGATTGGGTTCCCTGAACGAAACCATCAAATTGAGCGGGTTCATGTCGTGCATCCGTCCTACAATCAGGTCGAAACTCATCTTCACTATCGGACCACCACATTCGCATTGGTCTTCACGAATAGAGAAATCAGCATCTTTCATCCACGGTTCGTATGCAACCGCTGTCGCGTAACGGTAAGGTTGTGACACATTATCTCCCGCGTTGATTACCTGTCCTATGCCATCCGGTACACGATTCATCGCCTCCAAACGACGATAGGCTAAATGTCTTTTTTTGCCGTTGATCATTACTGCAGGCAACTCCATTGACGTTTCGCTGTGTTGAATTACGGGGGTCAACAGAACAAAACGATTCGGAGATATGTCGGATTCGTTCAACCCGATCAGCAATTCAATGTAAACAGAATCGCCTTTGTGCGCATATTTGGTTTGACTTACTGTTACGCGGTTCTTTCCGTCTGCGGAAAATGTGTCTGCCATTGTTGACCATGCCCCGCAGAGCGTGATCATCATGGTCATCATCAGATATTTTTGAATACTTTTCATTTTTATATTTATTTTTTAATGAGATAAATAACGGTTTTTTCGATGTTTAAAAAAGATATAGAAAGGTCAAACCGGCGCGTGTGACGCCCCAATAATCTTTCTTTTCGCTCGCAAGTGCTTTAGCGCATGTCTGACAGGGGAATTTATCGTACCACAGCCTCGCATAACCTGCGCCGATTTCGGCCTCAAAACTCCATCTGGGACTTATCATCCAGTGATACCCGTAAGATACTCCGGCGCCCGCAAGCTGACCTTCGAAACGATGCTGATTCATCGTTTCAGAAAAGGGAGGCGTTGGCAGGCGACTTACATTATAGTAAGCATAATGCCCGTGAACGCCGAAGAAATGTCCGTTAAACGGCTCACACTCCCAAAAACGCAGTTCAGGTTGAAAGAGAAAGAATTTGAATTTGGTATTCTCTTCTTTATTGAATGTCCATGGGTTCAATGTGAATGGAACATCGACTGTCCATTTTCGCGACAATCTCATCTCAACCCCCAGGTTCATTGACGTGGTCAGGTCGTGAAGAACGTTTGTCTTGACGGCAAAATACGGCGTTTCTCTCAAGCGATATGCCGGTGCAAACTGCCTGTTTGCCAGGGAGGAGTTTCTTCCCGGTTTGTAAGGTCCGGGTGCGAAATGCACATAAGCGCTTTTTTCTCCGACTATTTCTTCCAATGCGACCGTATGAACCGAAAACGTCGTCGTCTGACCATCGTTTGCTATTACCTTGGCAACTAATGTCATTAAGACAATAACCAGAGTAATCTTTATAGCGATATTCGCCAGCCATATAGTGATAATCTTTAACATTTTTATTCATTTTAAGATTGTTTTACTACTATAAGTACAACAAAAAATGAAAAGAGGGTAGGTGTAAATGAAAAAAAAATGCAATCTGCATTTTTTTTTGGATTGATCATTAATTCAGGATTGTTGACCTGTCTTCCGGTATTTGCCGAACTTGGGTTTTCTTCTGACGGCATCAAGCGCGGATAATGGGTGCGACGAAAATCGTTCTATGCCTCAAATCCCAAAGATGGGATGTGAAAAATATCACACTTTTTTTAATAATTTCGTTCCATTATTGTATTTAATTCTGTTTTTCCGCAAATAAAGATAAAAAAACTACTGTTTCACAACCTTCATCACTGTAGCCCTTCTGCCATTTTCAAAACGAATGATATACATGCCTGCAGGCAAATGCCCTAAATGAATGGTATCGTCAGGGTTGGTAATTGTTTGGGTGTGGACTACTGTGCCTGTGGTGTTAATGACCCGTAGAGACGCGGCATACAACGTCTCTATCGCCATGCCCGTAATGTGAAGCACATCAGTAAAAGGATTGGGATACGCTTTCAGTTCAGACGCAAAAAGTTCTTCCGCGCCGGTAGAAATGTCGGCATCGACCATAATTCTACCTTCTTCTACCGTAAAGTTGACGTCTGTAAGGTTTTTATTCTCGGAAAGCGATATTTCATCCGTTGCCTCCGGTTCGTAATCTTCAATCTCCACCTGAATCTGATAGGTACCTTCCGGCAAATTTTCAAAACTGTACTCGCCGTTGCCATTCGGAACAGTGGTGGCCAACAACACGTAACCTCCAACGATACCCCTCTTCGTGTCCGATTCCGGCGGTTTCATATAAAGATTTACCCTTACGTTTTCCGCTCCGGAATTGGTTATGGTTCCTTCGATGGTAGATTCTCCCTGTTCGACGACCGTTACGATACATGTAAATTCGTTATCGAGAACGGAAGCAATGATTTCGGTTATTCCAGTGTTGACAGCCGTTACCGTACCGGTATGATCTACCGTTGCTACAGACGGAGAGCTACTGTTCCATGTCACGAAGTAGGGAATATCCAAGTCGCCGGTAATGGTTGCAGAAAACGTTCTCGTTGTGCCAATCAAAAGATATATTTCTTCTATGTCTAATGATATTTCGGCTTCAAGCGGCACAATATTTTTAAATTCTTTCCATTCTTCAGCCTGCTGGTAATCTTTTATCGAAGCGGCAGGCACGCGGAGCGTACAACCATCAGGATTTGAATACAAAAACGCATCGGTAAGCAATTGTGGCTCCGGACTGAAATTATTAAATTCAGACAAATTTATGCAACTGCAAAAAGCTCTTGCGCCGATGGAAGTAAGCGAGGCGGGGATGGTTATGGTAGACAGTTTTTCGCAACCGGTGAAAACTTCAATACCGATATGAGTTACACTGTTGGGAATAGTTACGGAATGCAAACTGCTACAACGAGTGAAAGCCCAATCGCCAATAGCGGTAACACCGTCGGGTATGATGATAGAATATAACTCGCTGCAACTGTCAAATGCATCAGGGTAAATTGAGGTAACACCGTCAGGTATCGTATAGGAACTTCCCTGTTTTCCGGCAGGGTATCGCATCAAGGTTGTTTTACCCATATTGAACAGTATGCCGTTGTCGGATATGAAATAGGGATTGTCGGTAGCGACTTCTATTGCGGGCAGTTGAGTACATCCGCTAAACACATAATTGCCGATGGCAATAACGCCGCTACCAATAGTTACAGAAGTTAGCCCATTGCAAGCGTAAAATGCATAGCCGCTAATATGTGTTACCATGTCGGGAATATTAATGGACGTCAAGTTTAAACAATTCTGGAATGCCTCGACACCAATCGTTCTTAGCGTACTGCTTGCGAAGGTCACAGAATAGATGCTGCTCCCTCTGAAGGCATCATTGCCAATGCTGGTAACACCCTCCTCAATCCTGACACTCGAGATTGAGTTGTAATAGTCGTACCAGGGAGGAAAAACATTGATAGAAGAATAATTCGGCATGGCACCCTCGCCACTGATGATTAGCACGCCATCGGATATTTTCCATTCGAGCGGGCCGGTAGCGCCACCTTGGGCATGAATTGTTCCGACACAAAACAAAGCAAACAGAAAAATACTAGCTAAATTTTTCATATCACATTCACTGAATCACTAATCTTTTCATTTACGATTTTTGCTGATAATGAGTAACCTGTTATACGTAATTATTTCAGGATGGTTACAGAAAAACTACTGTTTCACAGCCTTAATCACTGTAACCCTTCCGCCGTTTTCAAAACGGATGAAATACATGCCAGCAGGCAAATGCCCTAAATGAATGGTTTCGTCAGGGTTGGTGATTGTTTGGGTGTGGACTACTGTGCCTGCGGTGTTAATGACCCGTAGAGACGCGACATGCCACGTTTCTACCGCCATGCCCGTAATGTGAAGCATATCAGTAAATGGATTGGGATATGCTTTCAGATCAGGTGCAAAAAATGCTTCCGCACTGGTAGAAATGTCGGTATCGACCATAATTCTACCTTCTTCTACTATAAAATTGATGTCTGAATAGGTTTCTTCCCCGGAAAGTACTATTTCATCCGTAGCTTCCGGTTCGTAATCTTCAATCTCCACCTGAATCTGATAGTTACCTTCCGGCAAATTTTCAAAACTGTACTCGCCATTGCCATTCGGAACAGTGGTGGCTAACAAGACGTAACCTCCAACGATCCCCCTCTTTGTTTGCCCCGTTTCTTCTGCTTTGATGTACAGGTTCACCCGCACATTTTCAGTTCCGGAATTGTTGATGGTTCCTTTGATGGACGATTGTCCCAATTGGATGACCGTCACGATACATGTGGCTTCCATTGAACCGAAAGAAGAGGTAATAACAGTTGTTCCCACTTTGATAGCCGTTACCGTACCGGCGGCGTCCACTGTGGCTACGTCCGGATGACTGCTGTTCCATAAAACGGTAATGACGCCGGACACCTCGTCGGCAACAGAGGCTGTAAGCGTTGCCGTTGCGCCGGTCAACAGGTATATCTCATCATTGTTTAAAGTAAATTTGGAGTCAAGCGGTACAATATTTGCAAACTCCTTCCATCCTTCGCTATCCCTGTAGTCTCCGACAGAAGCGGCAGGTACCCGTAGCAGGCAGTCGGAAAAAGATATACCTGAAAATACGGTAACATCAATGATTTGTGGTTCCGGAGCGGCATTAACTATTTCAGTTAAATTAATACAACCCCAAAAAGCACAGGCTCCGACGCTGGTTACCGAATTGGGAAAAGTAATGGAAGACAAACCGGTACAATTCACAAAGGCATTATATCCAACAAAGGAAACCGTTGCAGGGATGTCGTAATGGCTATTCGGTCTGCCGCACGGATAGATTACCAACGTGTTTTCATCCTTGTTGAACAGTACGCCATCGACAGAAGTATATGCCATATTGTTGGCGTCAACATTAATTTCAGACAGTTTACTGCAATTCAAAAAAGCGGTATTGTTGATGTCGGTTACAGAATAGGGAATAGTAACGGATGTTAAACTGACGCAGTTCCAAAAAGCCTCAACCTCAATAATGGTTACAGTTTGGGGAAAAGCAACGGAAGTAAGATTGATACAAGCCCGAAAAGCAGAATAACCTATGAAAACTAACGTATTGGGAAAAGTAACGGAAGTCAGATTGCTGCAATCGGAGAAAGCCCAATTACCAATATGGGTGATGCCCTCGCTAATTTCAATACTGGTAATCATATTTCTATAACTAAACCAAGGAGGAGGATTTTCTGATGAAATATAATCCGGAATAGCTCCGTTGCCGGTGATGGTGAGCACGCCGTCGAGAATGCCCCACACAATCGGAATATCTACGCCACCGTGTTCATATATTGTCACTTCGCAAGTAGTTTCAATCGATCCGATGGCGGCGGTAATCACAGTCTTTCCCGAACTAAGCGGCTTCACTTTTCCAGTATAGTCTACGGTAGCCACTTCCGGGTTGTCGCTGCTCCACATAATGACATCAGGGCTGGTTACCTCCCCGGTAACAGTAGCTATAATATCTATTGACGGTGCATCCACAGTTACATCCATAAAGTTTATCCGTGTCTGGTCTAATCTTATTTCAGCATTGAATGCCACAATGTTTACAAAATCTTCCCATTCTTCGGCAAGGCTGTATTGCGTCACCGAAGGAGCCGGAACACGAAGCGTTCGCGTCAAAAGTGAGCCGGCGGACAGGTCAATACCTTCAAATGCTTCGGAAAGAATTTGTGGTTCAAGACTGAGATTGATCAATTCTGTCAAATTATGACAATAACCAAAAGCCTTTGCGTCGATATGGGTCACCGAGGCGGGGATGGTTACGGAAGTCAATTGGGTACATGTGTTGAAAGCCTGATAACCGATGGTGGTTACCGATGAAGGTATGGTTACGGAAATCAAGCCACTGGCCGAAAAAGCAGCGTTGCTTATGGTTACTATAGAATGAGGAATGGATACAGACAACAAACCGTTGCAAAATGCAAAGGCGCCGGTGCCGATAGAAGTTACAGAAGGAGGTATGATGACGGATGGAAGGGAGGTACAGGAAAAAAAGGCAAAGTCACCAATCGTTTTTACCGTACCGGAAATAGTAACTGACAGGACACGATCCAAACCCAAAAATGCATAATCGCCAATGCTGGTAACGCCCTCCGCAATGACAATCTCCTCAATTATAATTTCCTCGTCACTCCATGGAGTATTATTTACAACAGGCTCATAATCAGGCATTTGGCCTTCCCCATAGATAGTGAGAACGCCTTCATGTACGACCCACGCGAGCGGGCCTGTATTGCCACTCTGAGCAATGGTTTCGAAACGAAACAGACTGCACAGGAAAAGAAAAACAAGTAACTTTTTCATATTATATCACATTAATACTAAACTTATCTTTTTACCGCCTTAATAATTGTTGCTCTTTTGCCGTTTTCCAGACGAATGATATACATGCCTGCGGGTAGATGTCCCAACCGGATGGTTTCGTCAGGGTAGGTGATTGTTTGGGTGTGGACTACTGTGCCTGCGGTGTTAATGACTCGTAGAGACGCGGCATGCCACGTCTCTACAACAATGCCAGCGAGGTGTAGTACATCCGTAAAAGGGTTGGGATACGCTTTCAGTTCAGACGCAAAAAGTTCTTCCGCGCCGGTCGAAATGTCAGCATCGACCAAAATTTTACCTTCTTCTACTGTAAAGTTGACGTCTGTAAGGTTTTTATTCTCGGAAAGCGGTATTTCATCCGTTACCTCCGGTTCGTAATCTTCAATATCCACCTGAATCTGATAGGAGCCTTCCGGCAAATTTTCAAAACTGTACTCGCCATTGTCATTCGGAACAGTGGTGGCCAACAACACATAACCTCCAACGATACCCCTCTTTGTTTGCCCTGTTTCTTCTGCTTTGATGTACAGGTTCACCCGTATATTTTCAGTTCCAGCATTGTTGATAGTTCCTTTGATGGTTGATTTTCCGGGTTCGATGACCGTCACCGCACATGTAGCTTCGTTTCCGAAGGCAGAAATGGTAATCACAGTCAAACCCGGGCTTATGCCTGTTACAGTAGCGGAACATGCGTGTAACATCTTACTGCCATTTCCGGTATCCGTATAACCTGTCACACAGAAATAGTTTACCATAGCTGCTTCCGAAACGCTATTATCCCATAGCACGAAATCGGAGTCAACTATGTCGCCGGTGACGGTGACTGCAAGCGTTGCCGTTGCGCCAGTCAACAGGTATATTTCTTTCTTGTCTAATGTTATTATTATATCGGTTTCAAACGCCACAATGTTCTTCAACTGTTTCCATCCATCAGTCGTGTTGTAGGCGTCGACCGAAGCGGCAGGCACATGAAGTATGCAGTCCGCGTCTATCCCAAGAAAAGTATTGTTGTTGATCACAAACGGTTCCTTGATGAAACTGACGACTTTGGACAAGTTGATACAGCCGGAAAAAGCCAGGTCGCCGATGGTGGTTACCGATGCGGGGATGGTAACGGCGGTCAGGCCGGTACGGTCATAAAAAGCGTATGTTTCAATACCGCTCACTGATTCGGGAATGACATAACTTCCCGATTTTCCGAAAGGAAAAGCGACAAGCAGTTGCATGTCTTTATTGAACAATACGCCGTCTTCGGAAGTATATGTCGGATTGTTGGCGTCCACCGTGATAGCGGTCAAGTTATCGCAATGATGGAAAGCATTGAGGCCAATCTCTGTAACAGAAGATGGAATAGTAATGGCAGTCAGATTTTTACAAAGTGTAAAAGCGTTGGGAGCAATCTTTGTTACCGATTCGGGAATGGATACAGAGGCGAATCCGGAAGCATAAAAGGCATAGTCTTCCATGGTTTTTACCGATGAGGAGATGGTAAGGGAAGTCAACTGCTGACAATTATTGAAAGCAAATCCGCCAATGACTTCCACCGTTCCCGGAATGGTAAAACTACCCGACTTTCCAACAGGAACGGCAATAAGTGTCTTATCGTTTTTGTTGATCAGTACGCCATCTTCGGAATAATAATCCTGATTGGCTTCGTTCACCGATATGGAAGTAAGCCCTTCGCAGGACCATAAAGATGTTTGGTCAATCCTTACCACTGTACCGGGTATGGATATGGAAGTGATGTATTCGCTCGTAAAGGGAATACCGACGATGTCGGTAATCCCCTCGTTGATCACTATGCGTCGTATTTTGTCCTTGGTATTCTTGTCAGTTATAATATTATCCAACAAATAAATCGGTATTTCTCCTGTGCCGCCAATGACGAGCACATCATCGGACAGTACCCATTCGATGGAGCCGCTAATACCGCTATTAGCAATGAAATCGATAGTAAAATCATTCCATCCGCTTGCCATGTATCGATCCATTGAAGCGGAAGGAATCCGGAGCACACAGGAGGATAGGTATGAGGAATAAAACGTTCCGGGGTAAAGGAATTGCGGGATCAGGCTGTTATTGACAATTTCGGCCAAATTTACGCAATAGGAAAAAACTTCAATACCGATAAGGCTTACCGAGGCGGGAATGGATATAAAACTTATGTTTTGACAATCATAAAAGGCATAATTGCCAATACTGGTAACGTCCTCACAAATCCTGACCATCGAAAATAAATCTTTATATTCGTACCACGGGACAGGATTATCAACGAGATCATAATCAGGCATATCTCCTTCACCCCGGATAGTGAGCACGTCATCATATATCTCCCATACGAGCGGCCCTGCTATGCCTGTTTGGGCATGTAGGGCTATGGCTGTATGTAAACAGAACAGTAAAAGAAGAAGATATTTTTTCATAGATGATAAATTATTGAATTTTAATGGTTTTAATAAATTTTACTATTCCGCCTTTTTCCAAGCGAATGAAATATAAGCCTGCGGGCAGATGTCGCAAATGAATGGTTTCGTCAGGGTTGGTGATTGTTTGGGTGTGGACTACTGTACCTGCGGCGTTGATGACCCGTAGAGACGCGGCATGCCACGTCTCTACAACAATGCCAGCGAGGTGTATTACATCGGTAAATGGATTGGGATACGCTTTCAGTTCAGACGCAAAAAGTTCTTTCGTACCGGTAGAGATGTTGGATACGACAATGATTCTGCCCTCGTTTTCATCTAATATAAAGTCGATGTCTTCAAGTTTTTTATCTTCGAAAAGCGATAGTTCATCCGTCGCCTCCGGTTCGAAATCATCTATCACCACCTCAACCTGATACGATCCTTCCGGCAAATTATTAAAACTGTATTCGCCGTTACCATTCGGAACAGTAGTTGCCAACAGAACGTAACCTCCCACTATTCCCCTCTTTGTTTGTCCCGTTTCTTCCACTTTGATGTAGAGGTTTACCCGTAAATTATTTACTCCGGCATTATTTACAGTTCCTTCGATGATTGACTTTCCCGGTTGGAAGACTGTCACCGTACACATGACTTCGTTTGAACCGATGACGCCGGTAATTACAGTTGTTCCCGGACTGATAGCTGTTACCTTGCCGACAGGGTCTACGATGGCTGCATCCATGTTGCTGCTTGTCCACGAGATCACATCGGAGTTAGTCGTATCGCCGGTAATAGTAGCTGTTAGTGTAGCCGTTGCATCAGGCAACAGAAATATTTCATTCTTCTCTAAAATAATTTCGACTTCAATTGGCACAATGTTTTTAAACGTTTTCCATACTTCGGCATTTTGGTAATGGTCAATAGAAACGGCAGGGACACGAAGAATACAGTTGCTAATGGGAACGTTTGAAAACACATTGGCAGTTATCTCTTGCGGTGTAGGGCTGGTGTTAATGATTTGAGATAACATGACACAACGGGAAAAACAGTAGTTGCCGATTGTTGTTACCGTGGCAGGGATGAAAACAGAAGTCAAGCTGCCACAATTGATAAAAACGTATTCGCCTATAGATACAACCGAGGTGGGAATAGTAACGGAGGGCAGGATGAGGCAAGTGGCGAATGCATAGTCGTCAATCTTTGTTACCGATGCCGGGATGGTAATAGAAGACAGCTTGGTAGAACCCATGAATGCGCCGTTGCCGATGGATGTTACTGATTCCGGAATGGAGTAGTCACCCTGTCTACCAGCGGGATAAGATACAATTTCAGTCATATCCTTGTTGAACAGTACACCATTTTCGGAAAAATATGCCGGATTGGCAGGGTCTACTGATATGGAGGTTAATTCGTCACATGATGAAAAAATATTCGCACCGATGAAAGTTACTGATTCTGGGATAGTAACGGATGTGAAAGAACACGAAGAGAATGCTCCCATATCGATGTAAGTTACCGATGACGGGATGGTAATAGATGTCAATCCGCTACAGGAGGAGAATGCAGAATTGCCTATGAATGTTACTGATGATGGGATAGTAACTGAAGTTAATCCGGAACACGAAACGAAAGCGCCGACTTCAATAGAAGTTACCGATGGCGGAATATCAATGGAAGCCAACTTCTCACAATATCCGAAAGCTAATCCACCAATCGTTTCCACTGTACCGGATATGGATACGGAAGTAATTTCAGAGTGGTCACAAAAGGTATATCTGCCCACTCTGGTTACGCCTTCGTCTATAACTACGTGCTTGATTAAATCTTTCCAATCACGCCAGGGCATAAAGTTGGAGGCAAGATAATCCTGCATCGCTCCCTCACCGCGGATGTAGATAACACTTCCCTGTATTTCCCAGATGAGCGTACCGATTGTTCCTGTTAGGAGACCCTCAATGTTTACAAAATCTTCCCATCCTGCAGTATTTTTGTAAATTTCTTCCGATCCTGCAGGTACACGAAGTACGCAGTCATTAAAGTTAAGATTTCTGAATGTGTTGATTTCTATACTTTGTGGGTTTGATTTTTCATTAACAATTTCTAATAAATTAGAACAGTCTGCAAAAGCAACATCACTAATGGCAGAGACAGAAGCGGGAATGACAACCGAAGACAGTAAACTTTTGTTGAAAGCAAAATAGTAAATGGATGTCACAGAATTAGGAATGGAATAGTGCCCTGTCCTTCCGGGCGGAAAGGTATAAAGTGTGTTCATACTTCTGTTGAACAGTACGCCATCAACGGAAGTATAATATTGATTATCGGGGTCTACCAATATTTCAGTCAGCGAAGAGCATCCCTGTACAAATGTCATTAAGACGTCGCTTACCGAAGCAGGGATAAAAATAGATTTCAGACTACTGCAGCCACAGAAAGCATTATTGTCAATTTTTGTCACAGTCGCGGAAATATCTGCTGATATGACATTCTCAAGGTAATAAAAAGCTGCAAAACCAATCATTGTAATACCCTCCATGCGAATACTTGTGATGTCGTTTTTAAAATTGTACCATGGAGCATATTCTTTTCCAGTATAATCAAAATCAGGAATAGCGCCATTACCGGTGATAAGGAGTTCGCCATCAGTGATACTCCACATGAGCGAGCCAATTGTACCGGTTTGAGCATCTATGGCTGCTACATATAAACCAAACAGGATAAGAAAAACTATTTTTTTCATTTTGAAAAAAAAAGCTAATTTTTAAGTATTTTCATCGTTTTTACCATACTGCCATTTTTCAAGCGGATAATATACATGCCTGCGGGAAGATGTCCTAAAGGAATGGTTTCGTCAAAGTTGGCGATTGTTTGGGTGTGCACTACTGAACCTATGGTGTTGATGACCTGTAGAGACGCGGCATGCAACGTCTCTACCATCATGCCCGTGATGTGTAGCACATTCGTAAACGGATTGGGATACGCTTTCAGATCAGACGCAAAAAGTTCTTCCGCGCCGGTAGAAATGTCGGCATCGACCATAATTCTACCTTCTTCTACTATAAAATTGATGTCTGAATAGGTTTCTTCCCCGGAAAGTACTATTTCATCCGTTGCCTCCGGCTCGTAATCGTCGATCACCACCTGAACCTGATAAGAACCTTCCGGCAGATTTTCAAAACTGTACTCGTCATTACCATTTGGCACAACGGTGGCCAACAGCACGTAACCACCCACAATTCCTTTTTTCAAATCCGATGTTTGCTCCACCTTTATATAGAGATTCACCCGTGCGTTTCCCATTCCAACATTGGTGATGGTTCCTTCGATGATCGACTTTCCCGGTTGGATAACCGTCACCGTACACGTTGCATCACTTCCGAAAGCGGAAGCGGTAACTACAGTCGAACCCGTGATGAGGGCTGTGACCTTACCACTTTTGTCCACCGAAGCTACATCTGGCTGACTACTATCCCAAACAACGACATTGCTGGAAAGTACATCTCCGGTAACGGTGGCTGTAAGCGATGTAAATGCGCCGGTCAGAAGGTATATCTCCTTATTGTTTAATGTTATATGGGTATCTATCTCATTGATTTGTACAAAGTCTGTCCAAACTAACTCATTCCTGTAGAGATCAACCGAGCCTGATGGAACTATAAGTTGGCAGGTATTAGTGTTTACACCATAAAATACTGAGGGGGGAATAATCAGCGGGGCGGGATTGAGGTTGATCACTTTTTCCAAATTGAGGCAAATCGAGAACGCCTCATCGCCAATATATGTTACTGATGCAGGTAAAACAACCGATGTCAGATAGCTACAATCCGAAAAAGCATGGTTGTTGATGGTGGTTACCGTAGCGGGAAGAATAACAGAGGTCAATTGTTTACATCTCCAAAAAGCAACATTTTCGATGATTTTTACCGGTTCAGGGACGATATATTCTCCCGATTTCCCGACGGGAAAGGCAATAAGCGTCGACTTGTCTTTGTTGAACAGGACTCCGTCCACTGACGAATAAACCATATTGCTTTCGTCCACCGAAATGGAAGTCATTTGATAGCAATTAGCAAAAGCGCCATTACCGATGTGTGTTACCGAGGCGGGGATGCTAACGGAAGACAACTGTAAACATTCCCAGAAAGCGTAATCGTCAATCTTTATCAACGAAGCGGGCATGGTAACTGAAGTCAGGTAGTAACAATAACCGAAAGTTTCTATTC
>JGI24702J35022_10001083_pt1 | contig 16941 bp, 15 predicted proteins | sample TergutTh196P4_FD_35022 | JGI IMG/M metagenome (IMG submission 35022)
GCGTAGAGCCGTTGCGCGCAACGGCTCTACAATTAACCATTAACCATTATTGGCATTAACCATTAATGTATATGGCTTGGTATTTCCACTGTTGTGCCGAACAAGCCCGGCAGTCTGTTGTTTGCCACTGTCCATGGGGGTGTAGCAAATCCCAATGTTGCTGTCCAAGTAAAGAGTGAGCCGATATCTGATATGACAAGATCCCCGCCGTTTGTGTCGCTAATGCTGCCCGAAGTCTGAACACCAAGCACCGGTATATTTTCGTATGCATAGTTATTGCTTAGCATGCCGCTGTCGTCGCCCGCCACGCGCCCAAACCTCGTTCCGACGTCGCTGCCTTCTTTCTCGATGCTTGGGTTAAGCGCCACGCAGTTGCTTACTGTTCCGCCGTAATTATCCCCTACTATTCCGCCGACATAGTTAGCGCCGCTTATGGCGCCTGTAGCATAGCAGGCGCTTACTGTTCCGATGTTACTCCCTATTATTCCGCCGACATAATACGTGCCTTTTATGGCGCCTGTGGCGTAACAGTTATTTACGGTACCGTCGTTTCTACCTGTTATGCCGCCGACATAATTGACGCTGCCGGTTACCGTGCAGGTGGTATAACAGTTGCTTATGGTACCACCGCTACCAACAGAAACAGAACCCGCTATGCCGCCGACATAGCTCGTGCCGATTACCGAGCCGGTAACGCCGAGGTTTTTAATTGTTCCGCCGTTCACACGACCGAACAGTCCGGCATAGCCTGAGGTAGTATTGACAGTAAGGTTGCTAATTATTTTATTGTTGCCGTCGAAGTTGCCGATGAAGGAATGGTCGCTCGTACCTATTGGCGTATGATTGCTCGTGCCCTTGAATATTTCCGGCAGGATAATGTCGTTCTCAAGGCGGTACCACTTGCCTGCATCGGCGTAGGGCGCCGTGCCTGCGTTAATCAGTTCGCTCAGCTTGTCCAAATCTGCTCTGTTATTAATAAGGTATGGCGAGCCGCTTGTGCCGTCGCCGTTAAATGCCGGCGCGCCGTCTTGTATTATCGTAAATGTAGCTGATATTAATTCTGCTTGTACTTCTTTGACGGTAAAGGTCGCTGTACGTGGGGTAGGTGATGTATTGGGGTCAACATCGACATGGTCAAAACCATAGCCAAGAGAATTTAGAATATGCACCCAATCATACTCATCCCGATTTACGACATCAAAGAAAGCCCCTTCAACGTCTGATATAATCTTGATTGTACTACCATAATCACCTCCTGAAGCAGGAACATTCAGCGTTTCAGGCGAAACGGTCAAGACAGTCGGATAGCCGCCCTGTGTTATTATTAATTCCGCGGATTTTGTGCCGTCTGTTGTTGTTACCTTAATGATCGCTTCACGTGTGTCGGTTGAAGTGTATAAGGAAATTTGATATTCTAACGCAACTTCGGTGCCGGCGCTTCCCGATGAACCCGATGGAAAGGTCAGCCACGATTGGTTGCTAACGGCTGTCCATGAAGTATTGGATGTAACGTAGATATAATTAATTTCGCCACTAAAATACCAAACCGTTTCAGGAGCCGAGAGCGACAGGGTAGAATTGGTAACCGTAAGCGTAACGGCAGCGCTTATCGCCTCGCCGTAGTCGTTGCTTACTATGCAGCGATATTGCCATCCGTTTGTTGCGGTGGTGGCTTCGGTAAACGAGAATGTGGCAGAAGTCTCGCCGTCTAAGTCGCCCCAAGTCGTGCCGTCATCGTTGGAATATTGCCATTGGTAAGCCAGCGGCGCAGTGCCTGTGGCTTCAACGGTAAATTCAACATCGTCGCCCTCGGCAACCGTAACATCTTCGGGCTGCTCGGTGATAGTGGGCGGGGCGGTTGCCGGCTTGTCCTTTACGGTGAGCGTAAACGTCTTCGATTTGGCGCCGGCGAGTGTCAGCGTCAGCGTGGTCNTGCCTGCCGCTTGCGTGCCGTCGCCCGCAAGGGTGAGCGTACCCTTGTCGTCGTTGATGGCCACGCTGCCTTGTATGCTAATGCCGTCGGGCAAATTTGCCACCGACGCCGTGAACGTGCCATCGACGAGATTGGCGGTCTTCACCGGAAACATTACCGTTCCCGTCGTCCCTTCGGTCATCTCGCCCGACTGTGCGCCCACCGATACCGTAATGGGCTGCTCCCTGTCCTTTTTGCAGGACGTGTAGCCTGCCGCAAAAAGAAAGGCAGCTACCGCGATATATTTTAAATGCTTTGCTTTTAATGTGTTTTTCATACGAATCAATTTTTGATTGTTCATTTTTATTCTCCTACAATACAATTTCTTTTGCAAAGTTAGTGTTTTTTATAAAATATTTGACAATTATTTTTGTGGCGATTAAACAATTTTGATATGTATATTCAGCGCAACAAATCCAAAAACAGCAAAACCGGTAATTTTTATCCGTCTGTGTGAAATTCAAAAATTTCATCTATATTTGCACACAAAATATTTTATATGGCAAACGATTCATTCATAATATCATATTGGGTAGAAGATAATTGATCAATTAAAAATGTATAATAAAATGGGAAATATGGATTTTTGGGTTAGAAAACCTGTTATAAGTTTGGTTTTGGTGTTTACCGGTTTAACCGCAACATTTTGTGCCGGTAACAATAAGCAAGACGGTAAACTGAAACCGGGCGACCCGATACCCGATGTGGTTGTTCGGGATCAGAATGCACAGACAGTTCATCTGGCGTCGGAAGCGAAGACCGGTTACACCCTGTTCTTTTTTTATCCGAGAGCGTTGACGCGCGGATGCACGGCTCAAGCATGCAGTTTGAGAGATGCGTATGCAGAATTGCAGGAAAAAGGAGTGAAAATTTTTGGCGTCAGCACGGATGCGATTGAAAAACAAAAAGATTTTGAAGTGACGCACAACCTTCCCTATCGACTTCTGGCGGACACGGATAAAAAGGTGATTAAATCCTTTGGCGTACCGTTGCGGATGAACTCTTTTGCCGGTCGACAAGCCTTTCTTTTCAAAGACGGTATATTGGTTTGGCATGATACAAACGCCTCAACGGATAAGCAAGCGGAAGACGTGCTTCATGCATTAGAAAAATTATAATCCTGTGCATATTGCATGTTGGGAGTCTACACCATCGTTTTTGAAATTGCCAACCAATTTCCGCTGTTTTGCGTCAACTGAAATTTCCGGTTGTTGTTCAGAGATATATGAACTGAGGGGCGATCGTGTTTATGATACAGCAGGTATCTGGAGATACGAGTTGAAAGGTAACCGTATTTACAACACATCAGGTAACTGGCTGGGTACGGAATATTGAACAGAGCAGTTCAACCTGTCAGCGCCGATGGTACTGCATCAGTGGGTGAACAGGTCGCCGCCAGAATATACAAAAACCCTTCTTCAGATATGGCGAGGGTTTTTTTGCTGAAACTTGTGAAGTTTTTTTGTAACCTTTTGGAAATTTTTCCGTTTATAATGAGAAAGACCAGTTGCATTTTCACCAAAATCCAGGAGTATATGAAGAATATTTTGTTTGTATTGTTTTTTTTCGGAATAGTTGGTACAACCTTTGCACAAGAATCGTCAATCAACTCTAACGCTTTTTTGATGTTTTTGCACGCAGGATGGGGTAAGTTACCCAACAAAACATCAGGACTGACTAATTCTTCTGCAGATTATATTAACAAATTGAGTTCGGGAGCAGAATGGAACCTTCAGATGTTTTTCAGGCACAAAAAACTTATAACCGGACTTTTGTATTCAGGTTACACCGCCAACGGTAAGCTGGAATACAGTTCAGATAAAATTTTCACAACCTACATTGCGCCGCAGCTTGGTTTGAATATTCCTGTCGGCGGAGAGAAATTCGACATCGCTTTTAATGCCGGTTTGGGCGGTATGTGGTACCGCAACAACAGTCTTGTTTTTGGAAAAGACCGCCAGGCGAAAGGAAATACTGTCGGCGTAAATCTCGGGTTGAAAGCTGTTTATAATTTCACACGGGATTGGGGCGTTTCATTCGAAATAGCAACTATCCAGGCTAATCTTTCCAAAACAAAAATAAAATATCACGACAATATCATTAAGGTAAGTTATCCTGATGCTCTTCATCTGAATCAATTCACTTATTCTATCGGTTTAAAATATTCACTATAAACTTTAAAAAACACATGAAAAAGTATTGTTATATTGTATTTCTAATCGCAGCATCTCTCATAGCTTGTAACGAAGATAAAATGATTGATGTCACTGTTATGCCAGAAGAGACTGCTACAGGCGCAAACACTTTTGGATGTTTAGTGGAAGGCTGGATATATGTAGGAGGCAGATATTCGGATCGTTATTGGAATTTTAACGCTCAAGAATCTATTTTTTTTAAATATAATGCCTCGGAAAATAAAATGGCGGTTGAGGTAAAAGTAAAAGACAGGAATGAACCCTATGCATATCTTGTTTTTACAATTAATAACCCTGTTGATAAACAGGAATGTACATTCACCGACGCCAAATGGTTAGATAAATTGAGTGGAGACAAAGATGGTAAATTTTTGGGTGACGGTAAAGTAGAAATCACACGTTTTGATACATCTGCCAAAATAATCAGCGGGCGTTTCAGCGGTAGCCAAATTACACACGGCCAATTTGATGTGGAATATCGTTAAATACCGAACATAGCGCATAGCGCATCTTGATAGAAAATTCATCGCTAATTGGTCGTAGTTATAAAATAAATATCTATTTTTGAAGTTTATTTAAAATCTTTGGGTTGATGCGATCATGGTTTTTGATATTTTTCTTGTACTTTTAGGTTTTTGCTTTCTCATTGGAGGATGGCTGGGTTGCATTTTGCCCGTTATTCCCGGACCGCCGTTGAGTTATATTGCACTGTTGTTGCTTCAGTTTACGAAGTTTGCAGATTTTTCTATTCAATTCCTGTCAATAACTGTCGCAATCACAATCATTGTTACAGTTGTTGATTTTATTCTTCCGGTGTGGGGAACCCGAAAATGGGGCGGAAGTCGTGCAGGAACTGTTGGAGCAATACTTGGATTGCTGGTTGGCTTGTTTTTCTCGCCTGTGGGGATCATTGTCGGGCCTTTTGCAGGTGCTGTTGTTTGCGAACTTATTGCAGGCCGTGAAACAAATGCCGCTTTACGGTCGGGATTCGGTTCTTTCATGGGGTTTATACTGGGCGCTGTAATGAAATTGACCGTCTGTGCGGCATTCACATATTATTACGTGAAAGAATTAATTGTTTCGATTTTTCTATGAAAGTAAATATATTCATGACGTTTTTCCTGCTTTGTTATCTGTTACCCTGTGACGGACAGGTTCAGGAACGTTATGCCGCAACACCGGGATGGTACCATGATTATGATGTAAAGTTCTACAAAATAGATGTTGAAGCCGATAATACCTCCACCGATATAAAAGGTTATACGGAAATTATTGCAGAAATTGGCGTCGACGGGTTGAAGCAGTTTACTCTGGAGTTAGCCGGAACTGTACGGGTGGATTCTGTGAGGATCAATGGACTGTCAACATCGTTTCGTTGTAATAACGATTTATTGCATATTCTTTCTCCAACACCGTTGTCTTCGGGAAGCACATGTTGCGCAACGGTTTTTTATGCCGCCACTGGTAACAAAAAAGGAGGTTTTTTCTCTGCTGTAAGTAACCAGACCGATGTCTCGTGGGATATCCCTGTCACCTGGACGCTTTCCGAACCGTTCAATGCCAGGAACTGGTTTCCGTGCAAGCAGTATTTGCCCGATAAGGCCGATTCGGTATATATATTTATCACCGTACCGGAAAATCTAAAAGCCGGAGCTCCAGGTGTTTTGTCGGCCATAACACCTATGCCTGAAGGGAAGATGCGTTACGAATGGAAAAGCCGTTACCCCACGGCTTATTACCTGATTTCGTTTGCCGTGTCCGATTATCAAGATTATACCGTATACGCAAACCCCAGGGGTGTGGACAAGCCGGTTCCGGTGCAGAATTTTATATACAACCGCGACGGATACCTCGATAAAAACCGGCCGGTCATTGATAGCACCACAGCATTGATCGAACTTTATTCGGAACTGTTTCTTCCTTACCCTTTTGCCAACGAAAAATATGGACACTGTGTAGCGCCGATGGGTGGCGGCATGGAGCACCAAACGATGACTACCATTTCTGATTTTAATTTTCTGTTAGTGGCGCACGAACTGGCACATCAATGGTTCGGCAACCTGGTGACCTGTGCATCATTTCAGGATGTATGGATCAACGAGGGTTTTTCAAGTTACGCCGAATACCTGGCTTTGGAGCGTATGGCTTCGCGCGAAAGCGCTTTAACTTGGTTGCGTGAAACACATTCGGTTGCCTCGTGGTCGCAAAACGGGTCGGTGTTTGTCCCTGTAGAATCAGCCGACGATACCTGGCGTATTTTCAGCATGAGCCTCAGCTACAAAAAGGGGGCATTGCTGGTGCATCACATCCGGAGAATCATCAACGATGATCACAAGTTTTTCGATGTGTTGCGCGGATTTTTGCATCAATACAGTTTTGCAGCCGCTACCAGTATGGATTTTAAGCGATTTTTAGAAGAACAAACCAGTATGGATTTTACCCGGTTTTTCAATCAGTGGTATTTTGGCGAAGGTTTTCCCGTTTTCGACCTGTCATGGAAAAAGGACAACGGGTATATTGAAATATTGATTGAACATACCGGTTCGGCTCCTGTAACATCGTTGTTCATTACCGATTTAGATGTACAGCTTATCAAAGCAAATGCCGCCGATACCCTGTTGCATTTGCCCATCCGCTCCAATCGCGACCTTTTCAGAATAAAGACGGACGGGGAAGTAACCGGTATCGAACCTGATCCAGGTTACTATGTTCTGAAACAAATGAAAAACGTTGCTATGATTCGTGATTTTCCAACAGACGATAGTTTTGTGCAGTGTGATACGCACATCAAGCGGCGGAAAAATCTGACCATTATATTCAGTGCCAAAACCGAACGTAATTGCAGCGTGAAACTTACCGATACCAACGGCGAAAAAGTATTTGCGGAAATGACTGTGAACCGGAAAAAAGAATTGACGATCCCGATGGAGCAGTTGCCCAATATGACTTATCTGCTGTATGTGCAGAATAGTAAGAATTTATACATTCGTAAGATTGTAAAAACATCCTATTAATGAATTTTACAGCTTTGGATATTATACATTTTTGGACTGATTCGCGAGGAAAACATATTCAAAAAGTTTTTCCCACGAAGGGAAAGGTCTGTGTTTTCTGCACAGATGATTTAGGCAGTGAAGCTGCCAAAGTCTGTAACTTTATCAATTTGATTGTCAAACAACCATGGACTTTTCAGATGAAAAATGAAAATGGGAAATTTGTGATTACATTTTTTCTTGAAACAGTCACATTAGAAAACCTTTTTCAAAAAGAACATCAAACCAGGGAGATAAGAAAAACCCCGCGCAAAGAGAGAGAACGCGGGGGTGACAGTAATCTAAAAAATCATATGTGTAATTTGTAAAATGAAAAAGTTGCCGCAAATATAAAAAAATAATATTTGAAAACAGATAGATGTTGTTAAAAAAAAATTTCATATTGTTTTTCCTCTGTTGTTCTGTTACAAACATTACGGCGGACGACGGTTCCGATTGTGCTGTCCGTCCTCGGGTTGGACTTATATTAAGCGGCGGCGGGGCTAAAGGTATAGCACATGTGGGCGCATTGAAGGTGATTGAAGAATTGGGCATCCCCATTGATTACATTGGCGGAACCAGTATGGGGAGTATTGTGGGAGGCCTGTATGCGCTTGGTTATACATCCATTCAATTGGAAAACTTCGTGAAGGAAGCCGACTGGACAAGTCTGCTTACTGATCGTGTGTTGCGCCAGCATGTTTCCATATACGAAAAAGGAGAACGAAAACGATATTGGCTTCAATTTCCCATCAAAGACCGGAGAATTGAACTTCCGCTGGGTATTCTGTCGGGGCAAAATGTATCGAACCTGTTTACCGAACTTGCCAGTCCTGCTTATGCCCAGCAGGATTTCTCAAAATATAAAATCCCGTTTCTGTGTGTGGCGACAGATATTGAAACCGGAGCTGAGGTGGTGCTCGAACAGGGAAATCTTGTAAAAGCGATGCGGGCAAGCATGGCCATTCCTTCGGTGTTCACTCCCGAATTGATTGATGGTAAGCGATTATACGATGGAGGGCTCGTCAACAATTTCCCCGCCAACCTGGTTCGTGACAAGGGTATTGATATACTGATCGGAGTGGATGTTTCTTCGCTGGACAAAACGAAAGAGATCAATAATATCTATCAGGTAATGGAACAGGTAGTTTTCATGTCGTCGCTACCGCTCAATGAAGCAAATAAGCAGTTATGCAAGGTGTTAATCACCCCGGATATCTCTGAATATTCAGCTTCCAGTTTTAATGCTGTCGATAGCCTGATAATACGGGGTGAACGAAGCGCACGACTGAATTATGGCGAATTAAAAGCGCTTGCTGATATGTTGCAAAGTTTCGAGACCGACAAATCTAAGGAATGGACTGATTGTCCACAACCGTTACAATCATTTTATGTGGGAGAGGTTCAAATCAACGGTCTCAAATATATTTCAAGGGAGTTCTTCCTGCATAAGTTGGAATTGAATTTTCCTTCTGAACTGACATTTTTGCAACTGAACAAGGCTTTGGACAAACTCAAAGGCACACAGGTCTTTCATTCGATCGTATATCACTTGAACCCTTTGCCCGGTGAAACAGAGACTGCGAACTCGGGAATACCGGTGGTTGAACTCCAGTTCGATTGTGTAGAGCAAAGCACCAACATGCTCAGGGTGGGACTGCTTTATGATCAGGAATATAAGGCGGCATTGTTACTCAATCTGTCGCTGAGAAATGCCTTGCTGAATAATTCAAAAGCCAATGCAGAATTGTCTATCGGGACAAATCCGGCATTCTCGCTGTCATTTCTCCATACTCCCAGCTTTCAACTGAGGAAGAAAACAGTTACTAATCAATCTCCATCCATCAAGCGTCGTCCGTCGCCCGATTGGTTGTTTTATATCAAAGGTAATCGCTTCGATGCTTATTATTATTCTGAAAATCAACGAACAACTGCTTATAATTTTTCTGACCTTTCCGCAGGTGTACAATTACTGTTCAGCCCTTCAAACAATAACGCCTTCGGTGCCGGTATTAACGGGGATTATTCCCTGATGAAAATCTACATCGGCGAAATTACAGGGGATGTCAAATCCGAAGACTTGTACCTGACCTACCGGATTTTTTATGAACGCGACACCTACAACGAGGATTATTTCCCTACTTCAGGAGGTAAATTCCGTTTTGAAGGCACATACCATAAGGGATTATCCAAAGATATCCGTCAGTTGAAAGGATTCCCCGGTGTAACGTTCCGCTCCAATTTTGCCGTCAGTTCGGTGGATCGATGGAGTTTGCACACAGGAGTAGATGCCGGAGCAATTTTTGGCATCAACGTTCCGCTGCACTACATGATGCGAATGGGAGGCGCACCTAACAAACATTTATACAACCATTTTACTTTTATGGGAATGCACTTTCTTCAAAAATACAATGAGAATGCCTGGGTAGCACATCTGAACAACCAGGTACGCCTGTGGAACAACATATATTTGATTTTTCGCACCAATATCGGAAAAACCGAACATGATCTGTCCGAATTGATCACACTGAAGAATTTCCTGGTCGGATGCGGAGTTTCTGTACAGTACAACACTGTGGTTGGTCCATTGGGATTTACTGTTAGTACGTCAAATGTCACGAAAACTGTGTTGGGAGCGTTTAATTTTGGGTTTTGGTTTTAATCTGAAAACTATGTACAAAAAAATAAACACCGACCAACCTATCTTTGAAGTTGAATAACATCCAATCAATCAAAAATCAAAAATCAAAAATGAAAAGAGTAGCTTTTAAAATGAAGTTGAAACCCGGTTTCAAGGAGGAGTACATCAAACGCCACAACGAGATATGGCCGGGAATTGTAGATTTAATCAAAAAATCAGGTATCAGTGATTATTCCATTTTTCTCGACGAAGAAACCAACATCCTTTTCGGAGTGCAGAAGGTAGAAGGCAATGTTTCGTCGCAAGAGCTGGGAGCAGCAGAAATACAGCAGAAGTGGTGGAATTATATGAGCGACATCATGGAGGTCAACCACGACAATTCGCCGGTAACCGTCCATTTGGAAGAGGTGTTTTTTATAGCATAATTCCGCCAGGGTAATATTGGAGCAGTGGAACATTGATGAAGAATAACGAGTTTTTATCTTAAAACGGTATATTCATCTAATATAACTGTTACACAATCTTCGAGATCGCATCAATAAACGCTTCAGCCGAAGCTGTTACCACGTCGGTATTCGCCGAAAAGCCGTAATAGATATTGCCTTGGTTTTCTACCTGCACGTGCACTTTACCCATATCGTCGCTGCCACGTGTAATCACCTGCACTAAATATTCTTCAAGCGTTACCTTGCGGTGAATTAATTGGCGGATGGCGTTGAATGACGCATCCACAGGGCCGCTACCCGACGCGGTGGCGGTACATATCTCGCCGTCGATGTTGAGTTGGACGGTTGCCATCGGAATACTCGATTTTCCGCAAACCACCTGCAAATATGCGAGCTTCACACGACGTTTCATTTCGGTTTGTCCCAAGCCAACGATAACGCGAAGATCGTCATCGGAAATATCCTTCTTGTAGTCAGCCAATTTCAGAAATTTGATATAGGCATTCTCCAACTCTTCCGGTTTGAGTTTATAACCCAATCGTTCGAGATGATGGGTCAGTGCGTGTCGCCCGCTACGGGCGGTAAGCACGATGGACGATTCGTTAATACCCAAGTCGGCGGGATCCATGATTTCATAACTTTCGCGTTTTTTCAGAACCCCGTCCTGATGAATGCCCGACGAGTGCGCAAAGGCGTTACGTCCCACCACCGCCTTGTTGGGCTGAACGGGCATCCGCATCAATGTGGACACGAGCCGCGATGTACGGTAAATTTTCTGCGTGTTAACGTCGGTATGTACCGTCATGTCCTTACGGCATTTGATAGCCATCACCACTTCTTCGAGCGCAGTATTTCCCGCACGTTCGCCAATGCCGTTGATGGTTACTTCCGCCTGCCGCGCGCCGTTGAGGATACCCGATATGGTGTTGGCGGTAGCCATTCCCAAATCGTTGTGGCAGTGGGTAGAAACAATCACTTTGTGGATATTTTTTACGTTTTCCATCAGGAAACGTATTTTACCGCCATATTCGTCGGGCGTACAATAACCCGTCGTATCGGGAATATTCACAACAGTTGCTCCTGCCGCGATGACTGCCGCGATGACTTTCGCAAGGTATTCGTTTTCGGTGCGACCGGCATCTTCAGCGTAAAACTCTACATCTTCGACATACTTTTTGGCATATTTTACACATGCCACGGCACGTTGAAGAATTTCATCCTGCGTGGAATTGAATTTGTGGGTAATATGATACCACGAAGTGCCAATACCGGTGTGTATTCGCTTGTTTTCTGCGAAATGTAGCGCATCGGCAGCAACGTCAATATCTTTTTCCACAGCGCGTGTAAGTGCGCAAATTGTGGCCCGGGTAATAACTTTCGATATTTCAACAAGCGAGTTGAAATCACCGGGACTTGAGATTGGGAAACCTGCTTCAATCACATCAACGCCAAGTTCGTCGAGCGCTTTTGCAACTTCTATTTTTTCTAATGTGTTCAATTGACAACCGGGCACTTGCTCGCCATCGCGAAGCGTAGTGTCGAAAATGAACAATTTACCATTCATGGTTACTTTTGATTTAGTGAATTAATTTAGGATTTTAACTGATTTACACGATATAACCAAAAAAGCCATCCCCTGATCGAGAATGGCTTTCAGTTTTATATAATTTTCAATTTTTAATTTTCAATTTTTAATTCTTTACATACCATTCCCCGTCGCCTACTGATAAGAAGTAGAGCGAGGCCATTAAGTATGAGAACAATATGATTATTTATCAACATTTTTTCTACTTGAAAATAACGGCGCAAAGATATGATTTATTTTTGATATGCAACTTTTTTTTAATGAAGAATATTAATTTGTTCAAAATTTGAATTATTTAGAGTATCTTTGCATTTTTGAATTATCAATTATGAGTGGAATAGAAGCCTTTATTTTGGGTATTATACAAGGATTGACCGAGTTTTTGCCTGTAAGTAGCAGTGGACATTTGATCATTGGAAAAGAACTTTTGGGAGTACAGATAAACCCAGATGCTGAAACCACATTCGAAGTACTGGTTCATTGCGCCACGGTGCTAAGTACGATTTGTGTTTTCTGGAGTGAAATATTGAAACTGTTTCAAGGCCTGTTTAAATTCCGGATAAATGAAGAAACGAAATACGTGTTTAAAATTTGCATTTCGATACTTCCGGTGTTATTCTTGGGAATTTTCTTTGAGAAACAAGTGGGGGTGATTTATGGCAAAGGTGCAGTGATTTTGGTAGGGGGTATGTTGTTGGTTACCGCAGTCCTGTTGTCACTTACACATTATGTGAAGTTTAAGGAACGGAGGAATATATCCTATTTAGATTCACTTTTGATCGGTGTCAGCCAGGCAATTGCAGTACTTCCGGGTCTTTCGCGTTCCGGGATTACCATTTCCACAGGCTTGTTGCTGGGCAACAGAAAAGAGGACATTACTCGCTTTTCGTTTCTGATGGTGCTGATACCCGTTTTGGGTAAAACCTTTTTAGACATTATGCAAGGTAAATTTTCTCAGGAGGTTTCGGGAATACCCATACCGGTAATGATCATAGGGTTTGTAGCGGCATTCATGTCAGGTTGGCTGGCTTGTAAGGCAATGATTGCCTTAGTGAAACAAAGTAAATTGATTTATTTTGCCATATATTGTGCCATAGTGGGCGCTACGGTGCTTATTTGGCAATTCTTTGTATAAGAGGATGCAACAAGACGGAACGCTTGTTTCACTGTTTCACCCGGCGGTTTCGACGTCCGAAAATTTTATTGCAGGGCAAATTGTTTTGATTGACAAGCCTTTGTGGTGGACTTCGTTCGATGTGGTGCGGAAATGTCGTAATATCATCACAAACAGGCTGAAAGTGAAAAAGTTGAAAGTGGGCCATGCAGGAACGCTTGACCCGTTGGCTACAGGTTTGATGGTGATTTGTACCGGAAAGGCTACCAAACGCATCAACGAGTGGATCGATGCTGACAAGGAATATCTGGCCACCATCGAATTGGGACGAACCACGCCTTCGTTCGACCTTGAAACCGAGACTGACGCCACGTTCGCAACAGAACATATCACTCGAGAATCATTTGAAGCATCGCTTCATGCTTTTCTCGGTGAAACGCAACAAGTGCCTCCATTATTCTCGGCAAAAAATTTGCAGGGGAAAAGGGCATATACTTTTGCACGGAAAGGTTCGGATATCGAATTGTCTCCACAGCCTGTGATTATCAGCAAATTGGAGATCATTCAGTTCGATTTGCCTTCGGTAAAATTGCGTATATGTTGCAGCAAAGGTACCTACATAAGGGCGTTTGCACGCGACATCGGTATTGCCAACCAAAGCGGGGCGTGTTTGGTTGAGTTGCGAAGAACTGCCATTGGCAGGTTTCGTGTCGAAAAAGCCATGTCGCCTGAATTGTTTGAACAAATTGTATCACAGTTATAATAACACAGATAATCCATAATGAGACTTTCACAGTACAAATTTCATCTTACGCCGGATATGGTTGCCAAGTTTCCGGCGCCAGTCAGAGACGAATCACGATTAATGGTCATTAATCGCAAGCACCACCATATCGAGCATCGTGTTTTTAAGGACATTATCGACTATTTCAGCGAGGGCGATGTGATGGTTTTCAACAACACAAGGGTTTTTCCTGCCCGCTTGTATGGTAACAAGGAAAAAACCGGCGCACAGATCGAAGTTTTTCTCTTGCGCGAACTGAACTCCGAACAACGCCTGTGGGACGTATTGGTTGATCCTGCCCGCAAGATTCGAATCGGCAACAAACTCTATTTTGGCGACAACGACAATCTGGTGGCCGAAGTAATCGACAATACCACCTCACGTGGCCGTACCCTTCGTTTTCTGTACGACGGCAATTACGAGGATTTTAAGTCTACCCTGTTTTCGCTGGGACAGACCCCATTACCGAAATTCATCAAGCGCGAAGTAACCCCTGATGACAAGGAACGCTATCAGACGATTTTTGCCAGGCACGAAGGCGCTGTAGCTGCTCCTGCCGCCGGCTTACATTTCAGTCGCGAACTGTTGAAACGGTTCGAAATAAAGGGTATAGACCGTACTGAAATAACGCTTCACATGGGCCTTGGCAACTTTCGCAGTGTGGATGTGGAAGACCTCACCAAGCACAAGACGGATTCGGAGCAATTTTTCATCTCCGAAGAATCGGCCAAAATTGTGAACACCGCCAAAGGACGGAAATCGGAAGTATGTGCCGTAGGCGCTACGGTTCTACGTGCTTTGGAAAGTTCGGTATCGACTTCGGGATTGTTGAAACCTGCCGATGGATGGACGAACAGGTTCATCTTTCCACCCTACGAAGTAAGCGTACCTACCAGTGTGGTCACCAATTTTCATTTGCCCATGTCCATAATGATGATTATGGTATCGTCCTTCACCGGACATGAATTGCTGATGGATATTTACGAACAGGCTGTCAAGGAAAAATATCATTTCGGACCCTATGGCGACGCTATGTTAGTGTTGTAAATTTTATCTTAAATTCATGAAAGTATTAGGAATGGGCAATGCTCTGGTTGACATTATGACCGAACTGCCCGACGACAGTTGGCTGGAAGAGCTTGACCTTCGGAAAGGCAGTATGCAATTGGTGGACAAGATTTCTTCGAGTCTTGTTTTGAGCAGGATGCAGCAACTGAAAAAAAGCGAGATATCCGGCGGCTCTGCGGCCAACACTATTTGCGGGCTGGCTGCAATGGGCATCGAAACCGCATTTATCGGAAAAGTGGGTAAAGATCGCTTGGGCAAAGTATTTGAAAAAAATCTGGTTCTCAACGGTATTCAACCGTTATTGCAATACAGTAACAATGAAACCGGTCATGCGATAGCTTTGGTAAGCCCCAACGGCGAACGAACTTTTGCCACATACTTAGGCGCTGCCATAGAATTAGAACCCAGTGATTTGAGTTCCGATATGTTTCAAGACTATACGCATTTCTATATTGAAGGTTATTTAGTACAGCATCACGAATTGATCAGACGCGCCGTAGAATTAGCTAAGGAAAATAATCTGGATGTAATTCTCGATCTGGCCAGTTTCAATGTAGTGGAGGACAACCTCGATTTTCTGCATTTTCTGGTTAAGGAATACGCTGATGTTGTATTTGCCAACGCCGATGAGGCGCGCGTATATGCTAACGGGAAAAATCCGGAAGATGCTTTGGCCGATATTGCCGAGGATTGCTGGATTGCCGTTGTGAAAACCGGTAAGGACGGTTCGTTGATACAGAACGGAAAACAGGTATTCAGGGTTCGGGCTAACAAGATAAACTGCATTGATACCACCGGCGCCGGCGATTTGTATGCAGCCGGATTCCTTTACGGGATGCTCAGTGGTTTGGACTTGCCTCTGTGTGGTGAAATAGGTTCCATCCTTGCCGAAAAAGTTATTGAAATCATCGGGGCAAGAATACCGGATGTAACTTGGCTGGAAATAAAAAACCTTGTGAAAAATATCAGTTATAAACAATTAAGATAAACTGTCAGTTGAATTTTCAGTTAACTTCGTTGAGGGCTTCGTCGTTTTCAATTCTCAATTCTCAATTTGTAAAAAGCAGTCCATCGCTGAAAGAATGTCCGAAACCGGATATGCCCGAATATGCCTTTATCGGTCGGTCGAATGTGGGCAAATCGTCGCTTATTAACATGTTGTGTATGAATGGCAGTTTGGCCAAAACATCAGCAACACCGGGTAAAACAAGGCTCATCAATCATTACCGGATCAATGAAAGCTGGTATTTAGTTGATTTGCCCGGTTACGGTTATGCAAAAGTGTCGAAAAATATACGCAAAGATTTTGAAAAGGTCTTGTTCAATTACCTATGCAAACGTGAGAATCTGTATTGTGTGTTTGTACTCATTGATTCACGCATTCCGCCACAAGCCAACGATATGGTATTCATCAGACGATTGGGTGAATTACAAATACCTTTTGCCATTGTGTTTACCAAAACCGACAAAGTGACACAAAAACTATTGAATGACAACACTAAAACATTTATTACTGAAATGCTGAAAACATGGGAAGAGATGCCGCATTACTTTTTTACGTCGTCCACCACTAAGCGAGGACGTGAAGAAATTCTTGAATATATCGAGCATATTAACCCACATTGCAGGTGTTTTTCCACCCCCTAAAAAAATTTCCGGCAAAATCAATATGTTCAGAGGTCTGTTGAAAACTTTTTCCCGACTCTGATATCTGAACCGGTTGCTATTAGAGGGTTTCACTTTTGTGAGGTTTTTGTAGGGCAAACCATCTCATTGATTATCAGAAAAATAGTTCAGACCTTTGCGGTATGTTTTTTAAGATGCAAACACGCACCCATCCCCAGACTAATGTCACTAATATAGTCATAATATTCAGAACTCCTTACCTGCCCCATGAAAATCAAGCGTTTGCCGATACGACAGGCATAATTTAAGTGTCGCTATTTTTGCATTGAGAGCCCCACACATAAACAAGATTATGCCATCAAATAAAAATGGAAAATCCTGTTTATGTGTGATATAGAAAATATCTGGCATACAATAAACTTGGATGGAAACTGGGAGTTACACTCACTGATTTAAAAAATGCGACATTTTAGTTTGT
>JGI24702J35022_10001084_pt1 | contig 16941 bp, 17 predicted proteins | sample TergutTh196P4_FD_35022 | JGI IMG/M metagenome (IMG submission 35022)
AAACGCTGGTATGGCGGGAGCCACAATTGTTACTGCTCAGGCGGATGCCATGAAAGCAGCAGCTGACAACCCCGGAGGCGCTTTCATGGGTTTCTTGGGAATGAATGCGGCAATGAATGCGGGTTCCAATGCCGGTGCGTTCTTCAACATGGATGCTCAACAGCAAGCGCAACAGCAGCAACAAGCGGCTCAACAGCAAGCGCAAGTGGTTGCCGCCGGGCTGTGGAAGTGTGAGTGCGGGGCAGAAAGTGGTGGCAAGTTCTGTAATGAATGCGGTAAACCCAAACCAGTAGTTGATGTTTGGAAATGTGAGTGCGGAGCAGAGAATAAGGGCAAGTTCTGCAATGAATGCGGCAAACCCAAACCAGTAGTTGATGTTTGGAGATGCGAATGCGGAGTAGAGAATACAGGTAAATTCTGCAATGAATGTGGTAAGCCCAAACCGTAATAGATAGACAGGAATGCTGCTGGAAGGGAGATGTTTAATGGCTGAAATATTGGCATATAAGTGCCCCAATTGTGGTGCTCCGCTCAATTTTGACTCTTCTTCTCAAGTAATGAAGTGTGCTTCCTGTGGCTCAGAAATGGCCACAGAGGCTTTCAAAGAATACGATGCTGAGTTGCAACAGACCATCGAGCAGAAAGAACCGATATGGGAGGATGCTGAGGTCACGCTTTGGCAAGACGAATCGATTGCCATGTCGATTTGCCAGTCATGCGGCGGTGAATTAATTATGGAGAATACTACGGTGGCTACGGAGTGTCCTTATTGCGGCAATGCCGCAGTGGTGCCAAGCAAACTAACCGATACCTTGCGTCCAGATTTTGTCATTCCGTTTAAACTGGATAAAAATAAGGCTAAAGAAGCGTTAAAGAAATTCTATAAAGGAAAGCCGCTATTACCGAAGGCTTACTTGGATGACAATCGTTTAGACAAAATCAGCGGCATTTACGTTCCTTTTTGGCTGTATGATTGTGACACCAATAACCATGCCGTATACAATGCAACTAAATCAAGCACTTGGACTTCAGGCAATGTGAGATATACCAAAACCGATTACTATATGGTGTCTCGCGATGGCAAAATGGGTTTCGAAAAAATTCCGGCTGATGCTCTATTAAAAATGGATGATACTATGATGGAGTCCATTGAGCCATACGAGTATAAAGACTTAACTGATTTTTCGATGGCTTATTTGTCTGGATACCTCGCTGATAAATACGATGTCACCGCTGAACAGAACCAGCCTCGTGTGAATGAACGTATTCGCAAAAGTGTTGAAAAAGCACTGCGTGCAACGGTAGTGGGATACTCTTCGGTTAATACCAAAGTGCTCAGTGTAAACATTGCCAATGCACAGGTTCATTACGCTCTTTTTCCGGTTTGGATGTTAACTACGCGTTGGGGGAAGGAACTCTTCTATTTTGCGATGAACGGGCAAACCGGACGTTTGGTTGGAACTTTACCCATTGATTGGAAGAAGGGTTTTGTCATTGGCGGCGTTGTTCTGGTTTCTGTAACCTTGATTCTGACGATTATTATGTTGCTTGCTCATATTGCGTCCAATGTTGCAGGTCCATTAACGGTGATTTCTTTGCTGGTGGTTGTTATTGTGGCGTTGTCATTTATACCTCTCTTTGCACGTAAAAAAAAGAAACTAAATAAAAACGAAAGAGGCAACAAATGAAAAAAGTGCGGATAATTCTGCCGGTATTTGGTCTCTTAACGCTGGCAATCTTTACGCATTCGGTGACTGCAGCCGAGGATGATTATGTGGGAACAAGTACAAACGGTAACGCTGGTGTTGCTTTGGTGTTGCTATCGGCATTGCTTGTTGGTTTGGCAATAACTTTAATTGTTATTCGAGTGATGGCGGGAAAGATGAGTACTGTTCGCAAACAGGGTCAAGCCAAGCAATACGAGAAAGGACTTGAGTTGACAAAAAAGGCCGACGTTTATTTGTATAGCCATACTACTAGCCACCAGATTCAATCATCAAGGCAATAGACGTTAACAAATTGATGCTATAATTGGAATCACAAACGGTGGTTCTTGGTGCCAGACAATTTGTGGTGTGGTTGTTGAAATTTAGCTGGTCGGTGTATAATTAGAATCGAGATGGTGCGTTCAGATTATATTGCTTTTCTTGCTGTGGTGTTATCTCTCATAGTCCCTTTGGGGCTGGAGTTCTATCGTCGTGCTCGTCCTTTATCTGTTCGTGTCGTAAGTGCGGAGGTGGTTGACAAGAGCGGCGACTCAGTTTACTACTGTTTGAAACTGGCTGCCTATAATAATGCTTCTATCCCTAAGACTATCTTTAAATTGTTGTGTCAGGATGCGAAGGGGTTTCAGCTCAAAGAAGTATGTTTTTCAGCGGCCATTCAGCAAGGAATTGCTGTTTTTCATCCACGACCAGACGGCACAACTAAGAGGTTGCGGCTTGATGAAATAATTGCTTTGCCCCTTGACGTTGATCCTCTTAGATCAAAAACTTTTTATATCGGAATTGAAGTAAGTCCCACCAATCCGCAAAAGACGCGCTCTTCCAAGAAGCCATTACGCCCGACGTTTTATCTAGAGGCGCAGGACATGCGGGGCGAAAGAGTGGCTCGTACGAATTGGAAATGTAATTATCCCTTAGAGGGTTAATAGTCTTTTCCTTTGCAATCCATGTGGTTATTGGCGATATCTGTTTGACATAACTCGAGGTCTCCCCATATACCCATTGTGTCTCCTACGATAATGACTGCCCCTGTAATGTTTTGAATTCGCCTAGCGACTTCCAGTCCACGCTCTACATCTGAATCAAACATAACGGCGTTGCCAATCGCACTGGCGGCGGCATCTGCTAAAGCAGCCGAGGGAGCCACGACCACGCTGGCGTCGGTTTTCCCAAGGCTGATGGAAGGACCTATTGTTGCGGATGATGTACATATTCCTATGGCTTTTGTATCTGGTTTCATCCGTAGGCCAACTTTTCCGGATAAAGCAGAATTACCGGCATATATTGCCACTACTCGTTCAATTGATGTACGAAGAAAAATGTCGCCACCGTTTTCAATGATAACTTGAGTGGATAATGCGGACAGCTTTTCGCCGAGGAGTTCAGCAATGGCACCGGCTACTGATGCCATTGGCCCTACTCCCGCCATTTGGGATGAACTTGCCATCAGCTTAACAATTTCTGGAGCATTGGGAGAGATTATGAGTGGCTTGAAAGATGAAGCAAAAAATGGATGACAATGGATGTAGTCATCTAAGTCTTGACGCAGGATAGCCAAATATTTTTGAGCTTCCAAAGACAAGTCTTGACAAGCATGAATGCAGAGGTCGCTTTCTTTTAAACGTACATTAAAACAAAATAGATCTGCTGGGTTCACCCACGAGCGATAAAATCTATTCACATTGTTCCCATGAAATATGCTTGCCATGAGCGAGCGTTGTCGACATAACAATCGCAATTTCACTTTTAATATTAGAAGTGAAACTCCATAGAATGCGGTGGGCAGGCCTTTATACAAAGACCGCAGGCTACACAGCGATTATTATCAAACTTTACCAAGCGTGATTGCTCATCAACATCAAAAGCGTGCGATGGACATATGCTGATACAAGCTCCGCAATGTGTACACCGCTCTTCGTTGCGAAGCACGGAGCGCGACAACGGCTCTACTTTCACGCCGGCAGCGGTAATATATTTTATCCCCTCAGCGTATTTTTGTTGCTCACCGGAAAGCTCAAGAACGGCAAATCCTTCTTGGTTGGGCATTATGGAAGCCTTAAGAATGTTGAAACTGAGATCATAATCTTTCACTAGATTATTGATATACGGTTGTTCAACAATGTGCGGTGGAAAATGGAGGACAACTTTATGCGATACTTTCATTTTCTTATCCTTAATTTCGCTCAGTCAATACATTAGAAAAGGTATTATCATTTATACCTGGAAGAGGGGCCACAGGTTCAGTTAAAAAGAACTTTCCTTCCATGAGCCACTCTTTTAGAGTGGAGGCAATTTCAACCGCACGGGAATAACTGGAAAGAGCGGCGGTGACTATCTGTTTTCCGTTAAAGTCTATTTTGCCGCTTTTTAATTCGGCGTAACTAATTTCTGCCAAAACGTTCGCTTCTCGATTTGGATAAGCACTGGAATAGTCTACTACCGGAGCCATAATAGCACTGTCACTGACGAGGGTGTATTCCAGCACTTCCTCATTTATTACGGGGATGGGCACTCCAATGCCAACCGCCATGGTGGCTCCGTAGCCCAGCATACTGATACCGCGGAGCCAACGAGAGTTCATTTGTTTGAGGTCTCCGATCACTGCCAGAGTACAAGCGCCACGCTTAGGAACGCCATTTTCGCTTCGTAGCGCCATGGGGTTATGCTGTGTTCCATTCCAGGCTACGTAGCCGATTCCACCGCCAAGGAAAATACGTGTGCCAATACCTATGGTTTTCAAATAAGGGTCGTTGAGCAGTGGCGACAGCTGTCCAGCCGAACAGTAATTGGCGTTTGCCAAACGTGGTTTTAAAATGCCCATATATGTGTAAAGCGTTTTATCGGAAGTGTTTACGGCCACATTGTAGTTTTGGTAGGCATTACGTGGGTTAAAGAGTACGGCTTCATTTAGGTCGTTAATATTTATCAGCGTGTCAACGCTTGTACGAGGGTAACAGTCCGTCCCATATCCTGAAGCTATCAAACGAACATCCTTGCCTGCAACCAAATCTTCGATAACATGTCCACCGCCATAGTTAAATTCACCGGGATATGAACGATTGCGGGGGTCATTATCCGGAATGGCATTAGCGCCGAGCATGAGATCGGCTGCCGCAAACCCTGTATAAGCTGGGACGTCGTTAAGAGTCGCTTTCCCGCCGCCCAGTTTTAGGCGTGGTTTTGTGTGCCCAATATTGAAATAGGCGCCTGATGAACACATCGGTCCGAAAGTACCGGTTGTAACAACGTCAACATCACGAGCGGTTTGAGAGAGCCCCTTCTCTTGAGCAATCTTTATGATTTCTTCCGCTGTGGCAATAACAGCCTTCCCCTGCTTTATTTTAGCGTTTATTTCATCGATAGTTTTATCCATAAATGTGCTCCCGTGATATAATTCTTGGAACTGATGATAGGATTATGTTAATGTTCGCTGAGGCTGTTGTCAAACTCTACAGGACTAAATGTCGAAGGATTATTCTGAGGATGGGGTAAAGCACTCGAGACGGAAAATGTGGTATAGTAAAACGCGTTGAGTATTATTTCAAAATACTAAGAGACATTCAAAGAAACTGGTTGGATTCCTAGTGTAGAATATCCATTGAGATATTATTAAATTTGGTCAAAGGAGTAATAATGAAAACATTGGGCAACGTTCTCTGGTTTATTTTAGGTGGCGTATTCATGGCGATTGGTTGGTTTGTAGCAGGTTGTTTTTGGTGTATCACGATTATCGGAATCCCTGTTGGGGTGCAATCTTTTAAGATGGCAGGGCTTTCTCTGTTCCCATTTGGCAAGACTGTAACCTACAGTAACAAAACTAGTAGTGTTATTTTCAATATTTTGTGGCTTATTTTTGGTGGATTGGAGATAGCGGTTAGTCATTTCGTTATCGGCTGCATATTCTGTATCACGATAATCGGTATTCCTTTTGGCAAACAGCATTTCAAGTTGGGGAAATTGGCATTGATGCCGTTTGGCGCTACTGTTAATTAGGTGGAATTGCTTCCAATTTCAGCCGATAGAATTGCGGCGGCACTAAATACGCAGAAGATTGGTGGGCGAATTGTCTATCGTCCTCTTATGACCTCAACTATGGTTGTAGCCCAAGAGGAAATAGCCGCGGCCTCTCCGCACGGAAGCGTGATACTCTGCCAACGACAAGAGCATGGTATCGGACGTATGCAGCGCCAATGGATTTCCCCTGAGGGTGGGGTGTATTTGTCAGTGATTTTATATCCACCGGAGTATGTATGCTCCGCACTTACCATGCTAGCCTCTTTGGCAGTAGCTGATTCAATTGAGGAGGTGTGTGGTTGCTCTGTAGATCTAAAGTGGCCCAATGACGTTCTTATCGGTAACAAGAAAGTCAGTGGTATACTGGCGTGTAGTGGAATGTTGCGAGAGGGCACCCTATGGGCAGTGGTTGGTATAGGCATCAATGCCAATATTGATACTGCCGAGTTACCCGAGGATCTGCGTACAACCGTTACCAGTCTCTCTGAAACTTGTGGTAGGGAAATATCGCGAGAACAACTCATTATAAAGATACTACAAGAATTGGAAAGGCGTTACCAGCAATTTTTGGCGGGTGAGATGATGTGGGCAGAGTGGGAAAAGCGACTAATTACAATCGGCCGTGAGGTGGTTGTTCACGATAATTCACAGACTTATAGCGGATTTGCTGAGTCAATTGATAAAGACGGTGCTCTTGTGATACGCCGAGAAAATGGTAAACTTGTTACATTATCAGCTGGAGATGTGACCCTCAAGGAGAATTAATCAAAAAACACAAATAGTTATATTCTTGGTTGTCTCAGCCAGTTATTTTTTGCGTATACCATAGGGCTGAAATAGTTGTGTTTGGTAATGTATTTTTACGAATAACGATTAGGTTGTCTCAAGTTTGCGATATTTGTAGAAACACTCGAAAGCGTTATCCTTTTGTTCTGAGGCAATAACAAACTGTTTCTTTACCTCTATAATATCCAGCTACTAATGAATTGATACTCCCATATCTGAAGCAAGGGATACAAGCCTTCTTTTGGCAAACAAGCCAAAGACAAGATAGGGGAGAAAATGACCTTCTCCCCTATGAAGCCTCAATATTCCAGCAAACTATTTGGTGTCCTTGGTTTCAATTTGCTTTTGTTTAGCAAAAGCATCCAAGCGGTCTTTAGGGATGAACATTGATATCAGATCAATTGGAACCGGAAACACCAGAGTATTGGTTTTTTCGGTAGAGATTTCTGTCAGTGTTTGCAGATAACGTAATTGCAAGGTTACCGGCTCTTCACCGATAATACGTCCGGCATGAGCAAGCTTTTCGGAAGCTTGCAACTCGCCTTCGGCGTGTATAATTTTTGCACGACGCACGCGTTCTGCTTCAGCTTGGGCTGCCATGGAGCGACGCATTGATTCTGGTAATTCTACATCCTTGATCTCCACAATGCTTACTTTAACACCCCAAGGATCGGTCTGTTCGTCAATGATACTCTGTAGTGTCTGATTCAGTTTTTCACGTTGTGACAACAACTCATCTAATTCGTGTTGCCCCAGTACATTTCGCAAGGTAGTCTGTGAGATTTGTGAGGTGGCCTTGACGTGATTCATTACTTTAACTACAGATGCTTCAGGGTTTACAACACGGAAATAAACTACCGCATTGACGCGAACGGTAACGTTATCACGCGTGATAACGTCTTGGGAAGGGACGTCCATGGTTACCACACGTAGATCAATTTTCACGATGCGGTCAAGCAACGGTATAATAAAGAATAACCCTGGACCTTTGGCTCCAACCAAACGTCCGATACGGAAAACGACGCCACGTTCATACTCGTTGACCACCTTGATAGACATTGCCAAAATAATGATGGCTATGATAATAATCCCAACAATTGCAACAATCATTTATTAACCCCTTCTTTGTGTGTCACGTATAATTTCAGACCTTTCATGCCTGTTATGACCAATTGTTCGTCTCTGGTAGCCTGCCCTTGTATTAATTCGGCCTGCCAAAGTTCTCCCTGGTAGAGGACCATGCCGTTTGGATTAAGTTCAGTACGCGCAATTGCAAAATCGCCAACAACAGTTTCGCTGCCTATCGCGATACGTCGCTTCTGAGCTGTTGTAGCGCGGTTAACTAAGTAAACAAGAACTGCGGATACTATGGCTGACAAGACAGCAATTAAATAGGGACTCGCACGGCTTTCGCTGCCGCCGTAGAAAAGAAAAACTGAACCGAGAATGAGCGATGCCATACCCAGAGTTGCCAACAACCACTTGGTTTTCAGGAAAGCTTCTCCTATGAAAAAAGCAAGAGAGATAATTAGTAATATCAAACCGAAAGGATTGATAGAAAGGGTTGACAGCGCCAAGAAAGCCAAAAGCCCGGCTATGATGCTGGTCGTACCGCCAACAAAAAAACCAGGAGTAAAAACTTCCACCGAGATGCCCAAAATGGAAATAATTAGTAGTACATAAGCTATATTGGGGTCAGAGAGGGCTGAGCGTAAATTCTCGATAGCGTCCAATGGCATCCTCCTTGTTTTGGAATTTGGGACTAAACCATCGCGGTTTCTTCATGAATTGTATCACAGGATATGGTAATGTGTGAATTTTTGACAAATTAAGTCTTGGCAATATCTTTTACTATTTTGCTCAAGATAGATGTTGTGGATTGTCGGTAAAAAGAATGTTTTCTTTGGTTGAATGCTTCCAACACTGTGTAGTAGAATTGGATGATTGAAAAAGAGAGGAAAAACAATGCCAATAGCACATTGTAAAGGATGTATGGATTTAACGGCACAAGAAATGCAACGCTTCCGAAGTGTTGAGATGGCCTTTTTGGAAATGTCTAAATGCTTTGGTTACGAAGAAGTTCGCACTCCCACGCTAGAATATCTCCACTTATTCACCTCGGCAGGCACTTTAACTCAAGGCATGTTACGACGGGTGTATTCCTTTTTGGACTGGGATGGTTGGAGTGGCGAACGGGTGGTACTCAAGCCGGACGCTACTATTCCTGTTGCCAGATTATATGTTGATCGTTTGCAAAAAATGGGAAACGTTGCCCGTTTATGCTATGTAACCAACTCATTTGTTTTCGAGGAAACTGGCACTAAGTCCCGTGAACGTTGGCAGTGTGGCGCGGAGTTGATTGGTGAGGGAGGGGAACTTGCTGATGCTGAGCTGATTTCCTTGGCTTGTGAGTCTGTCAAACGTATGGGGTTGACGAATATTGAGATAAAATTATCGCATGTTGGTTTAATTCGCGGCTTACTGGCCAGTTTAGGCATAGGGCAATCCGATCAGGACGGAGTACTGGGTCGTATTCTGGACGGAGAAGAAAATGCGTTTGATGGCATTCAGTCCGATAAGCCGCAATCTGTGGATGTGCTTAAACTGCTCTTTAATACCAAGGGTAATTCGGCTGGTTTTGTTAAAAATATCCGCGCTCTGTTCACGGAGGATGATCCTGATGTGGCAGATGAGCTTAACTCTTTCATCTCAATCATTGAAATAGTGGAAGCTATGGGGCTTCCCTGCCAGGTTGATTTCACGTCTGGGAAAGGCTTTGAGTACTACACTGGCATAATTTTCCGCTTATACGTTGACAATGTGAATGTTGGTGGTGGTGGGCGCTATGACAAGTTGATTGAGATGATGGGAGGTACCGCTGCGCCAGCGGCCGGTTTTGCCCTTTATATTGACCGTTTGTCATCTAGAATAAGTGTTGATAACTTAGCTCTTTCTTCCACGGAGAGGGTCAGCCTTAAAATAGTCCCCGATGCCGTGAAATTAGGCACAGAGTTAGCTGATTTACTGCGGCGAACTGGTCTTATTGTTGTTACATCTTTAGGGGGACAAACTTATGTGGATTGTGGTTGGGAGGTTGAGATTACTAGTGCTCAAGAATTTATCCTTACCAATTTAGCTAACAAAGAGAAGCGTAGTTTTAAGGAAGCTATCGACGTGGTGGCTGAGCTTGGGATTAGTTAGCATGGCGATTCGTCTGGCACTTCCGAAGGGTAGGTTAATGGCGCCAGTGGCATCCATTCTGCAAAAGGCTGAATGGGGCATGGAAGACTACAACGAGAAGTCTCGTCAATATCGTCTTAAACCGTCAAACCGTGATGATATCGTAGCCAAAATGTTTCAGGAGAAAGATATTCCTATTCAAGTTGCTATTGGTAATTATGATATCGGAATATGCGGATTTGATTGGCTTACTGAGTATACTGTTAAATATCCATCGTGCGCTTTGGAAATTTTAAGCGATTTGGGGTTTGGTGAAGGCGCGATTTACGCTGCCGCAATGCCGGGAACCATTAAAGGTGAAGTAATTACAACACAGCATGATGCGGTGAGAATCGCCGGTGAGTATCCAAACTTGGCGGAGTCGCTGGCTTTCAAAATTCGTTTACGGCATTTTGCCGTGTATCCCTTATGGGGTTCTGCAGACGCTTATCCGCCTGAGAATGCAGATATTATTTTGATTTCACGGCAGAGTGAAGAAGAAGTATCAACACTTGGTTTTGAGTCACTGGGTAAAATTGTCGATTTCCGAGCTTGCTTGGTGGTCAATACGGATAGTCTGCGTTGCAAAGATATGTCTGGAGTATTGGCTTCCATAAAAGCTAACATCGCTCCCTCTTCGGCTGTTCCAAATAACGCTGAGAAAAGAGTGACAATTGGTGCTATGAGACAGAATGTTCGGCATGGGTCTTCCAGTGAACCTGATATGGTGAGATTGGCGCTTCCGGATGGGCACCAGCAATCTCACGTGCGTAAAATCTTAGACGCGGCAGGTATCAACATTGATGATTATCCTTCTGCTTCTGGTAATCGTCGTCCAAAGATTGCGTTGGATGGATTCTTTGTGAAAGTGATTAGACCGCAGGATATGCCGATGCAAGTTGCCAGCGGGGATTATGATCTTGCCATCACCGGATTTGATTGGCTGACCGACCATCTATATCAATTCCCTGGTAGTCCAGTAAAACGGATGCTAGATTTAAAGTATGGTTGGGTCCGCATTGTGGCGGTGGTAGCCAATGAAACCCCGGTAAGCACGACCGCTGAATTACAGCAGATGTTGAAAACAAATAAAATTTCTTGTCGTATTGCAGCCGAGTATACCAATATCGCTGATTATTACGCTCGAGCCAACCATTTTAGCCCTTACCGCATTGTACCAACTTGGGGTGCTACCGAGGCTTTTTTGCCGGAGGACGCCGACCTTTTGATTGAGAATACCGAGACCGGTTCAACTCTAGTTAAAAATAACTTAAAAATTATCGATACACTGTTTGAATCGACTGCTTGCGTCATTGGGAATACTCATTCCAATCGCAGTTCCTTAAAGTCTAGCCGAATGGCAAACTTTGTAGAGATGTTGCGCAAGGCATTGGAGAAGGCATCATGATGAGGATAATCAGAGGTTTTGCCAAATCTAAAGTGGCACTTTCTCGTCGTGCCGCTCCCCAAAAATACATAATCTCACCCCGATTAGCGACCAGTTTACAAGAGATGTTTGGGACTGAAGATGCTCAGAAAGCGGTAGCTATTATACTCGAGCAGGTCAGATATCAAGGAGATTCCGCGCTATGCGATTTATCGAAGCGCATTGACCAAGTTGAGCTGGAGCAGTTTGAGGTTTCAGTTTCTGAAATGCAAGCGGCCACAGAAAGGTTGCCTGTCAAGTTGCTTGAAGCCTTAAAATTGGCGGCTAAAAGAGTCGAAGAGTTCCATCTCAGACAATTTGCTGCTTGGGAGATGGGTGCTCAAAAAATGGCTCCCGAAACGGTTTACAGAGTGATTCAGCGTGTCGGCCTATATGTTCCGGGTGGTACCGCTAGCTATCCATCGTCAGTTATGATGACTATCTTGCCAGCCAGAGCAGCTGGTGTTAAAGAGATAATTATGTGTACTCCGCCAGGCAAGAATGGCAAGATACCCGATTCCACACTGGCTGCGGCTGGTATTGCCGGGGTGAATCGGTTGTTTGCGGTTGGCGGTGCGCAGGCCATTGCCGCTATGGCTTACGGGACTGAAAGTATACCAGCCGTGGATAAAATCTGTGGGCCTGGCAATATTTTTGTCATGCTGGCTAAGAAGCAGGTTTTTGGAGCAGTCGACATAGATGGTTTGCAAGGACCTAGTGAGGTATTAATTATTGCTGACGCCGGAGCCAATCCGGAGTGGTGTGCCGCCGATATTTTGGCTCAGTCTGAGCATGACACGCTGTCGCAATCAATTTTTGTAACGACCTCAGAGGAATTAGCTCGGCAAGTGTTGAAAGAAGTTGATGAACGATGTAAAACACTTGCACGGCATGCCATTATTGAGGAGTCTCTAAACAATTTTGGAGTGGTTTGTGTGGTGGATGATATGGAGCAGGCGATTGAGCTGGCTAATCTATATGCCCCTGAGCATCTATGTATTTTTGCCCATGATTCTCAAAAAGTTGCCGAAAGAATTCAGCACGCTGGCTGTGTATTTATTGGTGAACACCCGACTGTGGTAATGGGTGATTATATCGCTGGTCCCAGTCATGCCTTACCAACCACAGGAACGGTACGCTTCGCTTCACCTCTAAATGTAACTGATTTTGTCAGGTTGATGAATGTGGTTAGTGTCGATTCTGCCATGATAAAAGAATTAGGTCCGTACGCCGCGCTTATTGCTGAGGCCGAGGGGTTAACCGCGCACGCCCGAGCTGTTTATGATACGACCGGAGAGGGAAATGATGGAAAGAACTAATACCGATATAGACCGATTCTTACGTTCAGAGATGACGGTATTCAAAGGCTATGCCGCTTGCAAATCACCTGAGGTAGTAGCTCAGAGATTGGGCATTCAGGTTGCTGATGTGGTAAAGCTGGACGCAAATGAAAATAACTATGGAGCTTCTCCACGTGTGGCTAGAGCGCTTGCGGATTTCACTTATTTTAATATCTATCCGGATGCAGCTCAAACCGAGGTACGGCAGGAATTAGAGCATTATACGAAGGTACCCGCTGAACAAATTGTGCTTGGCGCCGGTTCGGACCAATTAATTGAACTCATTCTCAAATTATTTGCCGCACCTGGTGATGAAATAATTAATCTCGGTCCCTCGTTTCCCATGTATTCTTTTTACGCTGGTCTAGGTGGGAATAAGGTTGTTGAGGTTGCTCGTGATGAGAATTTCTATGTTGATATTGCTAGCATTAGAAGAGCCGTTTCTCCTAAGACCAAGCTTATCTTTCTGGCCAATCCTAATAATCCCACCGGTACGATGACCTCTTTTGAGGATGTACGAACACTGGCCGAAATCGGGGTTCCTTTGGTGGTAGATGAGGCGTATTTCGAGTTTACGGGAGTAACCGCTATTCCTTTGATGAAAACATATCAAAACGTGATGGTTTTACGTACTTTTTCCAAATGGAGTGGCCTAGCGGGTTTACGTGTTGGTTACGGTCTTTTCCCGCCATTGGTAGCGGACTGCTTGCATTCCATTAGAGACCCCTATAATGTCAATATAATGGCTCTTATAGCACTTAAAGAGTCTTTGCGAGACATTGATTATTTGATGGGTAATGTTGATAAAATTATCCAAGAGCGAGAACGATTACTTCTCAGATTCACAGAAATGGACTGGCTAAAGCCATATCCCTCTCAGTCCAATTTTATTCTGTGTGATTTGCTTAGAGGAGATGCTAAGCAAGTGCAGCAAAAACTTGAAGACAAGGGTATTCTAGTGCGTCACTATGCTGATGCGCGTCTTAAAAACTGCATTCGCTTTAGTGTTGGAAAACCAACCGAAAGTGACAAGCTTCTAACAGCTCTGCAAGAAATCGGAGGTCAAATTAAATGAGTGAACGTCAAGTAAACGTTAAAAGACAAACGAGTGAAACAACCATTGATTTGAGCTTAAATATTGATGGTAATGGGACGTATGAGATTGCCACGGGAATAAAAATGTTAGACCATATGCTGTCACAGCTAGCCCGGCACGGTGCGTTTAATTTGTCTATACAGGCTTCGGGTGATGATCAGCATCACATAACGGAGGATGTGGCCATTTGTTTGGGTAAAGCTTTCTTGGATGCCTTAGGTGAAAGGCGTGGTATAGTTCGCATGGCTGATGCCACAGTGCCGATGGATGATGCTCTATCAACGGTGGCTATAGATATCAGTGGACGTGGTTATGCTATGCTGGATTTGAAACTGTTTGAAAACGATATGTTGGGGTTTCCTTCTGACCTTATTCGCCATTTTCTTGAGACTTTTGCTATTGAATCTCGAATAAATTTGCACGCCAGTATTTTATACGGAACTAATGACCACCATAAAACTGAAGCCGTATTTAAAGCTTTAGGCAAGGCACTTGACAAAGCAACTCGTATTGACAGCAAACGTGCTGAGGCTCTACCGACGACTAAGGATTGGCTAGAAAAATAGTTAAGCCGCTGTAACGTGATTTTTTCATAGTTTTGCTATAGCTTCCCTGATTAAACATTTTTCGGAGCTAGTTTGGCAGTGTTTTTCTTACTGATTTTGACTTTCCACTGACTGGATGTCAGCCCTAACCTTGTGAAAATCTCATCAATATGGGTAGTGTAGAAATCGTATTTGAATATATCGGCAAGCTCTTTTTCACTGATTAGACGCATAACATCTTGGTCTTGCTTAAGCAGTGCCAGATATTGCTTGTTATTTTCCCAACTTTGCATGGCAATCTGTTGAGTCAGTTTGTAGGCTTCATGCCTTGATACACCTTTGTCAATAAGCGCCAGCATTACGCGTTGAGAGAATACTAATCCATGAGTTGTTTCTAACCCTTTCTGCATATTTTGAGGGTAGACATTTATGTTGGCGATAATGGTAGTGAAAATATCTAACATATAATCTATTAACAGACAAGCGTCTGGAAGGATAATTCGCTCAGTGGATGAATGCGAAATGTCGCGTTCGTGCCATAAAGCAATGTTTTCTATTGAAGTCAGCGCGTAAGCGCGTATGAGACGCGCCATACCGCAGATACGTTCACATAGCTCGGGATTGCGTTTGTGTGGCATGGAGGAAGAGCCCGTTTGTCCGTCTTGGAATGGTTCCTCAATTTCACGAGATTCGCTTTTCTGCAACAAGCGGATCTCCGTGGCAAATTTTTCCAAAGAGGCTGCGCAAATAGCCAGCGAAGTCATGAATTGGGCATGTCTATCTCGCTGTAAAACTTGATTGGAGATCGGCGCGGGATTCAGCCCCAGCTTTGTACAGGCTAGTTCTTCAATTTCCGGTTGGACAGTTGCATAAGTCCCAACGGGGCCAGAGATTTTGCCAAAGGCAATGCCTTTAGTTGCATCATCCAGCCTTTGTCGGTTGCGTTTCATTTCTTCCATCCAAAGCGCTAGTTTAAGTCCAAAAGTGATTGGCTCAGCATGAATGCCATGAGTCCTCCCTATCATTAAAGTATATTTGTGCTCAATGGCTTTTATCGCTAGGGTTTCAATTAAGGATTTTATGTCGCTTGAAAGTAATTTGGCAGCTTCCAATAGCTGCAGTGACAAAGCGGTGTCAATTATGTCGCTTGAGGTGACTCCCATGTGAATAAACCTAGCATCGGCCCCAACTGATGGTGTAATCGATGCAAGAAAGGCGGTCATATCGTGATGTGTCATGGCTAGTTCTTTCTTCATTAGCTTATGATCACAATAGGCCAACTGGATTTTATTTAGTGAAGTCCGTGGAATTTTGTCTAGCTTATGCCATGCCTCACAAATTGCAATTTCAACTTTTAACCATTTATTGAACTTATTTTCGTCAGACCATATTTTTTTCATTTTCGGGCGGCAATAACGTTCTATCATTGACTTATCCTAGCCGTTAGCCAACGTATAGCGGAAAGAGTCGTAGGCAGAACGAATTTTTTCGTACTTTAACCCAAGTATTTCAGCAGCTAAATAGGCCGCGTTTTTGGCTCCCGCAATGCCTATGGCAACAGTTGCGACCGGAATTCCGGCCGGCATTTGCACAATCGCGTACAATGAGTCAATACCTTTGAGGTCGCTGCTAGGAACAGGTACGCCGATAACTGGCAAGCTGGTCCATGAAGCCAGCACACCGGGTAGGTGGGCAGCTCCACCGGCGGCAGCAATGATGACTTCAATTCCATTTGAGCGAGCCTCACTGGCGAATGAACGTGCTTTCTCAGGTGTACGGTGAGCTGAGATGATGTGCATTTCGTAATCAATACCTAACACCGTTAGGATATCGGTGCAATTACACATTAACTCACTGTCGGACTTGGAACCCATAACTACTGCAACGTGTGCCATACTTTTCTCCATATGCGATATAGCCTAAAATTGGGCAATATCAGTGCGGTAATGCGCCCCATCAAAATTGATGCGTGGCAAGTTATTATATACTTTTTGTCTGGCCTCAAACAAAGTTGACCCTTGGGCCACAACTGTTAAAACGCGGCCACCCGCGGTGAGTATCTCACCGGCTGGTCCTACTTTTGTTCCAGCATGAAAGATTAATATGTCTTTATCAACATCTTCAAGCCCCGAGATGGGAAGCCCCGTAGGGTAATCCCCTGGGTAACCGGCGGATGCCATTACAACTCCGACACAAGGATTATTGCTCCAAAGGATAGGTTGCGTACCAAGCCGTTTTTCAATTACCGCGCAGGCAATGTCTACTAGGTCGCTATTTAATCTGGGCATAATTACTTGGGTTTCGGGGTCGCCAAGACGGCAATTGAATTCAATTGTGCGAGGTCCTTTATCAGTGATCATTAAGCCGCCGTATAGAACTCCGCAAAAGGGAGAGTTTTCACTTGCCAATGCTCTGACTGTGGGGCGCATGATTTCATGGAATACCTTTTCCCCTAATTCATTGGAATATGAATTAGCAGGGGAAAAGCTTCCCATACCACCTGTGTTAGGCCCCTCATTGCTATCAAAGATGCGTTTATAGTCGCAGGCCGTGACTGGAGGCGAGAGCGTTTGCCCATCAGTGAATACAAACATACTTATTTCGCGGCCGTTCATATATTCTTCCACAATAACTTGATCACCTGCTGTTCCGAGTGATTTGTTATCCATTAGAGATTCTATGGATGTAATGGCATCATCAATACTTTGTGAAATAATAACCCCTTTGCCAGCTGCAAGCCCGTCAGCCTTGATAACGATGGGTGGAGATTCTTGCTTCACATAATCAATGG
>JGI24702J35022_10001085_pt1 | contig 16932 bp, 14 predicted proteins | sample TergutTh196P4_FD_35022 | JGI IMG/M metagenome (IMG submission 35022)
CAACCGGCGGCACCGCACGCATTGCATTTTCTTCGATCTGCTTCGTTCTGTTGTCAATGCGCCTATTCATACCTATGCGGACTTAAAGGGATAAGCAGAATAATTTTTAAATCTTGTACAATTTGGAGGAGTTCCATGAGATATCAGTGTCTGCCAGCGCAAGCAATAACAGCGCCAAACTCGCGGCAAAAACTTTTTCATTTTGCATTGCCCCCCTTGAATCGTTTTAATCTCAGCGCATTCGCCAGCACCGACACGCTGGAAAGGCTCATGGCCGCCGCCGCGAACATGGGGTTCAGCAACGGGCCGCCAAACAGGTGCAGCAACCCCGCCGCGATGGGAATCCCAACCACGTTGTAGCCGAAGGCCCAAAACAGGTTTTGCTTGATGTTGCGGATGGTTCGTTTGCTTAGCGCGATGGCCGTCGGCACGTCGGTCAATTCGGAGCGCATGAGGACGATGTCCGCGCTCTCCATGGCAACATCCGTGCCAGAGCCGATGGCGATGCCGATGTCGGCCTGTGCCAGGGCCGGTGCGTCGTTGATGCCGTCACCCACCATGGCTACGGTTTTGCCCCCGGCCTGGAGCTGTTTGATGATGTCAGCTTTGTCGCCGGGATAGACCTGCGCAAACACCTTGGCAATCCCGACCTTGGAGGCGATTTCGTCCGCAACGGCATGGCTGTCGCCCGTGAGCATCACGGTTTCTATGCCCATCCCCTTCAGCCGCGCGACGGCGGCCTTGCTGCTGGGCTTTTCGGCGTCGGCCACCGTGAAATTGCCAAGCATTTCTCCATCAGCATACACCTTGCCGCCGCGCCGGATTTCGATCAGCCCGCCCTCTATATAGCCCCGCACGCCTTCCCCGACAATCGCTTCAAAGCCTGTGACATCAAGGAAGTCTCCATCATAGCGATCTACAACAGCCTTTGCGATGGGGTGTTCAGAGAAGCGTTCCAATGATGCGGCCAGCTGCAAAACATCGCCCTCCACGGCTGTCACTTCCGGCTTGCCTTGCGTGATCGTCCCGGTTTTGTCGAAGACGATTGTGTCAATTTTGTGGGCGGTTTCCAGGGCCGTGCCGCTTTTGATTAATATGCCGTGCTCGGCCCCCTTGCCCGTACCCACCATGATCGCCGTGGGCGTGGCCAGGCCCAGCGCGCAGGGGCAGGCAATGACCAGGACGGAGATGAAAATCGTCAGCGCCAGCTTGAAATCCCCGCCGGTTCCAATCAACCAGGCGGTTCCCGCCAGCAACGCGATCGCACATACGACAGGCACGAACACGCCGGAGACTTTATCGGCCAGCGCGGCGATGGGGGCCTTGCTGCCCTGCGCGTCCTCCACCAGCTTGATGATCCGCGCAAGGGCCGTATCCGTGCCGACTTTCTCCGCCTTAAATTGAATAGACCCGGTGGTGTTGATCGTCGCCGCGTACACCGGGTCGTCCGCTTGTTTGTCCACGGGCAGGCTTTCGCCGGTGAGCATTGATTCGTCAATCGAGGTGTGGCCCGCAATCACCGTGCCGTCCACCGGAATGGACGCGCCGGGTTTCACGATGATGATATCCCCAATCCCCACAAACTCGATGGGGATTTCTTTTTCCGCACCGTTTTGCAGCACAATGGCGGTTTTCGGCGCAAGGCCCATGAGCTTCTTGATGGCCTCGCCGGTCCGGCCCTTCGATACCGCCTCGAGGGATTTCCCCAACAGGATCAAGGTAATGATCACACCCGCCGATTCGAAATAAAGGACGTCCACAGCCTTAAAATTCCCGCTCGCGATCTGCCAGGTACTGTATATGCTATAGAGCATGGCGGCGGTGGTGCCCACGGCGATCAGGCTGTCCATGTTGGGGCTTCTTTGCAGCAGCGCTTTGAACCCCACGGTATAAAACTTATACCCAACGCCAATGATTGGCAGGGCAAGCAATAGCTGCGTCAGGGCATAAACAAGCGGATAGTTCATCATAGCGCTGTGCAATGCCCCCGCGAAGGGCAGCGGCACCCAACGGGTGATCATGGGCGTCATCGCGATATAAAGCAAGGGCAGCGCAAAGCAAGCTGAAACAATACATTTTGCCCACAGGGTTTTGATTTCTTTTTGCTTGCGCAACTGGTTCTCATCTTCGGCCTTCGGCTTGGGCAGCAGCGCTTCGAAGCCCAGGTCTGACACAGCCTGCATTATCTCAGCAGAGGTTATGCCCGCCTCATTGTATTCTACGAACAGTTTTTCGCTTGCCAAATTGACGTTCGCCTGCGCGACGTCCGACAGCTTGCCCACCGTTTTTTCGACCCGTTGGGCGCAGGCCGCGCAGTGCATGCCCCGGATGTCGAAGACTTGATGCTCCATATTCAGTGCTCCTTCCTGCGTCTCTGCGCATTTTCAATGAAAGGCAAAATGGCTATTGCAAGCGCTAAATGCAATATTCGCCCGCTTCCGCGGATGCGTCCAGGAGCGCCTGCAGGGTGATCCCGTCGAGATATTCGTCGATCACGCTTTGCAGGCCCCGCCACATGGGCAGGGTTTTGCAGTAGCCGCTGCGCTCGCACTGGTTGGGCTGGTCCTCCAGGCAGGCCACGGGGTACAGCCCGCCTTCCGTGACGCGCAAAATCTGCCCCACAGTGTACTGCTCCGGCGCGCGGGCCAGCATATAGCCCCCCTGGTAGCCTCGGTTCGTGCGCAGGAAATCCCCGCTGCCCAGCAGGGGGACAAGCTGCTCCAGATATTTTTTGGAGATGCCCTGCCGCCGCGCGATATCCTTCAGGGCAATGAAGCCCTCGTCTTTGTGCTCCGCCAAGTCCAGCAGCATTCGCAGGGAATAGCGGCCCTTGGTTGAGATTTTCAAAGTGAACACCCGCTTTCGTCTTGATAACCCAATTATACCATAGGTATTCTATGTTTTCAAGTAAAATTTAAATGAGCTATTGACAAGCCTCGCGGTGTATGGTAAAATCAATAGCATATCATATTCATAGGTATTATGAATATTATAGTGATTGGAGGGCAAGCGGTATGAGCCCATGCTTTCAGGAGCTCCTTCGGCACAATTTCCGCAATGGACGAATGTGCCCGGCGCGCGTTACGCAGGCAACCCCAACCTAAAATAATGAAGGAGCCATTTTCATGAGCCAGAAGAATTATAAGTTCGAAACCCTGCAAGTACATGCCGGTCAGGAAACCCCCGACCCCGCCACCGGCGCGCGGGCCGTACCCGTCTACCAGACCACCTCCTATGTCTTCAAGGACTGCGCTCAGGCGGCGGGACGCTTTGCCCTGAGCGAGGGCGGCAACATTTACACCCGCCTGATGAACCCCACTTCCGACGTGTTCGAGCAGCGCGTCGCGGCCCTGGAGGGCGGCGCGGCGGCCTTGGCATTGGCATCCGGCGCGGCCGCAACGGCCTATGCGATTCAGAACATCGCCCGGTCAGGCGACCATATCGTTTCCGACCGCGCCATCTACGGTGGGACATACAACCTGTTCGCCCACACGCTGCCGGAATCCGGCATTGAAACCACGTTTGTGGACGGCGGGGACCCCGCGAATTTTGCCAGGGCCGTGCAAGCCAACACCAAGGCCATTTTTGTGGAGAGCCTGGGCAACCCCCACTCCAGCATCGTGGACATCGCCGCCATCGCCGAAATTGCCCACAGCCACGGCATCCCGCTGATTGTGGACAACACCTTCGCCACGCCCTATCTGCTCCGTCCAATTGAGCACGGCGCGGACATCGTCGTGCACTCGGCGACGAAATTCATCGGCGGCCATGGCACATCCCTGGGCGGCGTCATCGTGGACAGCGGCAAATTCGACTGGGCGCGGAATGACAAATTCCCCGGGCTGTCGCGGCCCAATCCCAGCTACCACGGCGCGGTATTCACAGACGTGGCGGGGAATTTGGCCTACATCATCAAAATCCGCACGACCCTCCTGCGCGATACCGGCGCGGCGCTTTCGCCGTTCCACTCGTTCCTGTTTTTGCAAGGGCTCGAAACCCTCTCCCTGCGCGTGGAACGCCACGTAGAAAACGCGCGGAAGGTTGTGAAATACCTCGCGGCGCACCCCCGGGTGGAACAGGTCAACCACCCCTCGCTGCCGATCCACAGGGATCACGCGCTTTACCAGAAATATTTCCCGAAGGGCGCCGGCTCCATCTTCACGTTCGAACTCAGGGGCGGCGCGGAGGAGACGAGGGCCTTCATTGACCGCCTGGAGCTGTTCTCGCTGCTGGCCAATGTCGCGGACGTGAAATCCCTGGCGATCCATCCAGCCTCCACCACGCACTCGCAGATGAACGCGGAGGAGCTGCTGGCCTCCGGCATCAAGCCGGGCACCGTGCGGCTGTCCATCGGCACGGAGCATATCGACGATATCATCGGGGATTTGGAGCAGGCTTTCGCGGCCTAGAAGGTTTTCTTGGATCGAGTGCTGATTGCCATGAGCGGCGGAGTGGACAGCTCCGTCGCTGCTTGCATGAGGGGCAACGGTCGTGCCTAAAACCCACCCCGTTGAAAAATATCGTGCGACCTAGAGAAGCATAAGCCCCTACTCGAACAAAACAAAATTTACTATTGACATCATCGTTCGATTCGGATATAATAGTAATACAACCGAACGAAAGGAGAGCCGCAACATGATACAGACAACCGCAACCGAGTTCAAATCAAACCTGGGCAAGTACCTCACGCTGGTAGGGCGCGAGGAAATCCAGATCACCAAAAATGGCATTCCCATCGCTGTGCTGACCGCGCCCAAGCCGAAGCATAGCTGGGTGGACGACATCACCGGCGTGATCTCCGGCGCGGAAGCCGATGCCAGTCAAATCAAGAAAGAAAGGCTCGCGCAGAAATATGAAGGTCTTGATTGACACCAACGTGATCCTCGACGTGCTTACCCGGCGCGAGCCGCATTTCGAGCACTCGGCGGCGTTCCTGCGCCAGTGCGGGGCGCGGCTCACCGGCTGCATCGCCGCCAGCCAGACCACCGACATTTTCTATGTGCTGCGGCGGGAAGGCGTGGACGCGCAGGCGGCCAGGGATTTGCTGCGGAAGCTGACCGACAATGTAAAGGTCGTTGATACCAACGCCGCCGACGTGCAGGCCGCCCTCGCCAGCGATATGCCGGATTACGAGGACGCCCTGCTGGCCGCCTGCGCCAAGCGCCAGCGGGTCGCCTGTATCGTCACGCGCAACGAAAAGGACTTCAAGCTGTCGCCGGTGCGGGCGATTTCGCCACAAAAATTCCTGGCGCAGACCTCATGAGCACCGGGCGTTGTTACGGGCGTTCAAGCCATTGGCAGCACCGTAAATCAAGGCGTGGGTGGTCAGGTTGTTGATGACCCTTGGCAGGCAGCTGGATTTGGCGGCGATGGCCTCGACAGCGGAGGGCTTGAAGATAGGGGCGGAAGCGCCCGCCAGCTTGATGTGAGCGCCGCGTCTTTCACAGTCTTTATCTTGACAAGCGGCCAAAATACGGGTATGATAAGTACGCATCATGATAAAGGAGACAACATATGACCCATAACGAGCTCTTCGGTCCGGCCCAATGGGTTGCGCCTGGCAAGCCCTGCGATCAGCCCATCTTCCGCCTGCGCTTCGATGCCCGGGGGACGCGGAACGCCGGAATCACCGTCAGCGGGCTGGGCTTTTTCCGACTATATCTCAACGGCGCGGCGGTGAGCGATGACCTGCTCACGCCCGCGTGGACCAGCTACGAGGGCGCGGAAATCCCGGAGCACGGCCACAGGGACGCCAAGCGCTGCTGGGGGGACAACTCCGTCCACCGCATCTATGCCCTGCAATACGATCTCGCCCTGTCCCCCGGCGAAAACGAGCTGCGCGTCGCCCTGGGTGCGGGCTGGTATCGCAAGTGGAGCTACGGTAAAACAGTCAAGTGCTGCTTCAAAATTGCTTTCCCCGATGGGCGGGAATTATTTTCAGATGATACACTGGAGTGGTCCCCCGGCCACATCACCAAAAGCGAAATGCTCGTGGGCGAGCGGCACGATTATCGCCGCGGCGAAACCTGGCAGCCCGTGCACGTTTTGGAACCTCCTGAAAGCGACTTTCTCATTCAGAGCTGCCCGGCAGACCAAGTGATACGCACGATAAACCCGCCGAATGATTCCGAACGTGATGTATTCCCCCGGCGGTGGCCGCCAATATGATAGAAACGGAGATTTGTCATGCGTAAACTATTCGCGTTTTTCCTGAGCGTTTCCCTGCTGCTGGGCTGTTTGGGCCTGGGCGTCCAAGCGGTGCCCGCCGACGCGTCCGAGCCCTTCCGCGTGGTGAGCACCTTTTACGGGGAGGGCGCGCAGGGCTTCCACTGGTACACCGTGGAGGGCTGTGCCAGCGAGGTCGTTATCGGCGATAAGGCCTACACCGGCTCCAGCAAAAAATTTCAGGACTATTACGCGCACAGCGTGGTGGCGGAGGGTCTCGCCCCGGGCGCCGCGTACACTTATCAAATCGGCGATTTTTTGGGCACGTTCCAGACCGACCCGGGCCGGGGCGTACCCGTCAATTTCATCGTCAACGGCGACGTGCAGGCCGGCAGCGAGGAGCAATTCGCCTACAGCGCGGCCACGGTCAACGCCGCGTGGGAGATGTTCCCCGGCAGCGGCTTCAGCGCGACCCTGGGCGACTTCACCAACAACTGCGACAATGAGCAGTGGGATATGTATTTTGACGCGTTCAAGAATGTCAACGCGAAGGGGACCCTTGTGCCCGTCGCGGGCAACCACGACGGCGACGGCAAGCTGAACTGGTTCCGCAGTATGTTCACCTTCAAGGAGCCGCTGAATATGACGAACCTCTCGGGCGTGTACTACTCCTTCGACTACGGCGACGCGCACATCGCGGTGCTCAACAGCAACGACACGTACCCCATGAGCGTGCCGCAGCGCCACTGGCTCATCAACGACATGAAGCACACCGACGCCAAATGGAAGATCGTCTTCCTGCACCGCGGGCTCTATTCCGCGGGCGCGGGCGCGCGGAAGCTGGACGTCATGCTGCTGCGCCGCGCGCTGCTGCCCATCATCGACGACCTGGGTATCGACCTTGTGATGTACGGCCATGACCACCAGTATTACCGCAGCGAGCCCGTGAAGGGCGACAAGCCTGTGGGCACGGCCTCCCAAAGCGGCACGGCCCGGGACATGACCTATACCGACCCCAAGGGCACGGTGTATATCCTGCCCGGCGCGGCGTGCAGCAAGCGCTACGAGCTCAACCCGCTGCGGCTGCCCTGCGTCAGCGAATGCGCGGCGGTGCACGAGGAGCCCGGCAAGCCCGTGTTCACAAACCTTTCCATTGATGGCGGCACACTGACCTACAGGGCCTATACCTATGACCCCGAATCGAAGACCAGCGCGCTGTACGACGCCATCACCCTGAAGAAGACCGCGTTCAGCCAGCCGGACACAAAATGGCCCAGGTCCACCAGCTTTTTTTTGACGCTGCCGGAATACTTCGCGACGCTGGTCCCTATCTTTTTCCAGGCGTTCGTGCTTGATTACGTCGGCAACGGGTTCTTTCAACATTGGCTGGAAGGTCAGTTCGGAATGTGAGCCACCGCTAACATTGTGGAGGGCGAAAGCGGCATCCTGGCCTTGAAATCAGGCGGCGGCGTGCCGCCAGGTGTTCATTGCCGTGAACAAGCCGATCTGATGAGTAGAATCCTGATGGAGTGCAAATAACGACAGGAGGCGCCCCATGAAGAAATCAGCAGCCCTCACGGCCCTGGGCCTTGCCCTTGCCCTGCCAGCCGCGCTGTGCTGGTATTACGACGTCTACGTCAACTGGCAGCCGAAAATTTATCCCTTCGCGGTGGCCGCCGTGACCCTGGGTTGCGCCGTGCTGACGCTGCTCACGCGCCAAGCGCGCGGCGAAACGAGGCCCAGGGTTCTGACATGGAAGACAGTGCTGTCCTTGGTTCTTTGCCCGCTGCTGAGCCTTGTGGGGCTTTCCTATTTGATCAACAACGTGCTCAATACGGGCGGCTGGGCCAAGCTCGCGGCCAGCTACGCCATCCCGCTGACAGCGGCGTACCTGCTCTTGCAATTCGTGCTGCTGCTGAAAAAATTGCGTAAGCCGGCCGTTGCCGTCTGCCTGGTGGCATCCTGCCTGCTGAGCGCCGCTTTCATGATCGGAGTGCCGTATTATATGAACAATTTCTACAAAGCCCCTGTCCCCGTGCTGCAGGAGGGCCAGTTCGCGCCCATGCCCGCACTGGGCGAGGTAGATTTCACCGTGCCTGCCGATGGCAGCATTGAACAAGTGCGTGATCGCATTCGCGAAGCACGCGCAGGCGGCGAGGGCAGGCACTTCACCGTATTGCTCGAAGACGGCGAATATCCCATCTCGCAAATTGTATTCGAGGGGCGCGATCATGACACGACGTATCGTTCCCGGGACGGCGGGGTGATTCTTAACGGCAGCATGCCCCTTGACTCGAAAGATTTTACAGCTTGGGACAAAAACGTGAACATACAGGTTATCGACCTGACGAAGCTGGGTCTGGGGCCCGACGACTGGGGCGAGCTATATCCCTACGGGGCGCACACCATGGCGGCGCAGTACGCCAACGGCATTGGCCCGCTGCCCTGCGAACTCTACTTCAATGGCACGCGCATGACCACTGCCCAGTACCCCAACGGCGGCGAATGGCTGCGAACCGGGGAAATCCTCGACGAAGGCGACCGGAGCGGGGAGCGCAATCCGCGCGGGGGAACCTTCGCGCTGGACGAAAAAACCGCCAACCGGGCGGCAAATTGGACGGATACGCGGGATGTATGGGTGTATGGCTTTTTCAAATGGGACTGGGCCGAAACACCCACCCGCGTGAAGAACATTGAAACGGGCACTCTTACCACCGAACACGGCAGCATGGGCGGCTTTGACAAAAACAAGCCCTATTACTTTTACAACATCCTGGAAGAGCTGGATGAACCGGGCGAATGGTACCTGGACCGGGAGGCGGGCCTGCTGTATCTTTGGCCGCTTGAAGAAGATTTCGCGAATGCCCGCATCGATTTCACAAGCAATACAAAGCACTTGATCGTTGGCGACAACCTGAAGAATCTCAGCTTTATCGGCCTGACCCTGCAGGGCACCCGGGGCGACGCCATGGTGCTGCGGGGCGACAATCTCACGGTGAGTCACTGCGTGATGCAGAACATCGCTGGCAGCGCGCTGACCATGGAAGGCCACAACCATACGGCCTGCGACAACACGGTGCGCCATGTGGGCTCGAAGGGCATCAGCATCAGCGGCGGGGATTATGTGACCCTCACGCCTGGCAACAACAGAGCCGTGAACAACCTGGTGCACGACTGGGCGGAGGTCATCCGGACTTACCAGGGCGGCATGAATGTCTACGGCGTCGGCAACACCGCCGCCCACAACGAGCTCTACAACGCCCCGCACACGGCCATGTTCTTCGGCGGCAGGAATTTCGGCGCGCTCAACCGCTTTGCGGACGGCGAACTGGTGGAATCCCCGCACTTCTCTGTGATTTTAGGTGGCAACGGCAACGTGATCGAGCACAACCTCATCCACGATGTGTGCCTCATCACCGATGACGCGGGCGCGATCTATAGCGGGCGCAGTCTGTGGGACAGCCAGGGCACGGTCATCCGCAACAATGTGATTTACAACCTGGGCGGCGGCGGCCACACGCCCGACGGCATCTACCTCGACGACGGGCTCTCGGGCATCACAGTCGAGAATAATCTGCTGGTGAACGTGCCGGGCCTGGCGCTGCACTTCAGCGGGCGGGATTTGGAGGCCCATGACAATATCGTGGTCAACGCGGGCAGGCCGGTCAGCTACGACGAGCGCATGCGTGGCGGGGCCCTCGACGAGAACCACTGGTTCCACGGGCACTCCCGGGAGGGCGGCCCCCTGTGGACGGAACTCTGGGCCTCCCCCTGGCAGACGGACGCCTGGCGCGCGGCTTACCCAAAGCTGGCTGCGTACACCTCGGATTTCAGCGATACGGACAACCCCGGCTTTGCCGCCAACTGCGCTGACAGCAGCGTGGCGGGCAACATCTTTATCGGGCCGAACAAGCCGAATGTCGCCGAAAGCGTGTTGCGCTTCAGCCAGATTGGGCCGAATGAGGAGCATAGCATAATGCAAAAGTATTGGACGCTGCCGGGGTATGAGATGATACAAGCGGACCGGGCCGGACGCGCGGGGGCCGCATACGGCGCGCTGTACAAGCTTTCCCTGCCGTCATAGCTTGTCATTTTTGGCCAGCGGATACCCTTATAGCCCTGCGTCTCGGCGGCGCGCCGGGCCTGCGCCGAAATCTCTTTGTACCAGCGCAGGCTCTTTTCCAGCATTTGAGGCCTGCCCCAATAGGGGAAATGCGCCCCCTGCAAGTGAAAAACAGGGATGCGCTCTGCCGAAAATTCTGCTTGCCATCCTGCGCGATGTATGGTACAATCATACATTAGATCAACAATCGGGGGGGCAGGCGAATGATCAGGCTGCAAAATATCAACAAGACCTTCCGCGTCGCCAAGCGGCAGGCCGGGTTCGGCCGCGCCGTGAAGGCGCTTTTTTCGCGCGAGCACGAGCTTGTCCATGCCCTGACCGACGTCAATTTCACCATCCGGGACGGTGAAATGGTGGGCTACATCGGCCCCAACGGCGCGGGCAAGAGCACCACCATCAAAATCATGTGCGGCATCCTGACGCCGGACAGCGGCGCGTGCGAAATCGACGGGCGTATCCCGTGGAAGGAGCGCGTGGCCCATGTGCGCGAAATCGGCGTGGTCTTCGGCCAGCGCAGCCAGCTGTGGTGGGATGTGCCGATCATCGACAGCTTCGAGCTGATCCGCGATATCTACAAGGTTGACGGCAATCTATATAGACGGAATCTGGATGAGCTCACCGCCCTGCTCGATTTGGGCGAAATCATCAAGACGCCGGCCCGGGCCCTGAGCCTCGGCCAGCGCATGCGCTGCGAGATCGCGGCCTCGCTGCTGCACAGCCCCCGGACGCTGTTTCTGGACGAGCCAACCATCGGCCTTGACGCCGTGTCGAAAATAGCCGTGCGGCAGTTCATCAAAAAGCTCAACGCCGAGCACGGCACCACTGTCATTCTCACCACCCACGATATGCAGGACATCGAGGCCCTCACCGAGCGCATCCTGCTCATCGGCAAGGGCAGGATTTTGCTCGACGGCAGCCTTGCCGAGCTGAAGAAACGCTCTTCGGAGCGCAAGACGCTTGTCGTCGAACACAGCGGCAGCGCGCCGGAGATGCCTGATGGCATGACGCTCGGCGAGATGAAGGAGGGGCGGCTCGTCGTCACCCTTGACCCCTCGGTTTTATCTGTATCGGACGCGATTGCCCGCCTTGCCGCGCAGACGGAACTGACGGACGTTTCGGTCTCGGACATCACCGCTGAAGAGATGGTCGCCGCGCTGTATAAGGAATACCAGATATGAAAGAGTATTTCGCCTTATTCCGCATACGGTTCATCAATGGCCTGCAATACCGCGCCGCCGCGCTGGCGGGGCTTACGACGCAGCTTGCCTGGGGCTTCATGGAGATCCTGGCCTTCGGGGCGTTCTACCGCGCCAACCCCGCCGCCTTCCCCATGGAGTTCTCGCACCTGGTCTCTTACATATGGATACAGCAGGCCTTTTTGCAGCTGCTCGCGCCCTGGGGTCAAAGCGACGCGGTGGAAACCATCGTCAGCGGCAACATCGCCTACGATTTGGCGCGGCCCTTGAGTATCTACAACCGCTGGTTCGTCGAAATGGCCGCCAACCGGGTCGCGCGCGCTGCGCTGCGCTGTATTCCGGTGCTGCTCGTCGCGTTCCTGCTTCCGCAGCCCTTTCGCATGACGCTGCCGTCGTCGCTGTTTCAGCTGGCCATGTTTTTGATATCCATGCCATTGGGGCTGCTCGTGGTAACCGCGTTCTTCCAATTGGACTCCATATCGGTGTTTTATACGATGTCCCGCCAAAACGCGATGTTTGTAATCATGGCCGATTTCTTCGCGGGCGGGTACATCCCGCTGCCGTTCTTCCCGGAGCCCATACGCAAAATCGTCGAGCTGCTGCCCTTCGCCGCCATGCAGAACATGCCCTTGCGCATCTACAGCGGCGATATTGCCGGCATGGACGCGGTCCGGGGCGTCCTTCTGCAACTATTTTGGTTCGCGGCTTTGTTGCTCGCGGGCAAGCTGCTGATGCGGCATTCACTCAAGCGCGTTGTGGCGCAGGGGGGATAGGCTATGAAACTTTACCTGAAATACTTCGCCATCAACCTGAAAAGCCAGATGCAGTATAAAGCCGCGTTTCTGCTGAATATCTTCGGCAGGATTGTCCTCGCCTTCGCCACGGTGGCCGGCGTGTGGTTCATGTTCCTGCGCTTCAATGAGGTCGAGGGCTTCACCCTCAGCCAGGTGCTCCTGTGCACCGCCGTGACCACGATGTCCTTTGCCCTGTCGGAGACCTTTGCCCGGGGCTTTGACATCTTCCCGCGCCTGCTGGGCAATGGCCAGTTCGACCGCTTCCTGGCGCGGCCAAGAAATATCATCTTTCAGGTCCTGGCCTCGCAGATGGAGTTCGCGCGCCTGGGGATACTCATTCAGGCCATTTTTGTCTTCTGTTACGCGATACCCAACAGCGGCGTCGCCTGGACCTGGGACAAAGTGCTGACGCTGGTTTTGATGGTCTCCTGCGGCGCCGTGGTGTTTTTCGCCCTGTATATCGTCTACGCCTCGTTTTCTTTCTTCACCGTGGAGGGCCTGGAATTCATGAATATCCTCACCCACGGGGGGCGCGAGTTCGGGCGCTACCCCTATGCGATATACGGCAAAGAGGTGCTGCGGTTCCTCACATATGTCGTTCCTCTGGCGCTGTTCCAGTATTATCCATTGTTATATTTGCTGGACATCAAGCAAAGCAAAATATATATGTTCACGCCGCTGCTGGCGCTCGTATTTTTGCTGCCGAGCTATGCCTTTTTCAGGCTGGGGCTGCGGCGGTACAAGTCGACGGGGTCCTGACTTGTCACGCATCCCACTCGTCATACAGGCGCTCGATCCTTTCCTCAAGCCGGGCTTTTTCCGCATACAACGCATGCATCCGCGTGAAATCGGATTGGCGCAGATCTGAATCTATCGCCTCAATCACTTTTTGCAATTCAGCTTCGGCCTCACGGATCAACTCCTCCGTCGAAACAGGCTTTGGGGGATTGATCCGTGTTTTCTCTTTTGGCGCCGGAGTTCTGTGCGCCTTCTTTTCCTTCTGGCTTGCAGCCGGACGTGTCATTTCAAGATACTCGCCGAACCCGCAGTCGTACCTGGTGATGACGCCGTTCTCCATGCTCCACACCTGGTCGGCGAACTGGTTCAGGAAGTACCTGTCGTGGGAGACGAACAGCATCGTCCCCTCGAAATCGGCCAGGGCGTCCTCAAGCCATTCCCGCGACGCGATGTCGAGGTGGTTCGTGGGTTCGTCCAGCAGCAGGAAGTTGACATTTTCCTGCATCATCATACAGAGCTTCAGCCGGCTCTTTTCGCCGCCCGAAAGCACGCCGGCCTTTTTCATCACATCGGCGGCCCTGAAATGGAATCCGGCAAGGATGCTCCTGGCCTTCTCCACGGATACGTCGGCGGCATAGCGCAGCGTGTCCAGAACCGTCGCGTCCATATCGTCGAACGTGATGATTTGGGACATATACGCCGGCTTGACGCTGGCGCTGACTTTGATTTCGCCGCTGCCGGGCCGTTCCTCGCCGGTTATCATTTTCAGGAGCGTGGTTTTGCCGCACCCGTTTGCCCCGACAAGGGCGATGCGCTCGTTCCTGTGTATTTTCAGGCTGAGGCCATCCAAAATTACTTTTGCCCCGTAGCTTTTGCATACAGAATCAAACGAGACAATTTCTTTCGCCGCATAGCCCCCGCTGTCAAACTCCGCCGTCAGCTTGCGTGCCGCCGCCGGCCTGTCCACCTTATCCATCTGCTCTATGCGTTTTTCCATCGCAAGGGCCCGCTTCGCCAGGCCTGTGTTCGACGGGTTTATCGCGGCCCATACGCGCTGGCGCTTGATGGCGATCTCAAGCTGGCGAATCTTGCGCTGCTGCTGCTTGTACTGCTCGGCCTGCGTGAGATACCTGCGCTCGCGTTCCTCCGCATAGAACGTATAATTCCCCGAATAGTAATTTGCCTTCCCGTCGTCGATTTCGATGATCCGCGCAACCACGCGGTCAAGGAACACCCTGTCGTGGGATACCACCACAATGGTCCCCGCATAGTCGCGCAGGAACTTCTCAAGCCATTCAAGCGACGTCAGATCGAGGTGGTTTGTCGGCTCGTCAAGCAAAAGCACGTCGCTGTCCCGCAGAAGGATCCGGGCCAGGTTCACCCGCGTCTTCTCCCCGCCGCTTAAACTGCTGAACGGGCTGCTGCGGATCCTCCCGTCGATGCTCATGCCGTTGCACACCTTATCCAGCGTTACCTCGGTGTCATAGCCGCCGAGCCTGTCGTATTCCTCCATGAGATGGCAATATTCAGCAAGGACCGAAGGGTCGTCGTCGCCCTCGATCCTCTTCATCGCCATGAAGATATCCGTTATTTCCTTGAAGGAAGAGCGCAGGATTTCCTCGGCGGTGTCGTTTTCCCCGAATGCGGGGATCTGCGCGAGCAGCTCGACTTTCTTGCCCGACGCTTTGGACAGACTCCCGCTTTCAAAGGGCTCTTCCCCTGTGATCAGCTTGAACAGCGTCGTTTTGCCGGATCCGTTTTTACCCAGCAGGCCGACTTTCTCGCCGCTGTATACCTCAAACGTGATTCCCTTCAGCACATGGTTCGAGCCGTAGTATTTATTGATTTCGTTCGCCGCGATATCTATCATAATAATCTCCTTTACATTTGGGCATAAAAATACCCTGTGCAGACGGTTTTGACTGCACAGGGCTACCAAACATAAAGGAGCGGGGATATGCCGCTGGTTCATGCGGTGACAGGCATTCAAAACAATCATGCAAATGGGCAGACCTCTCCCTTGTATTGATCATTCTGAATGAAAACTTACGCACTATATCGCTTCCGGAAAACAATTCTAGCGCGCGTAAAAATCTCGATTGCTCCATGCCTCTCACCACCTTTCGTATCAATTCCTAATTATATTATAGCGCCTCATCAGAAAAAGTCAACAAGAATTTTTGCGCTATCCCGTCATTTTGTTTCCCTTCAGCTGCGGCAATATTTGCGGAAGCGCATGCTCCTCGCCCTCTACGATTGCGCCATTTTTCGTTCTGGCACAGGCCTCCCGCAATTCGGCCGCCCTGTAGGAGCGATAGATCAATTCATTTTTCCCGTTGAAATTCACTTCGACTTTTTTTGAACTGGCATCATACTCCGTGATAATCAGGCTTGCTGCACATGACCGGAGTGTCTCAAAAATCGTCTTGTAGCCAATGCCGCTGCCGCCCTTTTCCGCGTAGGTGGTAACCGCCCTCACCCCCAAATGGCTGAGCACTTTCACCTCAAAGGGGATGCCCCTGTCCTGTACGCTCAGGGCATAACCATCTTGTGTCTTCCGGAAGTAAACCCGGATTTCCTTGTATTCCCCATCTGCATGCTCAACCGCGACAATGGCGTTTTTAATCAGATCGGAAAAGAGCCTAGTCAATTGGGTTTGGTTGACCTGCTTCTTGATGCCCTTCAAATTCCCGGCGGCAGAAAAATGAAAAGCGATGCCTTTTTCGGTGGCGGTTTCCAGCATGTGCTCCAGTACCGCGTCCAAAAGCATCATGCCTGTCGAAGGCAGCGCTTTCTCCAGCTGCGTATCCTTTACCCTTTCCTCCGAAAGCTCTGAATTTGCTATTTTGAGCTCCTCCAGCATTTGCTTCGCAGCTGGTATGTCCCCGGTATCAATCATCTTTTTCAACACTTTTTCTATGGCCGGCAGCCTGCTGCTGTCCCTGTGCTGCCACTCCTTTAGCAGCTTCAGTTCATGCTCTTTCTCCTGTGTCTTTGTCACCCACCACAGCGAAAGCACGGACATCAATGAAAAGAAAACGAATCCAATGATAAGTATGGCAAGACTCCTGTTAGAAATCCCTTCATCACGCGCCACGCTATAAAAAATGACCGCCGTAACGATGATGCCAAGCCCCATAATAATTGCTTGTCTGCTTAGTTTGAGGCGCTTCACTTTTTTGCGGATAAGCCACGCTGTTGGCAGAAGGAAAAATAACGAAAACGCCACAACAAGAGCCGAGGTTATTGCAGTGACTTCCTTTGCTTCCAGCAAAATATATGAGATGAAAAAGGCTGGTATCAGTGCAATTTCATAAAGCAAAATGCTCAATGCATAAGCCATTGCTGTATATGCAAGCACATTTTCTAGATTTTCATTATACCAGAACAATAGAAAAACACTGCAAATCAAAACAAGCATAATCGTTTTATATGGCTCTGGAATATAGCTCGAGGGAAATAATGCAGCAAGTGCAGGTGTACCCAGAAATATAGCGCCAGCGAATATGGCTGCGTGTGCGCTAACCTTTGCCTTGGAAATACTCATATAGAGCACAAAAGAAGAAAATCCGAGTAAAATAGCTTTAGCTAAATCGTACATGCTAATTCTCCATTTACACGTTGCGACATGAGTTGCTGAATTATGCTGAAATCTGACCAATTTCAAGGCATTGCGATTAAGTATCTTCTTTCATTTCGAAGTGTTATTGTAATCAAGCCAAAACACTTTAGAACGAAAGGAGAATAACACAATGTGGCAAGCTTTTTTTGATTTTTTCAGGGCATTTACTCGGTTGTTCTAACCCGCCTAGTACTCACGGCCACAGCATTTACTTTTCGCAGATCAAGCGAGCGAGGAAGTCAGGATCACGCGCGGCCTTGAGCATTTTTTTGCGAACACTCAACCGTCCAGCGG
>JGI24702J35022_10001086_pt1 | contig 16928 bp, 15 predicted proteins | sample TergutTh196P4_FD_35022 | JGI IMG/M metagenome (IMG submission 35022)
GGCGTTGGGTAATACGATGGCCACCTAGATGTTTCATCAATCTAGGACCGCTTCCGGCGATGTCAACTCAACCTCTTACGGACGCACGTGTTGTGGTTTTGAGGGTTTTTGTGGGGTTATTGTGTAGTTTGGATTTCGGTTATTTTAATGTAATTAGTGTTCTGTTCAATATCGTAAATTGTGGTAAGAAAAAAGTCGGGAATTACGGATTAATGTCTATGGAAGATTGGATTAGTAGACTGGATGCTTTTTTGCAATTTAACGAGTATGACTTGCTTCATAACAAGGGTACTGTTGAGCGTAAAGTGGCGGACGAATTGGCAAAAGAAGAATTTAGAAAGTATCGTCTTATGCAGGATGAGAAATACATGTCCGACTTTGATAAATCAACACACAAATACTTAATGAGTGATGATGAGTAAGAAACCGATTATCAAGTAGACATGTTCCACTGTAAGGAGTAGCGTTTCTACATGCACCTTCCTAAATTTGTAACTATCCTCTATTTCCTGAGTTGAAAGGTAAGCTTTGGAAGGGGCATTTGTGGTCTCGCAGCAAGTTCTATCGTTCAATTGGTCAGTTAATGGTGAAACAATTAAGTGCTACACTGAGCAAACCAAGAACAATATTAGGAATCTAAAGATACCGCAACCATAAAGTTGTGGCAATTCATTTTTAACTATTGCACGCATCGTCATCAATGACAATCTGTAACGTACCAAAGCACATATTTACCATATCGATTCATACGAATCTGACGACCAAATATTGCAATAAACATAAAACAAGCCAATCACCCTTTCATCACAATTCCCGAGAAGTCTATTAGGCGTGCTAATGTGTAGATTAAATGTTTTAAAATTTTGAAGCACACTTATAAAAATAAACGAAAAAACATAGCTTACACGCATCTTTAATTTGCGAAATATACAATTATGAGAAACATATAACAAAAACATTTTTCCAAAACAGATCAATACACAACCAAGAAAGAAACTAGTTTCCAAACAGACCTATAGACCCAAAACCACCTATACCCATATATATTTTAAAATGACTCTTCATTCAAGAGAGAAATGTTTATGCCTGCACATATTAACCCTAAAACTAATTTACACAATACTCGCCGTAGAAATTTGATAATTATTTCTTTGTTGGTTGTAGTGTTGGTTTGTTCTTCGTTTGTTTATGTGTCCATGATAAATAATGGAGGTGAGGTTCATGTTAAAAGTGAGGTTGAACTTGTAAGAGCCATTGATAACGTTAAAATTGGTGAATCAACCATTATTGTGCTTGACAAAGATATCACACTTACTACAGGAGAAATTACAATTCCCTCTTACAAAGAAATCACATTAACAAGTAAAGGGAATAATCAGTTTAAACTAATCGCAGGAATTAATAGAATCAGCACTATTATGGTTGAGTCTGGCGGATTTTTAGTGATTGATGGCATATGCGTAACTCATCTAGAGGGCGTTAATGGTATTGGTGTGAATAATATGGGAACTTTCAATATGTGTATTGGAGAGATTTCGGGCAATTTTGGTGCTAGTGGCGTGAGCAATAGGGGTACTTTCACTATGTCTGGCGGTAAAATAACTAACAATAGTTGTTATACATCTGGTGGCGGTGTAACCAATAGTGGCACATTTACTATGTCTGGAGGCGAGATCACGGGCAACAAAGCAGACATGGGTGGTGGCGTATCTAACGATGGAACTTTTAACTGGATTGGTGGCGAAATTTTTGACAACATTGCTAACACTGATGAAAATGTGCATGATGCTTATAATTAAAATAAAATGTGACTTATGTTGTTACAGAGAAAACTATTTGCAAGGGGAAACATAGGATGTGTGTTAAAAAAAGTTACATCACATGTGGTTCTATTGTTTGTGATAGTGTTAATTTTTTCTTTTTTTGTTTCTGTATTTTGTGATGTTTCTTTTGTGGTTGGAGCTTCTGATGTAGCGGTTAGTACTGAGGTTGACCTTAAAAATGCTATTAACAATGCGCAAACTGGTAAATCTACGGTTATCACACTTAACAAAGATATTACCCTAACCACCCTTGAGAGTGCCTCAAACTATTCAGACTATAGTGATGGTTACGCTTTACTTGTTATTCCACCAGACAAAAACATCACCCTTACAAGTAACAAAGCAAATGGATACTACAAACTAATTGGTGCAACTAATGGGACTGTTATTTGTGTTGTAACGGGAGCTGTGTTGAGGCTTGATGGCATTACAATAACTCCTGCACGCAACGTTGCAGGTTGCGGTGTGTCTAATATTGGTGGCACGCTTTATTTGTATAGTGGCTCAATTATGGGTAACAAAGCTTACAGTTGGGGTGGTGTGCATAATGATGGTGTTTTTGAGATGTCGGGGGGTACAATCTCAGATTGTAATAATACTTATGGTAGTGGTGTGTGGAATAGTGGTACTTTTAGTATGTTTGGGGGTACAATTTCTGGTAATGTAGCAACCAGTGATGGGGGTGGTGTGTACAATACCTTTCGTGGTGCTTTCACTATGACAGGGGGCACAATATCGGGTAACACAGCAACAGAACGTGGTGGTGGAGTGCACATAGTTTATGGCGAGTTTGCCATGTCTGGAGGCGAAGTTTCGGGCAATACAGCACACAAATATGGGGGTGGTGTGTACAATGCAGGTGGTGGAATTTACGATGATATGGGCTTGTTTGTTCGAAGTGCTTTTGTGTTGTCGGGTGGTAAAGTTGTTAGTAACACGGCTTACCAAGGTGGTGGTTTGTATAATGAAGGAACTTTTACTGTATCTGGTGGCATGATTACAAGCAACACGGCCTCAAATGGTTATAATGATGTGTACCCTGATGGTGGTGATGATTTGTCTGGTGGTAATGATGGTTTTTCAAATGGTAATAGTGGAATGTCTAATGGTAATAATGGCTTATCTATTGGTGGCTTTAGTTTAAGAGGTATAGTAACTATTTGTGTGATTGCTGCAATTATAATGGTATGTATTGTTTTAGTGGTCTTGTATGTTTCGTCTCTAAAAAGAATATAATGCGTAGAGAAAAAATCAAAACGGTGCCTAATTTTTGAAAAGTTGTTCTTTAAAAAATTTGAGTGTAGCTTAGTATTATAGTTGTAAATGTGGTAGATGTGGCTGTGATACATGCTATTAATCCATCAAATACAGGCTTAACTTACAACCTAACATCAAACAACATCAGCAATCACTAATATTGCTATAACAAAACAACAAAACACAACAAATAAAACAAATTACAACTGTAATACTAACCATACGAACAAAATTCACGACGTTCACCATTCTCAAATACAAACACCAAACCAACACAAGACAAACTACCATCAACACTATCAAAAACAAGTGCCGACCCACTAGGAACCGCAAAAATCTGACGGCCTAAAGATAAACCACACAATAATACATCTTTTTTACGCGTATAATGAACCTTCAACATTAAATCAACCAAACCCAAACCATCAACCACCTTAGCCTGCTTAGTAGACCTAACAGTTACAAGACACTTACTACACAAAGCCAACGCACCAGCACTCCGACCAACAACCACACCATTAAACTCATTCAACAACGTATTCACACCTACACACCTAAATCGTTCAACCAAAATACTTGCACTACCCCCAGTCAAATAAACAAGATCAGATTGACTCATTTTTTCTTTAATTTCCTGATACGAACAAGAATAATCAACCATAGTTACACTATTAGCACCCAAATACCGCAAATAATCATAAACCATTTTTTGACGTTGATACGTCTGATCAAAATTTGCACTTGCCCACGGAAAGACTAAAACATCAGGTGATCCATTGGCATCACAAAAAGCCTGTCGATTAACTTTTTCACCATCACGTTTACGAATGGTTTCACCACCTAAAAGATACCCTTTACGCATACCAACATATAAGAGTCGAAGTTAAAAAAGTCAACACAATATTTATAACAATATTATACAGAGTTAAATAAATTTGTAAACGCATATAATTTAGAGAACGATATAGAATAACTTTTACAGTTTTCCACCCCACCCCTACAAATTGACATAAAATAATTAACACTAATTTTTACCACAGTTAACATACTACCACACAATTTCACATTAAATAAACTACCACAAACCCAAACACTAAACCACATGTAAAAAATCTAAAAATATTTGCCAAAAAACGAAAACCACCAAAAATATCACCTTTAAATCAAAAAAACACAGTAAACAAAAAAACACGCAAAAAACCAGTTAAACAACAAACAAAAACACCTTCACACCCCATTAACACAAGTTTTTACAAAATCTGAAACAAAAAAATCGTCAAAAATAAACCCGTCAGACATAATTCCGCAAAAAACGCGACTAAACAAAAAACAGACCCCAATATACACACAATTTAATTAAAAAGACGCGAACCTAACTTTGTTAAAACGTGAAAAATGACCAAAAATGCAAGCACGCTTACTTTACACCATTTACAATGACTACTTTTTAGTTATTAATCAATCAAGTGTGCCGGATAACTCGTTTGAATATTTATGATCACTCTACTGCTTATTATGATATTTGAAACTTACTTGTTGTTTTTTTTTCTGTTTCATTGAAAAACGTGTTAACACACTAATTATAATCGCAATATCAATTACCATTAATATTCTTCCAAATATTGCCATCCTGTCAGTTACAACTGCCATAAAAGGCTGAGACCAACCAAACAACAAAATCCCCGTACCGGTAAAAAGACCCGAAATAACATTAGCAATTAAAAAGTTCAAAACAGCCCCTAATAATATCAGATACTCTTTTCGCAAAAACGCATAATACAACAAAGAACTACCCATAACAACAATATATGACAAACATGAAACCACTATAATCGCTGAAGACAAACCACTATTAAACTGAGGAAACAAATATACAACTGCCGCAACTGGGAAAAACCCTAACAGTAACAAATTAGAATACCTTAAAATTTTCACACGACTATAAATCGCAAAACATAAGAGACTAACGAACATTTGAACCCCCATCCACTCAAACATTCCAAAACCAAAAATTTTTGGTATGGGAAAGAAATACAAGTCAGAAATAAAATTAGGAAAAAATATTAAAGCCAATATAAGCCAGAAAACGTCTTTTGTCTCATGATATTTTTGACTATAGAAACAAAGCATGGCAAAATAGATGAATATCCCTGCCCAACCTATGGGATGAAAAGGAATAACACTACTATCAATGAACCCAAACGGACTAAATAAGAGCATAACAAAAGCTAATGCTGCGAAAACAAAAGTTAAAACCATTTGAATACCAAGTTTCTTTGATTCAACAAGGTCTTGTTTTTTAGGAGGACATTCTAAGGTTTGCATTACATGTTTCACTCTAACTTGTAGATTTTCATTTCTTGATCCTGATAAACCAAAGATAAACCTGAATCAACTGTGTTATCTAATAGTCTGGCAATCATTGTATCTTTGCCTAATTCAGTAAAACTCCAACTACCTCGTTGATTCACCAAGTAGTCCGCATAATCCAAGTTCGCTATTTTGAAGAACCAAGCACAGTTAGTCAAATCGTTTTTGCTTACGATGATGTATTCTGCATTGTATTTTTCCATAATCTGTGTTAACAGAGTTTGGTTATTGGCAGTAAAGGCTGATGCTACATCAAATATTTTTTCATGTGAATCATATTCTTTGATTCCGCTTGGGTCAGCAATAGAATTGATTATTTCATGTGAGGGGTTTCGTATTATAGGGTTTCTTTCGCCTATGGCTTTAATCATGTGTCCATAATCCCACCAACCGAGAAAAGTTGCGCTCTCAGGCGTTGAACTGTTAATCCAATTTAATCCATCTAGTAGAGTATCGTCAAAGTTGGATGAACTGTGAGACCCTGTTTCATCAGTGTATGTTAACTGAACACGGTAGCCATAATAGTGGGCTGTAGCATCGTATTCTTCGTTAGATCTATTAACTATATACCAGCCTAAAGAGGCTGTATCATCATAATAGCTAACTTTTGCATCGTATTTTCCACCGAATTCTTTAACGATAGTTTGGAAGGGATAAATAGAATATGCTAAAACAGCTATAACAATGATAAGTGAAACTATTGTCAGAGTATGAAACGTTTTTCAATCAATTAATTGTAACGTCCACAAGTTTTATTATGTCTCTTTATATTTTTAAAAAATATTTAATATCAATGCTTTAATAGTTTTTTGGTAATAAAAAAGAAAAAATAGCGATGAACCGCTGCGTTTCGTCGCCTAGACTCCGTCTGAGTCTTCAAACCCTACACTCATACCCGTGCCCCCTTGAGCGCATAACGTCCAAACTTAGGTTGCTCTCTCCCGAGCCTAGCCGGGTTCGCCTGGTAGACCATGAAGTAACTCCCCTACGGAAGCGACTCATTGACCGCCAGCCCCAAAGGACGGATACTCAACGTTTCGGAAGGGAAAACTCAGGCGGCCTTTGACGTCTCATCCGCAGATGTCAGCCCGTCATATAGAGGATTTACGGAAATAATGGACCCCTGACCCACCGCCTAAGATCCATCGCCACACCCTTAAAAGAAGAAGGAACATTAAAACTTTCCCGGTAAAGTCAGTAACTTTCAAGCATAGTTGCAGTTTTTAGTATTTTTGCAGTTGCTTCAAGTTCATTTAACATGTTAATGAGAGACACGTTTTTTTGAATTATGTTAATAAATGCACTACCTACGATTGCAGCATCTGCCCCTGAGTTTAATATTTCTTGGACATGTTCAGGTTTAGAGATACCAAAACCAACTGCTAATGGAATTTTATTAATTGTGAATGACTTAACTTGCTGTATTAGCTGTAGTGTAGAATTTTCTATTGTTGATTTTGTACCAGTAACGCCGAAGTGTGAAACTAAATATAAGAAACCTGAAGTTGCATCAACAATTTTTGTTAAGCGTTGTTTTGAAGTAGATGGTGCCGCGAGAAAAATTGTGTCTAAATTGTGAGTATTGGCGATTTGTTTAAAGTCATCTGCTTCTTCAATTGGTAAATCAGGTATGATAAAACCGTTAGCACCATGAATTTTGGCGGTTAATAAGAATTTGTCAAGGCCAAAATGGAATATTGGGTTGTAGTAGGTCATAACTACGAGAGGTATGTCGTGATTTGTTTTTATTTCTTTGATGATTTCTAACACTTTTTTTGGGGTAGTACCTGCGTTTAGTGCTTGCAGGCTTGCTGTTTGTATTGTTGGGCCGTCAGCTATGGGATCAGAGAATGGTATACCTATTTCGAGGATGTCTATACCACCGTGGATTAGTGCGTCAGCGATTTTTGGAGTTATTTCTGGAGTGGGATATCCAGCAGTGATGTAACCTATAAGACAACCTTTTTTGTTTTTTCGGTTGTTTTCGAAAACTTGTTTTATGGTGTTCATATTTTTTCACCTATGAAATCTGCTATGGTTTCTACGTCTTTGTCGCCGCGTCCAGACAAAGTAACTATGATTGATTGGTTTTTGTTCATTTGTGGAGCTATCTTTATGGCGTGTGCAAGTGCGTGTGATGATTCTAATGCGGGTAATATGCCTTCGGTTTTGCATAGTATTAAGAAAGCATCTACTGCTTCTTGATCTGTGGCTGCAACGTATTTTGCACGGTTTAGTGTTTTAAGGAAGGCGTGTTCTGGGCCTACACCGGGATAGTCAAGGCCTGCAGATATACTATTCGTGTTTTTTATTTGGCCGTTATCATCTTGTAACAAATAGGTATACATTCCGTGAAAGATGCCTTCTGATCCTGCAGCTATTGTTGCTGCGTGTTTACCTGTCTCTATGCCATTGCCTGCAGCTTCTACTCCATAGAGTTTGACTTCGTGATTGTCTTCAAAAGGGTAAAACGTACCCATAGCGTTACTTCCACCACCTACACATGCTACTAGTGCATCTGGTAAACGGTTTTCTTTTTGTTTGAATTGTTGTTTAATTTCTTGCCCTATGACACTTTGGAAGTCACGAACCATCATTGGATAAGGGTGTGGTCCCATTGTGGTGCCTATAAGGTAATATGTGGTTTTTATATTGGTTACCCAATCGCGGAAAGCTTCATTAATGGAGTCTTTAAGTGTTTTTGAACCTGAATCTACAGGGTGTACTTTAGCGTTTAAAAGTTTCATACGAAACACGTTTAGTTTTTGGCGTTTGCAGTCTTCAGTGCCCATGTATACTTCGGCTTCTAAGTCTAAAGCTGCGCAGGCAATTGCTGTAGCTACACCGTGTTGTCCTGCTCCTGTTTCGGCGATAATACGGGTTTTACCCATACGTTTTGCAAGTAATGCCTGTCCAAGTGTGTTGTTAATTTTGTGGGCTCCACCGTGTGCTAAATCTTCACGTTTTAGGTAGATTTTTGCGCCACCTAGTTTACAAGTTAGGTTTTTGGCAAAATAAAGAGGCGTTGGTCTGCCGACAAAATCTGCCAAGTAATAATTCAATTGTTTTTGGAATTCTGGATCTTTTTTTGTTTGTTCATAGGCATTTTCAAGTTCATTAACTGCTTCCATCAATATTTCTGGAACATATTTGCCACCGAATTTTCCATATTTTCCATTTTGTGGATAATCACGTATATTCATGCGTTTACAAGCTCCCTGACTTTTTCTTCAATATTTTCTGTCAACATTATACTTGAACCGATAAGAAAAGCAGACGCGCCTACCTGTCTTAAAAAGTACAAATCTGTTGGTGTACTAATACCACTTTCACTTACAATAACTAGATCATTAAAACTATTTGACTGAAGAATTTTTTTGGTAGTGCTCAAATCTATTTTTAGGTCTGCAAGATTTCGGTTATTTATACCAATTATATCTGCTTTTGTTTTTTTTGCTGTTTTAAATTCTTCTTCTGTGTGGACTTCAAGTAAAACCTCAAGACCTAACACATGTGCCTGTTCTATCATATTATCAAGATTTGTTTCACCATAATCTCGATCATATAGTGTTTTAATTAAAAGTACTGCATCTGCGCCAATATTAACAGCAGTAGCAAGTTGTGTTTGGCTTAAAATTATATCCTTCATTAACAATGGAAGTTTTACTGCTCTACGGATTTTTGAGAGAGTATCTAGTGAACCTTTAAAATGTTTTGGTTCAGTTAACACTGATATTGCCACTGCGCCACCACGCTCCATATCCTTAGCAATTTCGGTTAGATTTTTGTTTTCCCGTATAATTCCAAGAGTTGGCGAAGCTATTTTTATTTCAGCTATTATAGGGTTTTTTGTGCATTCAAGAATTGCTTTTTTAAGGCTTAAATGCAAACAAGAGGTAAGCGTAAAACAATTATAATATTCGCTGTCAATTGTTGTTTGTGCATCAGAACCTAATGTATCGTAGAAATCACTCATACTATCGACTCCAACTCTTCAAGTTGTTGTAAACTGCCATTAGAAATGTTAACCAATTCTTTTAATTTACCGTAAGCAACTCCGCTTAAGATAGATTCTTTTGCAATTTGCATAGCTTCGGAGAAATTATCGGCTTTACCACCTACAATGATACCTGATGCACTGTTAACCAAAACCATTTCTGTTTTAGGATCAGTTAAATTTTTACCAGTTAATATTTGATAAATTGTTTTTGCACTTTCTTCAACATCTGAAACAATTAAATCCGCAGGTTTTGCTTTTTTTACACCAAAAAACGTTGGATTAACTTTTAACATGTTAACTTTACCATGTTTTAAATGCGCAATACAGGTCTTACCTAAAGTTGATATTTCATCTAATCCGTCTAAACCATGAACAATCATGGCTTCCGAACAACCAAGATTGTTGAGTACATTAGCTAAAGGTACAACAAGTTTTGAGTCATAAACCCCCAACAATTGACCTGTGGCGTTTGCAGGGTTAGACAGTGGTCCTAATATGTTAAAAACTGTGCGTATACCTATTTCTTTTCGTGGTTGAATTGCAAACTTCATAGCTGGATGAAAAGTTGGCGCGAACATGAAACCGATACCAATTTGTTCAATTGCCACTTGTACAGTTTGGGGAGTCATATTTAAGTTAAGACCTAGTTTTTCAAGTACATCAGCACTACCACTTTTGCTTGTTACTGCACGATTCCCGTGTTTAGCAACGGGTATACCTGCGCCTGCAATTACAAATGCTGCTGCGGTGCTTACGTTGAAAGTTTTAATTTTATCTCCGCCTGTGCCGCAGGTGTCTACAAGTCTACCATGTACGTTTGGTTTGATTTGTACACATTGGTGTTTCATTACATTAGCAAATGCTATGAGTTCTTCAACTGATTCACCTTTAATACGTAATGCTGTTAAAAGTGCTCCTGTTTGGGCGTTTGTTGCTTCTCCTGCCATGACTTCTTGCATGGTTTGTGTTGCTTCGTTAACTGAGAGATTTGTGCCTTCGATGAGTTTTTGAATGCAATATTGTATCATAGGTTTTTCCCTTCAACAAAGTTGCGAATGATTATTTTGCCATCTTGGCATAAGATAGATTCTGGGTGAAATTGAACACCATATATTGGGTGTTTAATGTGACGTATTCCCATGATTTCGCCATCATCTACTGCTTCTGCAGTTATTTGTAGGCAGGCTGGAATTGAGATGCGTTCACCTGCAAGGGAGTGGTATCGTGTTGCTGAGAATGGGTTGTGTACGTTTGAAAATATGGATTTACTGTCATGTTTTATGTCACAGTTTTTGCCATGCATCAGTTTTTTTGCATGTATTATTTTTCCGCCGTAAGTGTGAATTATTCCTTGGTGTCCTAAGCAAACGCCAAGCGTTGGAGTGGTGTGGCTTAGGGTTTGTAGTATTGTTTTGCATATGCCAAAGTATTTTTCGTCTTCTGGTGTACCTGGTCCTGGTGAGAGTACAATACGATCGGGTTTGAGTTTTATGATTTCTTGAAGTGTTGTTTGGTTGTTTCGGTAGACTATGGTTTCTGCGCCCAACTCGCCTATGTATTGTACTATGTTGTATACGAATGAGTCATAGTTGTCGATGATTAAAACTTTCAGGTCAAGTTCCTCCTATGGTTTGTAGAGCTTTAATTAGAGCTTTTGCTTTGTTTTCTGTTTCGTTCCATTCTTTTTCTGGGTTTGAGTCTGCAACGATGCCTGCGCCTGTTTGTATGTAGGCTTGGTTTTTGTCTGCGAATAGTGTTCTGATGGTGATGGCAAAGTCGGCGTTGCCGTTGTATGAGAAGTAGCCAACTGCTCCAGCGTATGGTCCGCGTTGTGTTGGTTCTAGTTCGTTGATGATTTCCATGGCTCTGATTTTTGGTGCGCCTGATACTGTGCCTGCTGGGAAAACTGAGCGTAGGGCGTCAAAGCTTTCTAGGTTTTCGCATAGTTCGCCGGTTACTTGGGATACTATGTGTTGTACATGGCTGTATTGATGTATTTTCATAAATTCGGGTACTTGTACGGTTCCGAATTTGGAAATTTTTCCTATGTCATTTCTAGCTAAGTCTACAAGCATGACGTGTTCGGCTCGTTCTTTGGGGTCTGAGAGTAGTTTATGTGCTAGATGGTTGTTTTCGGTTTTGTTTTGTGTGATTTTTGCGGTTCCTGCAATGGGGAAGGTTTGGATTATGCGGTTGTCTACACGGACGAGCATTTCAGGGCTGGCACCGACAATTTGGTGGTCGCCTGCTTTGTAGTAGTACATGTATGGGGATGGGTTGATGTGTCGTAGAGCTTGGTAGAAGGGAATTAGGGAGCCTTTAATTTGGAATTGGTAACGTTTTGAGAGGACTACTTGGAATATATCGCCTGCTGTTATGTATTCTTTGGCTTTTTCAACTGCGTTTTTAAAGTAGTTTTTGGTAATGTTAATTTTTGGTTTAGAAACTGTTAGTGTTTCGTTTTCATATGGTTTTTTGAGGATTTCTTCAACTTCGGGTAGTCTGTTTTCTTCTTGGTAATAGTAGAGTGCTAGTTTTTGGGTGTGGTCGAATATGAAGCCGTCGTCGTAGATGCCTATTTCTAGGTCTGGAAAGTTTAAGTTGTTCTTTGTTTGTGGTAGTTTTTCCCAATAGTGTATGGCGTCATATGAGATGTAGCCTATTGCGCCTCCGACGAGTCGGAATTCGTGGTTGTTGACTTTTTTTGGTTTTAAAATTTCTTGGATTGTTTTGAGGGGGTCGGTTGTTGTTTGTTGGTTTTTTTCGCCTGTTTTTTGGTTGGTGATTGTGGTTTGTTGGTTTTTTGTTTGAATGGTTGTTGTGGGTGAGAAGCCTATGAATGAGTATTGTGCTAGTTTTTTTGGTCCATCTATTGATTCTAGAAAGTATGTGTTTTTGTAGTGTGTTTGGAGTTTTGAGAAGATGTCGAATGGTTGTTGGGTGTAGGGGGCTTTTTGGTAGTTTATGGGGTTGGCTTGTTTTGTTGTTTTAGTTGTTGGTTGTGTGCCAAAGGTAATTCCTCATGTTGTGTATACTCCTATAGTTTTAAAGTATACGGCAATGTACTATTTAAGGCTTATCAGTACATAATTGTACATGTTCACGTGTGAGTACACCAGCCAACCAACCAAAATAATCTTTCGAACCCTCAACAACAGGCACCGCCACAACCTCAGGCACACTATAACTATGTAAACTCCTAACACGCTCCTCTAAAACCCCAAACAAACCAACACTCGTTTTCATAATCATCAAATACTCTTCAACAAAATCAACCCTACCCTCCCAATGGAAAAATGAAGACACAGGCCCAACAACATTAACACAAGCAACCAAACGCTCCTCTAACAAAATACGAGCAAAACGCTCAGCCTCCAGTTTACTATCAATTGTAACATAAACCAATATAAAGTCACTCAACAACATTACCACCCACTACTGTAAAAAAACGACAAATAAAAACCTACTTTACCACAAAACAAAAACACCAAAACACCCAATTTTCCAACACACACCACCAAAAAATAGACACAAAAACCCTACTAACCCAACTAAACCAAAACCAAAACAAACAAAAAACCCACACACTTTACAAAAAACACCACACATAAAAATAACAATAACCACACAACACAACAAAAACACACCACACAACACATAATTTAAAGAACAAAAACAACAAAAAACACATAACCACCCTCTCGAATCCCAAAACATTTTTCAAACACACCACAAAAAACTATCAAATACACTTTTACAAATATAACAAAAAAACTAATTTTTACACTATACACAATATTTATCACAACACATAATCAAATCCCCAAAAACCATTTTCCCTACAAACAAAAAAACACCAAAAAATTAACAACTAAAAAAACACTATACAAAAACCATATACACCCATTAAACAACACAAATTTTAAACTAACCCATCATAACTCACAAAAAACACCACAACCAACACACCAACAAAGAAATACACCTACCAAAATAAACCACAAGCTCTATATTATACAATGAAACATTTTTGACTACTAAAGATGGGCTCGTGGCTCAGTCAGGCTAGAGCGGAGGACTCTTAATCCTTAGGTCGCGGGTTCAATTCCCGTCGAGCCCGCAATCAAAAACAACACACAAAAAACATAGAAACAAAAATTACACCAACAAACACACGATTTAACATACGCACCAAATACCACAATCTAATAAAACAACATACTAAAATAAAAAAATAAAAAAAGTTACACATTTAGTACGATCTAGCAAAATGTGCAACATTTTTACCTACATTATTGCAATATACACAATTTGTTTTCGGAACCTCATTTTCAAACGTGATAACACGTATAGTTGCACCCGTTTCTTCTTTGATTTTCGCCTCACATTCTGAACTCCCACACCATGAAGCTTTAATGAATCCACCTTTACTTTCAACTATTTGCTTAAACTCATCATAACTATTTACAACCGTTATTTTTTCTTGCAAAATAGTTTTAGCTTTTGTAAACAAGTTTTCTTGTATATCTTGGAGCAAAAATTCAACCATTGAGAGCACATCTGTTTCTTTTACAAACATCTTTTGACCAGTATCACGACGCACCATAACAACTTGACTATTTTTAAGGTCACGCGGACCTATTTCAACACGTATTGGAACACCTTTAAGCTCCCATTGATTGAATTTCCAACCAGGCGTATATTCTTGACGATCATCAAGAATAACACTAAAACCTCTAGTTTTAAGAAGCCCCACTATTTCCTGAGTTTTTGCAACAATCGCTTCTGCATCTTGACCCTTAAACGGAATTGGAATAATTACAATCTGTGTTGACGCAACTTTGGGCGGCATAATTAGCCCTTTGTCATCACCATGCACCATTATCATAGCTCCAATGAGCCGAGTAGTTATACCCCAACTAGCTTGCCAAACATAGTGATCAACTTTGTCTTCACCAACAAATTTTACATCAAAAACTTTTGCAAAATGCTGTCCAAGATTGTGACTTGTACCCATTTGCAGTGCTTTACCATCAGGCATTATTGATTCTACTGCTGTCGTATATAATGCACCTGCAAATTTTTCGCTTTCACTTTTCATACCAATAATTACGGGAATTGCCAAAACATTTTCGATAAGATCTTTGTACATATTAAGAGCCCACATGACTTCTGCTTCACATTCTTCAGCAGTCATATGCGCTGTATGCCCTTCCTGCCAAAGAAATTCACGTGTACGCAAAAACAGTTTAGTGGCTTTAGTTTCCCATCTGACAACATTACACCACTGATTAATTTTAAACGGTAAATCTCGCCAACTACGTATCCATTTTGCAAACATCGAGTACATTATAGTTTCACTGGTTGGACGTACAGCAAGTTTTTCCTCCAAAGCAGTACTACCACCATGAGTTATCCATGCAACCTCAGGTGTGAATCCTTCAAAATGTTCAGCTTCTCTTGTTAGAAAATTTTCAGGGATGAACATAGGAAAATAAGCGTTTTTATGACCTGTTTCTTTGATTTTTTTGTTAACAACTTCTTGAATTTTTTCCCAAACGGCATATGCGTCAGGACGTATTATCATACACCCTTTGACAGGAGCATAATCAGCAAGATCAGCTTTTAAAACAACCTCAACATACCATTCGCTAAAGTCTACATTTTTCTTTACAGTTACACCAATATCAGACATTAACAATCGCTTCTTGCAATTTTATGCTGCATCTACATATAAACCATAATGACAAACTCTTTACAAATATAAATAAAAAAAGAAGTGTTTATTTTTATCGTGCCCGTGTGCCAGCTACTTTGGGTCCTATCAGTGTCCAAAGCCATTCCACGAACTCTTGCAAATTCTTTGTTTGGATAAACACTTCACCGGGTCCTGTGATTTGAGTTACAAGACCTTCACCGCTAAGAAAAGTTTCTTTTAAACCACCAAGTTTTGTGACTTTGTAGTTACATGTATCGCTAAAGCCGACAAGGTGAAAGTTATCGACAATTAAAGTTTGACCTGCTTGTAATGTTTGAATATCGATAGCTCCAAATGTGTTTATGAATAATGGCCCGTTGCCTGTTGCTTTTAACATGAATAGTCCTTGACCAAATAAGCCTTTGGTGAAGCCTTCCCATTTTATGTTTAGGTCAATATCTGGCGTGGATGCTATATAGGAAGCTTTTTGAATAATATAGCCTTTGCCGGGTGTAACATTTAGTCGTTCGATATCACCTACTGGTGCGGCTACAAACGCGGCATTACCAGGACCTTTTGTGGCCGTGTAATCATTAACCCAAAAAGATTGCCCGCCAATGAGTTTTAGACCTAAACTGCCAAGTAAACTTTTTTCGCGTTTACGGGTATGGATTTCAATTGTTGGATCCATATAAGTCATAGCACCAGATTCGGCAGTAATGGTTTCTCCCTGCTCTAAACTGGTAACAAGCATAGCATATGATGGTTTATATTTTACCTCAAATTTCACGGCAAATCCCTCTTCACATATGAATCAAAGTTCTATCTTAAGAAGCTATGCTAAGGAACAAACAGAGTAATATATGTAAATTTACACTTTTTTTAACATATAAAACCGATTCAATTGTGTTTATCACTATAAATTTCAGATAAAAATGAGTGAACTTGTGTCATTATCGCGCCGGTAAATAACCCGTAATTCTGACTATATGTAAGTGACACAGTTAAATCAATAAAAAGCTTGACATACGTCAAAATATATTCAACAATCATTAATGTATCAAAAAATGTAGTTACTTTTGTGTTAAATAAAAATTATTGTTCCTACACTATTAAACAGGTTGCAACAATATTTTAGGCTATATTTTGTCACATGTTTTTCAAGCCTGATTTATTTTAAATCATGCTCACAACTAACAAACAATACTATTTAGCAGGATTTCAACTTAATGTTACAGTTGTAAATGTTTACAAGTTCGTGTGTTGATACTACACCACACTTATTGCTGAAACTACTGATATAGTTGACACTGAATCGTAAATTAAAATCAACATTTGAAAAATTAATGACCACGTTGAAAACATATTTGCAAACACACTTGACCAACAATCGCAAAAAAATACACAATAAAACACATCAACCAAATAGAACACAAAAACAGACATCAACTCTCAAAAACCCTAGAAGAAACTACATTATGCACCCTACAACAATTTCCACATCGAGAACGACACAACGCAAACAAACTTTAAGATCAACTACAAAAACATATAAATGAAAAACTAGACGACCCCGACGGAGTACGTGTAGCATATAAAAGAAAGTTTTCTTAAGCAAAGACCTGTCTTCAATAACAGAATCTTCTAAACAAAATAGCTGAACCGTAATTCCCGCTAATTTTCTTACCACAATACCTTAAATGCATAATTTACAAAAACACCACCCAAAAAAAACTCAAACCACAAAACATACATCACAAACATTATATTACACTCACAC
>JGI24702J35022_10001087_pt1 | contig 16922 bp, 12 predicted proteins | sample TergutTh196P4_FD_35022 | JGI IMG/M metagenome (IMG submission 35022)
TTCCTCAAGACCGCTCCAGCCGAGACGATCGGCGCCGGGGCGTTCGAGGCGCTCGGCACAATGGCCGATCGCCTGGCCTGGCGCGCTTCCCGTGTCACGCAGAACGACGAAAAAACGGCCCGATTGGTTTCTGCGCACATGGAAACCGCCGCAAGTTACGGCGTCTCGTTTTACAGCGTCGAACGCAACGACAAAATGACCCTTTGCTACAGCGGCAGTGCCTGGCAACACGTTCTGGAATTGCCGGCCAGTTCCACGCAAAAGGCGAATGCGGCGCTCTCGCTCACCCGTCACGAGTGTGTCAAAGCGACGCCTTCCGAGCGGCTCGACACCGACCTTGAGCGCGCGAAAACGCTTGGCCGTGTCCTGGAAGACGGCGCACGCAAGGGTGATTTACCCGATCACCTGCGCAACCGCCTCAAAACCCGCGCCGCTGGCGTATGGGCAAGCATCGCTCACCGACGGGCCATGAAACCGGGCAGCGACGCCTTCTCCGTGCTCGAAGCCGGTCGAAACGCCGAAACCCTCCTTGCCGGGGTCAACAAGAACGATCTCACCGCCAACGACCGCCTCGCCTGGAACGTCGCCGCCATCCGCGTCGGCGCGTCGCGCTGGGCCATGCAACCGCAAACGCTTGCCCGGCCCGTCAAAGGGCGTCCCGGCATCCAGGTTGCGGCAGGCGAAAAACCCGGACAGACCTGCGTCAAGGTCATTCCTGCGAGCGGCAAGAACGCGCAGGACAATCCCGAGCACTGCACTTACGGTCATGTCTGGACGGCATCCCTTTCCGTCAGCCCGGACGGCAATCTCATGACGCTGGCCGTACAGCCGCTCGAGACCTGGCGCGAACTTTGGGTCTTCCGTCAGGAATCGAATGGCTGGCAACTCGAAATCGTGCCGCCGTCCATCGACAATCCCGAACTCGGTTACATCGAATTCGCCGGATGGGTTCCCGGCAACAAGCAGATGCTCGTCGCCCGCGAAATCGTGGTCAATGGACAAAGCAGAACGAGCTTTGAACTCTGGAATCGCAACACGCTGACCGTAGAGCGCCGCGCCGACAAACCCGGCAACCTCTCCGCGTTCTATCGCTGGCAAGACCCGGCNTGGAAAAGCGGGACNGTGNCGGTGCGCTGATGTTCACCCCAGATCGGCGAACACTTCCCGCGCTGCGGCCAGAGTGGCGTCGATCTCGGCCTCGCCATGNGCGGAGGAGACGAAACCGGCCTCGAAGGCCGAGGGCGCAAAGTAGTGNCCCTTCTCCAGCATGGCATGGAAAAAACGGTTGAAACGCTCTCGATCCATCGCCATGACATCGTCGAACGTTTCCGGCGCGCGCGCGCTGAAATAAAGCCCGAACATGCCGCCCACGGCATCGGCGGAAAAAACCACCCCGGCGGCGCGCGCGGCATCGGCAAGCCCTTCGGACAGTTGACGTGCGCGCACGGCCAACGTCTCATAAAAACCCGTGGCGCGGGTCAGCTTGAGCGAAGCCAGTCCGGCGGCCACGGCCACCGGGCTGCCGGAAAGCGTGCCCGCCTGGTAGACGGGGCCGAGCGGGGCGATTTTCTCCATGATGTCGCGCCGCCCACCGAACGCGCCCACCGGCATGCCGCCGCCGATGACCTTGCCCAGGGTGGTGAGGTCGGGGGTAATGCCGAACAGCCCCTGCGCCCCTTGCGGGCCGACGCGAAAGCCGGTCATCACTTCATCGAAAATCAGCACCACGCCATATTGCGTGCACAGGCGGCGCAGTCCTTCCAGGAAACCGGGGCGAGGACGCACCATGTTCATGTTGCCGGCCACAGGCTCGATGATCACGGCGGCAATCTCCGCCCCACGCGCCTTGAAAGCGGCCTCGACCCCGTCGAGATCGTTGTAGTCGAGCACGATGGTGTGGCGGGCGAAATCGGCCGGAACACCCGCTGAGGACGGATTGCCGAAGGTCAGCATGCCGGAACCAGCCTTGACCAGCAGGCTGTCGGCGTGGCCGTGATAGCAGCCCTCGAACTTGATGATGTCTTCCCGCCCGGTGTGGCCGCGCGCCAGGCGGATCGCGCTCATCGTCGCTTCGGTTCCGGAATTGACGAGTCGCACCATCTCGATCGAAGGCAACAATGCGCACAACAGTTCGGCCATTTCGATCTCGGCAGCCGTCGGCGCGCCGAAAGAAAGCCCTTTTGCCGCCGCCTCGCGCACCGCCTCGACAATTGCGGGATGAGCATGGCCGGTAATGGCCGGCCCCCATGAGCCGACGTAATCAATATAGGCCCGGCCTTCGGCATCCCACATCCGCGCCCCTTCGGCGCGCTCGATGAAACACGGCGCGCCACCCACCGAACGAAAAGCGCGCACGGGCGAATTGACCCCACCGGGAATACGCTGTTGGGCCTGATTGAAAAGGGCTTCATTACGATTATTCATGCCGTACCGTCCGGTAAATGGAAAAGAGAAAAAAGGGATTCTCGCCCGCGATAGCGCGTCGCCGCAACTGCCTTCATTTTCGCAGCAGATCCCGGTAAGCCGCCGCCCGCGCGCACGGATCATCCGCACCGAACACATCGGAAACGACCGCCACGAGATCGGCCCCGGCCTCGAAGAGTCTGTCCGCGTTGTCGAGGGTAATCCCCCCGATGGCCACGACCGCCACGTCCGGTTTCAACTCGCGCCGCGCCCGTTTAAGCAGTTCCAGCGGCGCGCGCGGCGCTTCCGGCTTGGTGCTCGAAGCGAACATCGCACCGAAAGCGACGTAATCGGCCCCCGCCGCCTCAGCCGACGCCGCCCTTTCCCATTCGCCGTAACACGACACGCCGACGATGCGCCCCGGCCCCAACGCATCCAGCGCCCGCCGGGCAAGCGCCACGTCACCGTCGCAACGCCCGAGATGGACGCCGTCGGCAGCAAGTTCGACAGCCAGTTCCAGGTCATCGTTGATGATGAGCGGCACCCCGGCGAGTCGACATAACGCGAGCAGTCGAGATGCCTGTTCGCGGCGCAACGCCTGGCAGACGGATTTGTTGCGGTATTGCAGCAACACTGGGCAACCGGCGAGAACCCGGACGCTCATTTCCAACAGGCGCGCGGTATCGAATTCATCCAGCGTAATCGCGTAAAGCCCTTTGCGCGAAGACCACTTGATTTTATTCATTCTTTTCCTTTATCTTCTTTGCTTTGCTGAAAAAGAAATATGCCAGTGACCCCTTTTCGCCGATACCCCCCTTTGGAAGGCACCTCCACATTCTGGGACTTTCTGCCTTTATCGAAACATGTTTTTTGCGGTATGCTTGCCAATAGCTGTATATAAGGTTGCAATCGATTATGGAGCGCCATGTTTTCGAGGGTACTGTGCATGGATTTGAGCGGACTCAAGGTGATGATTATCGACGACAGTAACACCATCCGTCGCAGCGCCGAGATTTTTCTCAGCCAGGCGGGCTGTCAGGTGCTCCTGGCCGAGGACGGTTTTGACGCACTGGCGAAGATCACCGATCATCAGCCGGACGTTATTTTCGTCGATATCATGATGCCACGGCTCGATGGCTACCAGACTTGCGCGCTCATCAAGAAAAACTCAAAACTGGCGGCAACACCGGTCATCATGCTATCTTCAAGGGATGGGCTCTTTGACCGTGCGCGTGGTCGCATGGTCGGTTCGGATGAATATCTCACCAAACCCTTTACGAAAGACAGCCTTATCAGGGCGGTTACAGAACACAGTGGCGTTCTCCTGCGTTGAGCACCAAACACCGACATACCCAGCGGAAAGAAAAATGGCCATCAAAAAAATACTCGTAGTCGACGACTCGCCCACCGAGCGGCTGGCGCTGTCCGAGACTCTCACCCGCAACGGCTATGAGGTCGTCACTGCCGAAAGCGGCGAAGATGCCATCACCAAAAGTTGCACCGAACTGCCCGACCTGATCCTGATGGATGTCGTCATGCCTGGCATGAACGGCTATCAGGCCACACGAACGATCTCGCGCGGAGAAACCACGCGCGGCATCCCGATCATCATGTGCACCAGCAAGGGACTCGAAACCGACAAGATATGGGGCATGCGCCAGGGCGCATACGACTACATCGTCAAGCCCCTCGACTTCACCGCCCTGCTCGCGCGCATCAGAAGCATCGGTTAAAACAACGCCATGTCCAAACGGCTCAGCCTACGCGAATTTCAGGAAAACCTTACCCGCCGCCTGGTAGATGCGCACACGGCTGAGCGCAGGAGTTTGCTCGGAGTGGAGGCGGGTAACGAATATTGGCTTCTCAGCCTGCCGGAGTCCGGTGAAATCGTCGTGCCGCCCGCACTGGCGCCGGTTCCGCTCACACATGAGTGGTATCGCGGTCTGGTCAATGTGCGGGGGGTCCTATACAGTGTCGTCGATTTATCGCGTTTCCACGATGGCCCGACGATTTCCTCGCCCACTCCACAGACGCGCCTGTTGCTCGTGGGCGCGCGGCAAGGTATACACAGCGCCATCCTGGTATCGCGCGTACTGGGACTGCGCAATGAAGAAGATTTCGAGCCGGACACCGAAGCGAATGACCCACGTCCCTGGGTTCTCTCGCGTTTTCGGGACACACATGGCAATCTCTGGTTGCAACTGGATGTTTCGCAACTTTTATCCAACAGCATTTTTCTCGACGTCGGCGTCAATTAGGGCAAGGACACCAGCTTTCCAATAGAATCCGGTTTTCTTCGATTTTTAACCAAGACCACTATTGGCGGTCAATCACCGCAGTGGAGCAAGGCAAATGGCATTCAAGCTTTTTTCAGGCAATTCGTCCAGAGACCCACGTGTTTCGGACACAACCCTCCTGGAAGAGAGGGGGGTCGCCGTACGATCGACGACTGCCGAACGGCTTTTCGCAGCCTCCGGCACCGCAAAGCCTGTGGGTTCCATGCGGGTTCCATACCTGGCCTCATTGTTCATAATTCTGAGCCTGGTGACAGCCGTTCTGATGTTTTTCCAGGCCAGGCACATCAATGCGATAACGCTACAGGTCGCTGAGGCGGGCGAATTGCAGGCGCTCTCGCAAAGAATCGCCAAGAACGGGCAACTGGTGCTACAGGGGGAAAACAACGCCTTCGCCGAACTGGAAAAAGACCGGGCCAGTTTCAACACGCTATTCAATAAGCTGAGTCAGGACAGTAATCTGAAACAGGGGGAAGTCCTCCCCGACTCTGAGTCCCTCCTCCAGAAGAAGCTGTTTGACGAAACCAGAACCGCCTGGGAGAACATGGGGAGCGAAATTGCCGTGATCCTGCTCGATGCGAACAAGGAAGAACTCAAATCGTATATTCTCGCATTGAACGACGCCGATCACGCAGACAAGCACATGATCCGGTGGGCAAACCTGATGGCCGTAATCGGTCCAGGCAGCATTTCCAAAGACATTTCGGATGTCGTCCACCAGGAGATGGAAGACATCGGCAGCAATCCGGGGAAACTCGCCGGAATCCTGAGCGCCAGCAACAGGCTGTCCGTCGCATCGGAGACCGTCTACACGCGACTCGGCGAACTACGCAGCACCTTTGCCGATACGGCGGGCATCTCCAGCACGCTTTTGCGCCTGATCATGGCTTGCGCGGGTGCAGCCCTGATCGTGCTGATCCTCATCGCCAAGGTATACCGGACCGAGGTCAACGCCCGTCAGGCCAGCATCGACCGGCAGCGCAGGCACTCCGAAGAGGAACGCAATCTCACCCAACAGGCGATTCTGCGCCTGATGAACGAAATGGGCGACCTTGCCGACGGCGACCTCACCATCCGCACCACGGTCTCGGAGGACATCACCGGTGCCATCGCGGACTCGGTGAACTACACCATCGAAGAACTGGCGGCGCTGGTGAGCCGGATCAACGATGCCGCCGGGCGCGTGACGAACGCGACCCGAACCGCCCAGCACACCTCCGCCGAACTGCTCGACGCAACCGAACGCCAGTCGTACCAGATCGAGGATGCCGGCACAACCGTGCAGACCATGGCGCAACAGATGTCCGCCTCGTCCGAACGGGCGCTGCATACCGCCCAGGTTGCCCGCCGCTCGCTGGAATCCGCGCGCAAGGGGGCGGACTCGGTGGAAAACACGATTCGCGGCATGAACGCGATCCGCGAAAAAATCCAGGAAACCTCCAAGCGCATCAAGCGTCTGGGCGAATCCTCGCAGGAAATCGGCGAAATCGTGGAACTGATTTCCGACATTACCGAACAGACCAACGTACTGGCCCTGAACGCCGCCATCCAGGCGGCCTCCGCCGGGGATGCCGGGCGCGGTTTCACCGTGGTTGCGGAAGAAGTGCAGCGGCTGGCGGAACGCTCGGCTGAAGCCACCAAGCAGATCGCCGCCATCGTGAAAACCATTCAGACCGACACCCAGGACGCCGTCAGCGCAATGGAGAACGCCACCCGCGACGTGGTGGAAGGCGCACGCCTGTCCGACGCGGCCGGTCAGGCGCTGGCCGAAATGGGGCAAGTGTCGATGGACGCTGCCCACCTGATCGAACAGATCTCCACCGATACGCAAGATCAAGCCGCCGAAGCCATCCGGGTGGCCGAGTCGATGAAGGAGATTCTCGCCATTACCGAACAGACCACGCACGGCACGAAACAGACGGCAGAGTCGGTCGGCCAGCTTGCCGACCTCGCAATCGAACTCAAGGGTTCGGTGTCCGGTTTCAAGGTCTGACAGGAAATAGCACAGAGACGCCTTCATGACGCACGCCAACGAACCGGATCTCGGCCTGCTCACCTGGGTCAAAGGCGAGATCGACCAGGCGCTGTCGCATGCGGACGAAAGCCTGCAAGCCGCACTCGGTCTGGCCGAAGGTTCTTCCAAGATACAGTTTGCGCAAACCCACCTGAATCAGGCGAAAGGAGCCTTGTCCATCATCGAGTTGGACGGGTTGACGAGATTCGTCGCTGCGCTGGATCTTTTCCTTGCCGAACTTGCCCAAGGCAAGTTGCCGATCGACGAGACACAAATCGCCCTTGGCCGCCGTGCGCTCGCCAGTATCGCCAACTATCTCGAAGAACTGTCTCACGGCGCGCCCGATCAGCCCCTGCGTCTGCTGCCGCTGTACCAGGAACTCGTGCTGGCCCGAGGCGAGGCGGCCCCCTCGCCCGCCGATCTTTTCTTCCCCGACCTGAGCGTGCGCATCCCGCCGCGTGCCGAAGCGCCGAAGCTCGATGCAGAGCAACGGCAGCAGCAACGCCGAACCATGCAGCAGCGCTTCGAGCGCGGCCAGCGCGACTGGCTGCGTCAGTCGGACGCCGGCGCCATCGATGCCATGCGCGAGGCCCTGGCCGAGATCGAACTCACTGAAGACAACCCTGGGATGCGTTCCCTGTGGTGGGCCGGACAAGCGTTCATCGATACGCTCTCCACCTCACCGGCCGATGGGAAACTTGCCGCCAAGCAACCGCTGGCCCGCCGGATCGGCACCCTGTTGCAACAGGTCGGAGAGGGCCAGCAAGCCTTGCCGGAACGCCTGTTGCGCGAACTGCTCTATCACGTCGCCAGCCAGCCCGCTTCCACGCCGATCCAGCAGGCGGTGCGTCAGGCATGGCGGCTCGACGCCCTGATTCCCGAAGAAGGCACCCTCGTCAGCGACCTGCCCCTGGGGCCGTTGCTCCAGGAACTGCACACGCAACTCACACGCATCAAGGACACCTGGAACACCTTCGGCGAACGTGGCGCGACGGCATTGTCCGACTTTGAAGTTCAACTCGAAGCGTTCACAAAATCCATCACGCCGATCGGTCGCCCCGTTCTGTACCGACTGCTCGGCGGCATGTGCCGCTTCATCGCCTGGTTGAAGGCGAACCCACAGCGTTATTCCGAACCGATCGCCCTCGAATTCGCCACTGCCCTCCTGCTGGCGGAGGCGGCGCTCGACCGAGGGCTGCCCGACCCCGGCTTTCAGACGCAGGTCGGCGATGCGCTCTCCCGGCTTGAGGCGCTTGCACGCGGCGAAGAACTCGGCGACGCGCCGCCCAGTGCGACCAGCGTCGAATCCGCGCGCAAACAACAGGAAAAAGAAGCCGTCGCGCAACTTTCACGCGAGATCCTTCACAGCCTCGCCACCATCGAACAGACCCTCGACGACTTTTTCCGCGATCACTCGAAACGCGAACCGCTGGAAACCCTGCACGCTCCCATGCACCAGATCACGGGAGCGCTCAACGTGCTTGGCGAGAACGAGGCCATTTCCCTGGTGGAGGAAGTCGGTGAGACCATCGCGCGTCTGGCCCGCCAGGATTCGCCCGTCGACGATGCCGAACTCACCGAAATTGCGCGGCGTCTTTCGGCCCTGACCTTCTTCATCCAGCAGTTACCGTATAACCGGGTCCCCGTTGTTCATTTCCTGACCCCGTTTACCGCCTCCACCCAATCGAAGCGCGTCGCCATCGATTTGCAAGCCTTGCCCGAAATTCCTGCAATTGCGACCAGCGCGCAAACGCAGGTCAAGCCGTCTTCCGGCCAGGCCGACGGCGTCGAGGCTTTCCCGGTTTTCGAGATCGAAACCGGAGCCGAGCCGGAAATCGAAGAACCGCCGGTGTCGCCCGCAAAGTCTGCCCTGCCGCCGACAGCCGCCACCGACAGCCGCGTCACGCCGCCCCAGCCAGATCTCGATGCCGAATTGCTTCCCATCTTCATCGAAGAAGCGCACGAGATTCTGAAAAAGGTCATGGATCATCTCAAGTTGCTCAAGAACTCACCGAGCAATAGCGAAGATCTCGTCGAAATTCGGCGCCGTTTTCATACCCTCAAGGGCAGTGGCCGCATGGTCGGCCTGGCCGAATTGGGTGAAGCTGCCTGGGGGATAGAACAAACCCTCAACCGTTGGTTGCAACTCGAATGGCATGTCACGCCGCCGTTGCTGAAACTGCTTGCCACCGCTCATCGCGTGTTCACGGCCTGGGTCAACCAGATCGACAAAAAGGCCGAATACGGACGCGATGTCTCGGGCCTCATGGCGGATGCCGAACGCCTGCGCAGCAGTGGCGCGCCTACTGACGAACCTGGGCCGACGACTGTCACGCCTGAACCCAGGGTCACGCCCGCCGCCATCGAACCGGAAGCCGAGATCCTGGAAATCGACCTATCGGAAGTCGAAGAACCAGAAATCGAGGTATTGGAAGTCGAAGAACCGAGAATCGGACCATCGGAAGCCGAAGAAGCAGAAATCGAGATATCGGAAGTCGATGAGTCCGATTTCGCCCTCGCTCAGGCCACGCCCGAGGAAGTGGCTGACGAGTTTGTCTTCGATGAAGTCATCGTTTCGCCCGATGAACCCGAGTCCAAGGCGGACGACGAAGAGAGCCGCGCCGAGAGCGTCGCCCCCGAACCTCCCAGGAAAGCAGTAAAGCCGCCCGTATCCGACAGGAAACCCAAACGGCCAGCCGTGCCCAAGTTCGAGCCTTTCGACTTCTCGCCGTTCTTCACGTTCGATCTCGACGAAACGTCCGGTGGACTCAGCACCACAGAATCCGGCTTCATTCAATTCGACTTTGGGCCACCCGCGAGCAAAACCCCCGAACCTGAAGCGTTCTCTGGCGACGAAGATGGGCTGGAAGCGTTCGAACACGAACTGGACGAAGCCTTCGACAATCGTGGCGAGGAAAGCGAGACAAGCACCACCGGTGACGAAAGCTTGCCAGAAATATTGCAGGAAAGCCCCGAGTTCCCGATCGAGGCGATTCAAACCGGCGCCGAAGAATCCTTGCCCGAACTCGAACCCGAATTCAAGTTTGAATTTGAATTCAATTTCGAGTCCGAACGCGAGTCCAAGCCCGAACCAGAACCCGAACTCGAATCCGAACCCGACGCCGACACGCTCTACATCGGCGATATCGAAATATCGCGGGCGCTTTTTGAACTCTATGTGACCGAAGCCCAGGCACACATCGGCACGCTGCACCAGGAGTTCGAGCATCTCGCCGACAACCCCACCCTGCTGCTGCCGGAAGCCTCCTTGCGCGCTGCACATTCATGCGCGGGCATCTCGGGCACTGCGCGCTGCGCCCCGCTGCATTCGCTCGGCAAGGCGCTGGAACTGGCGCAGCAGCGCATACACGACCTGAAACGCCCGCCAACGGCCAACGAACTGGCCCTGCTCAAGACCTGCGCCGATACGCTGGACAACATGCTGACCCGGATCATCGGCCTGTTCATGCCGCTGGAAACGCCGGAGTTGATCGAACAACTCGACAGGATCGGCCATGACCCGGCAACCGACGCCCTTCATAGAACCGACGACAAGGCCATTGTCGAAACCGTAGCGAGAATTTTCCCCGAAGCCGTTGTCACCACCAAACCCGGAGTCCAACCGAAACCTCTCTCCTCGACGACAAGCGCCCTGCCCACCGCACAGGACGAAATCGACGAGCAACTGCTTCCGATCTTCCTCGAAGAAGCCGGAGAACTTCTCAACGAACTGCACATCACCCTGCGCGCCTGGAACGGGGATCTCGCAAACACCGAACACTCCATGCTCGTAAAGCGGCAACTGCACACCCTCAAGGGCAGCGCGCGGATGGCCGGAGCGATGGTTCTGGGCAACCGGGTGCACCAGCTTGAGTCCCGCATGGAGTCGGCGCTCGACACCGGGGACGATACCGCCTCAGTCATTGACGAAATCACTTCCGCGCTGGATGGCATCGAGCAAATGGTCGCTGTGCTGGCGCACGACCCCGCTCCTGAAGCCCCCGTTGCCGAAGCCATACCCGAACCGACGACCGGGCCATCGACCCAGCCCATTGTTGCGGTTGACAGTCCGCCCCACGCGTCTTCCCCGCCGACAAGAAAGCCCCATACCGCTGCCCGCACGACGACCGAAAGCGAAGCCAGCACCGCCGCCCTGCGCGTGCGCGCGGAGATGGTCGATCATTTCGTGAACGATGCCGGCGAAATCGGCGTAGCCCGCACCCGGATCGAAGGCGAACTGCGCCAGTTGCGCCGGAGCATGCTCGACCTCACCGAAAACGTCATCCGCCTGCGCAACCAGTTGCGCGAAGTCGAAATCCAGGCCGACGTGCAGATGCAAACCCGCATCGCTCAGGCCGAAAGCAGCCACGCCGAGTTCGATCCGCTGGAGATGGACCGCTACACCCGCCTGCAAGAGCTCACGCGGATGATGGCCGAGAGCGTCAACGACGTCACCACGGTGCAGCAAAACCTGCTGAAAAACCTCGACAACGCCGACTTCGCCCTGCACAGTCAGGCGCGCACCACCCGCGAACTGCAACAGGCGTTGATGCAGGTGCGCATGGTTCCGTTCGACAGCCTCACCGTGCGCCTGTACCGCATCGTGCGCCGGGGCGCCAGGGATCTCGGCAAGCGCGCCAACCTCGACCTGCGCGGCGGCGGCATCGAAATCGACCGTAGCGTGCTCGAACACATCATCGCGCCGCTCGAACACCTGCTGCGCAACGCGCTGGCGCACGGCATCGAGCCACCGGAAGTCCGTCGGGCGAAGAACAAGCCCGAAATCGGCCAGATCACGCTTACCACACGGCAGGAAAGCAACGAAATCGTCATCGAACTGGCTGACGACGGCGCGGGGCTGGATTTCGAGCGTATCGCCGAGCGTGCGCTCGAACGCGGCCTGATCGGACCAGACGAGATTCCCGATGAGCGTCGGCTTGCCAACCTGATCTTCCTGCCCGGCTTCACGACCGCCGAAAAAGTGACGGCCGTCTCCGGTCGCGGAGTCGGCATGGACGTGGTGAAGGCCGAGACTGCCGCAGTCGGCGGGCGGGTCGAGGTCTCCTCCACCCCCGGCGAGGGGACGATGTTCAGCATCTACCTGCCGCTCACCCTGGCCGTCACCCAGGCGCTGCTGGTACGTTCGGGGACTCAACATTACGCGATCCCGGCAAGCATGATCTCGCAGATCATGGAGTTGAAGATCGACGCCATCGAGCGCCTGCGGACGGAAGGCAGCATCGAATGGTTGGGTCAGCATTACGAATACCGCTATCTGCCGAACCTGCTCGGCAGCCCTGCTGCCAAACCGGAAATCGGTCGCTACAGTTGGGTGCTGTTGCTGCATTCCGGCGCGCAGACCCTGGCCCTGCACGTGGATGGCCTGCGCGGCCACCAGGAAATCATCGTCAAGAACGCCGGCCCGCAACTGACCCGCATCGCCGGCATGTCCGGCGCCACCGTCCTGGGCAACGGCGAGATCGTGCTCATCATCAACCCCATTGCCATGACGAGCCGCGAGATCATCTATGGTCAGGCAAGCAAGGTTCCCGGAACGATTTCGGCATTGATCGAGGCCATATCGGAGCCGGAAACCCCGCATGAGCCGACGGTCATGGTGGTCGACGACTCGCTGACCGTACGCAAGATCACCAGTCGCTTGCTGGAGCGCGAAGGCTACCGCGTCATCACCGCCAAGGACGGCGTCGATGCCATCGAATCGCTGATCGACAACGTGCCCGACGTGATTCTCTCCGACATCGAAATGCCACGCATGGACGGGTTCGATCTCGTCCGCAACATCCGCGCCGACGCCCGACTGAGAGACGTGCCGATCATCATGATCACCTCACGACTGGCCGACAAACATCGAGACTACGCGATGGAAATCGGCGCAAATCACTACCTGGGCAAACCCTACCAGGAAGAAGAACTGCTCGGACTGATCGCCGGTTATACATGGCGCGCATGACAATGTAACGCTCCGGCAACACATATGCTGTGCACCGTTTCAATTCGCACACTGCCCAATCGACCCGGACAGCGTAGAATGCGCGTATGGATACCGTCCCCAACAACCTCACGCACCACTTTCTGGTTGCCATGCCCCACATGGCCGACCCGCATTTTGCTCGCACCCTCACCTACATTGCCGAGCACAATGCTCAGGGCGCACTGGGCGTCATCGTCAATCGCCCGCTCGACATGACGCTCGGCACACTATTCGAGCGCGTGGAGCTTAGGCTCGACGCACAAAATTTCATCACGCAACCCGTCTACTTCGGCGGCCCGGTGCAGACCGACCGGGGCTTCGTCCTCCATCGCCCAAGCGGCGACTGGCATTCCACACTACGAGTCAACGAGGAAGTGGGTCTCACCAGCAGCCGCGACATCCTGCAATCCATCGGCAAGGAAGGCGAACCGCACGATGTCCTCGTCAGTCTCGGCTTTGCCGCCTGGACGGCAGGCCAGCTCGAACAGGAGCTTGCCGACAACGCCTGGCTCACCATTCCCGCCGACATGTCCATCATCTTCGGCATGCCGCCGGAAGCCCGTCTGGCAGCCGCCGTGCACAAACTCGGCATCGATCTCACCCAGATCAGCGAGGTCGCCGGGCATGCCTGAGGGCACGCCGGCCACGACCTCCTCCCTCCCCCGCCTGCCCACGCGCGGTTGCCTTCTCGGCTTCGATTTCGGTCTTGCCCGCATCGGCATCGCCACCGGCGAGATCGAGACCGGCCTTGCCAGCCCGCTTGCCACCCTCGCCCTCGAATCCCGCGCCGCGCGATTTGAAGCCATCTCACGCCTGATCGAAGAATGGCAACCCGTCGCGCTCGTCGTCGGCCTGCCGCGCCCGCTCGACGGCGAAGGCGAGCACGCGCTCGAACCCCGCTGCCGACGCTTTGCCAATCAATTGCACGGACGCTTCCAGTTGCCCGTGCATCTCATCGACGAACGGCTCAGTTCGATCGAAGCCGACTCTAGCCTGCGCGACGCTGGCGTGAGACACTGGCGGGTACGCAAGAAAAAACTCGATGCCGCTGCCGCGCAACTCATCCTGCAACACTTCCTGGACGCCATTCACCATGCAACTTCCTGATGCAGAAACCCTTTGCCGCCAACTGGCCGAACAGATCCGCCCCCACCTCCACCCGAATACCGTTCTCATTGGCATCCGTACCGGCGGCGACTGGCTTGCGCGCCGGCTGCACACCCTGCTCGGACTCAAGCAGCCCCCCGGAGCCATCGACACCTCCTTCTACCGTGACGACTACGGCGCGAAAGGACTGCATGCCAACCCGCAGCGCACCAACATCCCGTTTTCCATCGAAAACACCCCCGTCATTCTCGTCGACGACGTTCTCTACACCGGGCGCACCACCCGCGCCGCGATCAACGAAATCTTCGACTTTGGCCGACCGGCCAGCATCGAACTGGCCGTTCTCGTCGATCGCGGCGGACGTCAGTTGCCCATCGCCGCCCGCTACTGCGCCCACACCCTGCCCGAACCGCTGCCCGCCTCGCAAAACCTGCAACTGGAGCAGACGGAGGCCGGCAACCTGACCCTGAGGTTGATCCATGCGTAATCCACAGCTCAACAGGCATGGTGAGCTGCAACACCTGCTCACTCTCGACGGACTGCCGCGCGAAGTCATCAATAGCATCCTCGATCATGCCGCCCCCTTCACCGAAGTCGCCGAACGCGAAGTCAAGAAACTCCCCCTGCTGCGCGGCAAAAGCATCTTCAACCTGTTCTTCGAGAACTCCACCCGCACCCGCACCACGTTCGAGATTGCGGCCAAGCGCCTGACCGCCGACGTCGTCAACCTCAACGTCTCCACCAGTTCCACCGCCAAGGGCGAAAGCCTGCTCGACACCATCGACAACCTTTGCGCGATGAACGCCGACATGTTCGTGGTGCGCCACTCCGCCAGCGGCGCGCCGGTGCTCATCGCCCAGCACCTCCAGGCCACGGGCCGCGACCACATCCACGTCGTCAACGCCGGGGACGGACGGCACGCCCACCCCACCCAGGGGTTGCTGGACATGTACACGATCCGGCATTACAAGCACGACTTCAGTCAGCTTTCCATCGCCATCGTCGGCGACGTGCTGCACTCGCGGGTTGCGCGCTCGCAAATCGCCGCCCTCAACACCCTCGGCGTCCCCGACCTGCGCGTCATCGCCCCCAAAACACTCCTGCCCACTGCCATCGAGAGCATGGGCGTGCGCACCTTCAGCGACATGCGCGAAGGACTGCGCAATGTGGATGTCGTCATGATGCTGCGCCTGCAAAACGAACGCATGGCTGGCGCGCTGCTGCCCTCTCCGCAGGAATACTACAAAGTGTGGGGGCTGACTCCCGAAAAGCTCCTGCTCGCAAAACCAGACGCCATTGTCATGCATCCTGGGCCGATGAACCGGGGCATCGAAATCGACTCTTCCGTCGCCGACGGCGCTCAGGCCGTCATCCTGCCGCAAGTCACCTTCGGGATTGCCGTGCGCATGGCAGTCATGTGCATGCTTGCCGGACAATGATGTTTCAATTCACATCCGGCATGGCCGGATGACATATATCTGAGGAGGCACGCTTCTCTCGTGCCAGATTATCCCCTTGAAAGGGGAGATTTCAAACCGGAGATTGTTTTAGATGAACATTCGCATCGCCAATGGCCGGGTCATCGATCCTGCCCGCCAGACAGACTGCGTACAGGACGTTTTCATTGCGGACGGCAAAATTGCCGCCTTGGGCAGCGCCCCCGACGGCTTTCAGCCTGCGCGCACCCTGGACGCCACGGATCTGGTCGTCGCCCCCGGCCTCATCGACCTGGCTGCCCGCCTGCGCGAGCCAGGTTTCGAATACCGCGCCACTCTCGAATCCGAGATGGAAGCCGCCATGGCGGGCGGCGTCACCAGCGTTGCCATTCCGCCCGACACCGACCCCGCCCTCGACGAACCGGGTCTCGTCGAAATGCTCTGCTATCGCGCCAAGAAACTCAACCGCGCCCACATCTATCCCATTGGCGCGCTCACCGTCGGTCTCAAGGGGGAGCGTCTCTCCGAGATGGCCGAACTGGTCGAAGCCGGCTGTTTTGCCTTCTCCCAGGCCAACGTTCCCATTCTCGACAACATGGTGCTCATGCGCGCCATGCAATACGCGGCCACGTTCGACTTTCGCGTCTGGCTCCAGCCCATCGCCCCCTTCCTCGCCCGAGGCGGCTACGCCCATGATTCCGATACCGCCAGCCGCCTCGGCCTGACCGGCATCCCCGTGGCCGCCGAAACCGTCGCCCTCTTCACCTACCTGCAACTCGCCAGGACCACCGGCGCGCGGCTCCACATCACCCGTCTTTCCAGCGCAGAGGGGCTGGACCTCATCGAACAGGCCCGTGCGCAAGGGATGGATGTCACCTGCGACATTTCCATCAACCACCTGCATCTGTGCGATCAGGACATCGGCTACTTCAACACCAACTGTCACCTCGTCCCCCCGCTACGCAGCCGGGAAGACCGCGACGCCCTTTCAAAGGGGTTGCTCGGGGGCCGCATCAACGCCCTGTGTTCCGACCACACCCCGGTCGACGACGACGGCAAGCTCATCCCTTTCAGCGAGTCCGAACCCGGCGCCACCGGCCTGGAACTGTTGCTGCCCCTCACTCTGAAGTGGGCCGAAGACAACAAACTGCCGCTCATCGACGCCCTGGCCCGTGTCACATCCGAGGCTGCGCGGCTCGTCGGCATCACCAAGGCCGGTCATCTCGACCCCGGCGCGCGCGCCGATCTCTGCATTTTCGACCCCGCCGCCCGCTTCACCGTCAGCCGTGACGATCTCAAGAGTCAGGGCAAGAACACCCCCTTCCTCGGCTTTGAACTGCCTGGCCGGGTGCGTTACACGATGGTGGAAGGGCAGCTCATGTTCGAGCGGTAAGCCTCATTCGGAGCGTTTTCGGTTTGAACCCCTAAGGAACCTCTGAATATCTGAGTTTTTGAACCTCAAAACGAGCGCATAGCCGTTCATTGGCTCTCAAGAAGAGAAATGAGTTGTTTTTCTTGCCCTCCCAAAGGAGTTGGGAGGCTTTTTGTGCCCTTTTCGGGCACGATGGGCGCAANTTGCCCATCAACTGAGCAACAGCTTTCGCCTGGCCAAGTACAAATTGGCCAGGCCGATCAAGGAAAACACCTGCGCAGCATTCTTTGCGATGCCCTTGTAG
>JGI24702J35022_10001088_pt1 | contig 16905 bp, 11 predicted proteins | sample TergutTh196P4_FD_35022 | JGI IMG/M metagenome (IMG submission 35022)
GCGTTTTCTTTCATATACCAATCCTTCACGAGATTGCGGGTCAAGCCCGCAATGACGGGAGTGTAGAGTATTCAGTTGGCGTCAAGTGCATACCCAGGTGAGGTTTTTATCTGTATCTTGACGTGCGTCTTGCACATCATATACATATACAGCTTTATCAACAACTTCAAAAACTATACGATACCTTTTACCGAATATTTAGACTGTGGCATGAGCTGATTCTTCAGTTATGGCGCCATCCATGTCCGATAAACACTCTTCGATAGTATAAAATCTTGCGCCGGATTTTCTCCGGGAAATTGCCTCCTTGATAGCAATATCCCGACCATTGCGGCGCTTAACAGGAAAAGGTATACCGCCTTCTTCCATAGACGCAACTAAAAACATACGGATTGCTGTTGATGTATCGAGCCCAAGAGATGAAAAGAGCAAATCTGCCGAATCCTTGAGCTGATCATCCACACGAATTTGTATTGTCTTAGCCATGGATATTACCTCGTTTCCACTTGTTTGTATTTATATAGTATTGCAAATGTAATGTTTTGTCAAGAAAAACACAGGGGATCCGGTCCCTGTCGTCATCGCAATTCAGAATTATATTGACAAATCAATGATGAGCAGCTACAATGAAGCTACTAGGCGATAACACTTGTTATTCGCTGGGACTGGTCGTAAGACCCGGGTCCTACCACGGCGGGGAGTTACCCCGCCACTTTCTTAGGGTGTGTAAGCGTGAAAGAATTGAGCGTCTTTGTGGACGAATCCGGAGTATTCGGACCTTTTGAATCACATTCTCCATACTATATCGTAACTCTTGTTTTCCATGATCAATCGATTGATATTTCTGAGAATATCAATCATCTGAATACAAGGATTAGGCTTTCTGGGCTGCCAGACTATACAATTCATGCCGGTCCGCTTATTCGCAGAGAACATGAGTATAGTCATTTATTGCTTCTAGACAGAAAGCGCATTTTTAATATACTCTACAACTTTGTGAGAACCACAAATATTACTTATCATCCATTTATAATTGAAAAAAAGCATCTTGTTGAAGAAATCGACTTAAATGTGCGCATTACAAAACAACTGTCTTCCTTTTTATTTAAACACTTTGATGTGTTTGCACAATATGAGCGCATGGTGGTATATTATGATCACGGTCAGAGGGAGCTTACAAACATACTCGTGTCTGTCTTTACTACTGTGCTACACAATGTAGAATTCAAGAAAATCAGCCCTGCGAACTACAAGCTGTTTCAAGCGGCTGATATGCTTTGCACTTTGGAATTGCTTTCAGTTAAGGCTGCACGAAAAACGCTCTCCAATTCTGAGCGTACTTTTTTTACATCAGCGCAGAATCTCCATAAGTCATATCTGCGAGCTATTCATAGAAAACGATTTGGTATATAAGCTTTACTAAAATGTATACACAAACACAAGCAAATAACCATTAAGGTACTGATTTTTCATTCATGGAGAATACCGATGCAAACGACAATGAGGCATGAGATTCACATAGTCTCAGACCCCGAGCCATTATCGCTTAATGAAATAAAGGCGAGATATTGGGATAACTACGTTTTGGTGACGAATACCATTGAAGGCAGTCTCGCTGGGGTGGTCAGGTATTATTGTTATGCTAATGAACCTGAGTTGACCGAAATAATCATGCAACTGGATAAAGACGAAGCAGTATATGGCGACTGCATGTTATACTATGTTGGCCCGGGAAGAGGCTTTGTGGGTGTTTATGGCTCTTCGCCTATATGTGTGGGAGGAAAAAAATGAGGACGCATTGTGAACAGAGTGCTAAGCGCAATAATAGAACGCAGTGAATCAAAACGCCAAGGGACACCCCCCTTCCCCCCTCCTGCGGGAGTGGGGCTTTGGACGGGGATACGAGAGGAATGTACGGATAATGCTTCATAACTGGGAACATAAAATGTTGGCAAGACAATTGCGTAGCAAGGCAACTAGGGAAGAGAATATGCTATGGTATGACTTGCTATCGAAATATCCTGTGCGTTTTTTGCGGCAACGCCCAATAGGGCGATATATAGCCGACTTTTATTGCCCTACGCGCAAGTTGGTCATAGAGGTAGACGGGAAGCAGCATGAACTGGCAGATGCAAAAGAATACGACGCAATTCGAACAGATTTCTTTAACTGCCTAGGCATTGAGGTCATCCGATTTAGCAATGAAGATATAAAAAACCGCTGGGTATACGTGCGTGACGTGATAGAAGCACACGTTCCCGTATCCCCCGTCCTAAGCCCCACTCCCGCAGGAGGGGGGAAGGGGGGTGTCCCCATTGGATGATTTTCGCCATTGTTATTCTGCCAAGACAAGCTTACCCACACTAATCGGCGATGACATATTTTCTAGGCGCTAATGTATTTTCTTTCTAATAACTCCATATAGGCTGTTTTAATCGATTTGTTATTAAAATGCGGCTTTATTTCATGAACTTTTTCAATTATGTCTTTTTGCGTTCCGTTAAATTTGTTCTTTGAGAAAAGCCCGCTTATAAAAACAATCGTCGAAAATAGTTCAAGCTCCTTTGCGGATTTCCCATCAATAAAATCAATTATCTCAGCAATGCCGCAATTCTCTTGTTCTTTCAGCTGGGTTAACGCTTTTTTTCCTGCAGGTGAGAGTTTCATATTATAACCTATATAATTGTCATATCTATGCATGATCGAATCAACCAAACCATAACTAATGAGTTCTTCAAGATCCTCAGTTACTTCAGCCGTATATGGTCCATATGTGTAGATATCAAATCTATAGCATAAATCCAATCCTTTAACCTGTTGAAGCATGTAAACAACTTTCATAATCGCCGTTTTTCCAAGATCAGGTTTTCGATCCATAACGCTAAGTAAAATATTCTTATTATATGCCAAACACATAATCGCCGCCTCCTCCATCTTGATCAATGAATAACCTAGTAACTTTTGGTAAATCTGGCATTACTTCTATCAGCTTTGATTTGAAACTAAGTGGATAACTCTTAACTGATTTTTTCATCTAGCTTTATGAAACCATAAATAGGATCACGGATTTTGTAAGTCTTGTCTAACTTCGATTCAAACGCCACTACGCAATCCCCTCATTGATCATTATCCGCTTGATTGATTGTACATTAGCCTAAAACGAAAAGCAATAAACAAATAAATAGCAAAAAATCTCGACCTGTGCAATCAGGAATAACCCCCGCCGTCTGCGAACGATGGGGGAGAGGAGGGGGTTGTCCCTGAAGGTTGCCAATTGCACAGGTCAAAAAATCAGCGGTATCTGTGAACAAGGGGATTTCTTTCGTTCATTTATGAACGAAAGAAATCCCCTTTTGAGTTCCATCAATATATGATTGGCTCGAAGTCTTTGGCGCCGTGTTTGCATATGGGGCAGATTATGTCGTCGGGCAATTCTTCAGACTCATGAATATAACCGCATATCTTGCAGATATAGCCCTTTTTGTTTTCTTTCGGAGGCTGGGGCTTTGGTTTTATGTGGTCAAAATAGTACTGATACGTAACGCTTGGCTCGCCAGATACACTAAAGGCTTGCGTGACGTCCGCGACGAAAACCGTATGGGTGCCGTAATCGAGCGTATCTGCTACTTTCGCAGATATCACACCGTTGGTATGTTCCGGCACATACCGAATGCCATTAGCTGTACGCTCGCCGTAGCCGAAGCCGTCGAATTTATCGACATCCCTGCCGCTTTGGAAACCAAACCGCTGAAACTCGCTGAAGGGCGCGCTGGTTGAAAGGATTGAAACGTTGAACTGCCCGGTATTTAATATCATGTCATGAGTGAAATTGGTTTTGTTCACGGCGATAGAAACCCTCAGCGGCTTCTCGGTTATTTGTGTCACTGTATTTATTATGCAACCGTTATCTTTATTACCTTCCCGCGCGGTCAATATAAACAAACCATAAGACAGATTGAACATACTATTTTCGTCGACCATGTCAGGAGGCGCCGATTCTATCTTATGATATTTTTTCGCGGGGACAAAATCCGGGAGCGTCGAGATGATCTCGTCCGCCATTGAATCGATCTCCGCCAGTTGAGCAGCTTTCAAGCTCGACTTTAAACTGACGGTGTTTTTGATGATGTTGATGTTTTTGCATTTTGCCAATTTATCTCTGATCAGGTCGCCGCTTGTAGTAGCCCATGACCCGTTTTCGATTATCGCGCACGTCCGGTTTTGGATGTTGTGCGCCACCAGGTCGGAAATCACGTTTTCCATAGCCACGAATATCCCCGCGTTGTAAGTAGTGGACGCGAACACCAGATGGCTCCACCTGAACGCGGCTGAGACTATTTCGGACGCTGGGGTAACGGAAACGTCGAACATCTGCGTTTTGACTCCTTTGCTACGCAGTTTTGTCGCGAGTATTTCAGCAGCGTTCTCAGTATTCCCGTATACTGAGGCATACGCGATCATTACCCCGTATTCTTCCGGCGCGTAAGTACTCCACAGCAAGTATTTCGCTATGAAATCCCCGATGTTTTGACGCCAAACAAAACCGTGAAGCGGGCATATCATTTCGATCGGGATGGAGAACGCTTTACTCAGCAACGCGTGAGCCTGGTCGCCGTACTTGCCGACGATGTTCGTGTAATAGCGCCGGGCTTCATCCATATAGTCTTTCTCGAAATCGACTTCGTCGGCGTATAGCGCGCCGTTAAGAGCTCCGAAACACCCGAACGCGTCCGCCGAAAAGAGTATTTTATCAGTTGATTCATATGTGACCATTACCTCGGGCCAATGCACCATAGGCGCCATAAGGAAATGAAGCTTGCGCCTGCCAATATCCAGAATATCATTTTCTTTTACAAGGAGAATATTCGGATCGATGCTAAACTCATTGAACTGTTTGACCATTGCCAGAGTTTTCGTGTTGCAAACGACTGTCACGTCAGGATATAGGAATAAAATGTCGCGTATGGCTGCCGAATGATCCGGTTCCATGTGTTGTATTACTAAATAGTCAAGTTTTCTTCCTTCAAGGGCTTCGGCGACGTTCTCCAGAAACCGTTGCCTCACAGCCTTGTCCACAGTGTCCAGCAAGACAGTTTTCTCGTCGCGCAGGATGTATGAATTGTACGACACCCCATAGGGCACGGAATATACGCCTTCGAACATCGCGAGGCGCCGGTCGTTTGAGCCGACCCATAAAAAGTCGTCTGATATTTTCTTTACGCAGTGCATAGAAACCTCCTTATTGGTTGAATAAATAACCATTTGTTTTGTTGTTTTTCATATAATATCACACGACGGACTTAGTCCGCAATATAAAGTATCTTGGAATTCTTTCGAATTCTTCCGAGCCTTGAGTGTAGTACCGATAATAGACGCACGGTTTTTACCGTTACGCTTAAGATGTGGCATAATTTCGCTCAGAAAGCCTCTTCTACTTCTGGATTATTTTTGTTATAATATACAAAAAATCATATCTATTTCACGCAGTTGCCCTGTAGTGCCATATTGCTGCTTAGCGCGAAACGCGAAGCGATAACAAGAAACAGGAGGCACATATGAAAACTTGTGAAAAAATCCGCGCCGCCATTATCTTGACGGTTTTAGCGCTGTTTGTCGGAACGTTGTCCGGATGTAAAAATTCCGATCCGGATAGCGTAAACACGCCTACGTCCGATATGGAGGATACGGTAGCGCCGGACACCGCGTCCGTCACTATTGCCGGGCAGACTTTTCTCGCGGATACGACCGAGGTGGTTCTGAGCGATATGGGTATCAGCGACATCTCGCCTCTCAGCGCCCTGTCGGGATTAGTAACGTTGGAGATGGGAAATAACAACATCAGCAACATCTCGCCACTCAGTGCCCTGTCAGGTTTGATAACATTGGAGATGGGGAATAACAACATCAGTGATATCTCGCCACTGAGCTCTCTGGATATTTTGACCTATTTGAATCTTAACGACAACCAAATCAGCGACATTTCACCGCTCGGCACCATTAACAGTTTAGTGTCTGTGGAACTTGCAAGAAACAATGTCAGCGACATTACAGTGCTGGGATATCAGAAAAGATTATGGCGGCTTGATCTTAGCGACAACCAAGTAAGTGACCTCACGCCGCTAGGGGCCATTTCAGAAGTGAAACTTCTTTATCTGGCGAACAACAATATCAGCGACGTCACACCACTTACGAGTCTGAAAAATTTATATTTTTTGGATCTTAGCGGCAATAATATCACCGACATTACGCCGCTTTTATCATTGAACGGGTCCGAGGCTGAAGCCGACGACGATATCGAGACCATCATAACTCGATTGACGCTGAGCGGCAATCCTCTGACTGAGCAACAAATTGGAGCTTTACAGGAAGCCCTGCCCGACTGTGAGATCGTGTTTTAACTCCATCGGAACAGTCGCGGCGTGTCTACTCCAGTAAAAACCGGTGTTTTTTGCTTAATCTCCCTGCTTTGGACATATACTCGCGGTCGCTGCTGAAGCGTGAATGAAATTGGAGATGGGATTTGAAGCCGGCAAAATACACCAACAGGAAAGGGGTGTTACAGCAGGAAAACAAAAAATAGGAAGGGAGGGACGCCGCATAGCATGAGACTTCGCGACTCAACTATAACGAAAAAAAAATATTTGAAAGATTACTTTAAGGAGGTAGATTCTATGTCTAAAAAGATACTCAGTGTTCTTCTGGTATTCGCAATGGCGATAGCCATGTTCTCGACGACGACCGTCGCCCAGGTCACCGAAGTCAAGACGGCGGGCTATTATACGACCCTGCCCAATTGGAAAATCGCGCCTTCGGCATCCGGTACCACAAGCGGCCTCCCAGGCGGGACTGACGCAGCCATTTCCGCTGCGAATTATGACACCTCAGCTTGGTTCGCGGCTAAAGCGCCCAGCTCTGTTCTGGGAGACTTGATCACCGACGGAGTCTATGACGCTTTGTTCACGACACTCACCGGCAACACCGACGAGTGGATGAACAGGCAATGGACTAGCGTGCCTGCTAACGATTTCGCTTCGCCTTGGTGGTACAGCACCGACTTCACGATTCCCGCGTCTGAAGCCGGGAAAAAAGTAACGCTTACATTTGGCGGCATCTCCTATCAGGCCGAGTTATACATCAACGGAGTAAAAGTCGGCAATCAGTACAACAACATCACTGACGCCCAACTGCTTTGGAACGGCCCACTCGTCAACGGCGGCCCATACACCGCTTGGGCCAATGTGACAGGTACCGGTTCAGGCTCGTCAGCGCCTTACGGAAGCCAGGATTTGAGCGGGTACGCAGACGTATTCATTGGCACGTTTCGCAGATATGATCTCGACATTACAGATTATGTGACGGTTGACGGAGTCACGCCCAACAATGTAAAGCTCAAGGTCACAAGGGGCGCTGGAAGCAGCGACATGACCCACTACTGGGTGGACTGGCATCCAACGCCCGTAGATAGAATGATGGGACTGACCGGAGAAGTCTCCCTGAGCACATCCGGCGCCGTTCGACTCAACAACCCGGCCGTTTCCACGAAAGTGCCCGAGGATTTGAGCGTAGCGTCGCTCAAACTTTACTGCGATGCCACCAATCTGGCCGAAAACGCCGTGACCGGAACCGCTACAGCGGTCGTCAAAGATCCGGCGGGCGCGATTGTGGCCACTGTTTCCAAAAGCGTCACGATCCCGGCCAAAAAGTATAACTCTGAGATTGCCTTCAAGGCCGCTGATTTCCAGCAACTGAATATTGCCAACCCGAAGCTCTGGTGGCCGGCCGGATCCGGCGACCAGCCGTTGTATACTGTAGAGTGGAGCTTCGCAATTGAGGGCGTCGTCAGCGACAGCCTGACACACCGCGTAGGCCTCCGGGAAGTCACCGTTGATATCAATGTCACGCCGCTCGGGCGTCAAAACAACGCCTCGACAAACTCATATCACGGTTCAAATATGCCACAATTCTATTTCAACCACAAGCCTGTGATGTTAAAGGGCGGCGGCTATTGCCCCACCGACGTTTTCCTGCGCCATGACCCGAAACAGAACCAACTGGTCATCGACAACATGCTATACGCGGGTCTGAATATGATGCGCGATGAAGGTAAGTTCTTCGATAACGACCTGCTGGATTTGTGCGACGAGAACGGCATCGTGGTTATGACCGGATGGTGCTGTTGCGACCGTCATCAGAGTCCAAACAGCTTCTCAAAATGCGAACGTTTCATCACTTACGAGGGGCAGTACGCTCAGACCAAGAACCTGAGACAGCACGCTTCTGGCTTATTATGGTTTAATGGCAGCGATCAACCTGGCAGCTTCAGCCAGAGCTCGCTTTCTAACTCCTGGATGGTCGAGGAGATGTACCATGTGATCGAAGCCCTGTGCAGGTGGGATGAATGCGGAATCACCGCGCCCAGCGCATGTCTCGACGACTCAAAACTTCTGGGAAGAGTTAATCTTGGTTTCCATATGGACTCATCCTATGACAACCAGACGAATACATACATGTTCAACCCGGCAGCGGTACAATCCGGCGGTGAAGGACCGTTCGGCTTTATCGGAGAGGGTCTCGGCGGCGCCAGCATTCCTCCCATTGAATCCATGAAGAAGATCATCCCCGCCAACAGACTGTGGCCGTATAGTGATACCGCCGGCACAAACTACGCCGCGTGGAATCTGCACGCTACGACCAGCGGCTTCAACACGTTTGCACCGCTCACAACGATCATGGATAACGCCTACGGCGCCTCGACTTCTCTGGAATCCTGGTACGCCAAAGCGTCGGCGGACTGCTTCGATCAGTACAGAGCGCAATATGAGGCGCTTGCCTACTACCGTTATACAAACAATACCGGTTTAGTAAACTGGATGCTAAACTCCTGCCGGCCGAACATGTACTGGAGCCAGTTTGACTGGTATGGCAATCCCACGGCAGCGACTTTTGGTATTGCTAAGGCAAACGAACCCCTGCATATCATGTATAACCTATACGGCCACGACATCAGCGTCATCAACAGCACCTACGACGCGTATGACAATATGACCGCCGTAGCGGAAATCTACAACCTGGACGGCGAGCTGATTAGCGTCCCGCTGGAAAAGACATTTGACGTCGCTCCGGACTATGTTGGCGAGACAACGGTATATGGCAACCAGGCCAGTTATACGAACACGAACGCTCAAGCCGTTAAATGGGCTGTAAAAGAAGCCGATGGAAGAACATCTTACAGAAACGGCTGGCACTACAACGAGGTGACGGGCGAATTCACCCCGCTGTTGTACACCTACTTTGGACAGATCAAAGACGCGTACGGCGTAAACATTCTCTGGGATTATAGCGACATAGAAGCGTCATTGATAGCCCCGACTTCAGACGTATACTTCGTGCGCCTACAGCTCAAAGATAGCACAGGTGAGGTAGTAAGTTACAACAGCTATGCGATAAGCATGCGCAACGACATTTCAACAACCACTTCCTGGAACAGAGGGACGCCAGTGCAGATGTCAGACTTTACCGCGCTCAACTCACTGCCGGCGCTGTCCGCTACGGAGCTCACATGTGTCCAGGTTGGTTCGGTCACAGTGGACGGTCGGGTCATCCAGACTGTCGAAGTTTCTAACAATTCCGATAAAATCGCGCATAACGTATATGTAGCCGCCTACACCGACAACACATATACGGAACTTGTCTCTCCGACCCAGTATGGCGACAACATGTTCAATCTGTTCCCGGGTGAGACCAGGACAATCACCGTCACCCATAGAGTCAGCACACTAGCCGGCGACGCCAGAATCAGCGTCACCTGCTACAACAACCAAATCGGCGGCGACAGACCAATCCGCTACAAAGACGTATTCACAGGTGCCGCTCTCGGCTCTGGCGTCAGCCTGTCCATCAACAGGACCGTCACCGGTTCTGGCGGAGGCACCACCGGCAACCTGACGGCTGTCACCACAGCGCAAATCAATCAGGCGATCGCCCACAAGACGTTCATCGACTCTGCGGCGAGTTCGGTCTATTCCCCCACAGGCACAAGCGGAACCGCGAACTTCACCATTGATTTGAGCGCGTCCAAATACTTTGACAGGGTTACGCTTCGTTTCAACGGAAGTAACAACGTACGCGGCCGTCCAGATAGCATTAAAATAGAAGGCAGCGACGATAACGCCACATGGACGGAAATCGGTTCATACGCGAACACCGGCGGTTCGATCATGACAAATATCGTTCTAGCGGAAACCGCGAAAGCTCGCTATGTCAAAGTTACGCTCACCGGTGGCACGGGTACATACAACGTATCCGGCTGCGACATCTACACGTTTAACAACTATCTGAACGTCAAGGTCGTCGGGGACGGCACTGCTGCCGTCGCTGGAAAGACGATAAACTCGGGTACATACGCCAACCAGAGCGTCGTGGCGGTCGCCCCGGGCGATGGCGCAACGCTTACATTCGCGAATGGACCGAGTGGAGCTTACGTAACTGTGGAACTCGACGGAGTTGACATTACGGATCAGCTCGACGGAGACGTTCTCACGCTCGACAGCCTGGATGACGACGCCGAACTCGTAGCTTACTTTGTTCCCGTTTCATCGATCCAGATCAACGCGCCCGCGCAAACCACTGTAACGCGTGGTGGCAGATTTACATTCTCAGTGACAGTGAACCCACATGCGTCCACAAGAGGCGTTGTCTGGTCTGCTGTCCCTGCGGGGTTCGTGACTGTGAATCCAACCACAGGCGAATTCGTCGTTCAAAACAAGACGGGAACAGTAGCGCTGACGGCGACCGACGTTCCAAGTGGCCTTAGCAGCAGCATCATTCTAAGGATCGTATAGCAACAACAGTGAAAGCTGTATATATGGACGTTTGACCATGAAATAAAAATAAGTCCACAATTGTACAGGCAATAGCGAAATCTCCCAGAGGGCTGTTGAAATATCCAAAATATTTCAACAGCCCTTACGTTAGGCGCTGTATTTTTACCCTTACGCTTATGATGTGGCATAATTTCGCATAATTTCACCGTATTTTCGATCGACATAACTCTTCTATTATTGGATAAATATTGTTATAATATATACAAATAACGCCCATTCCGATGTATATAGGCGGAAATACTCCTTGTATGAAAATGCAAATATAATTCAAATTTGAAATTTTAGTACTTACAGAAAGAAGGTGTTGTTACCAGAAGCAAAAACAAAAATGGGAAGAAGGGAGGAGTGCCGCACGGAAAACAGACTTCGAGACTCAATATTAGCAACAAAGAAAATTCATAATTATTTAAAGGAGGAAGACCCTATGTCAAAAAAGATACTCAGTGTTATTTTAGTATTAGCCATGGCACTGGCAACACTCTCGACAATGGCTGTCGCCCAGGTTACCGAAGTCAAGACAGCGGGCTATTTTCAGAAACTGCCAAATTGGAAAATCTCACCCTCGGTACCTGGAACCACATGCGGACTTCCAGGTGGTGACGACGCGGATATCAGCAAACCGGACTACAACACATCCGCCTGGATCGACGCCGTAGCGCCCGCCACCGTTTTGGGGAACCTGCTTACCGCCGGCGTCTATGACGATCTATTTATGAGTCTCACTGGCACTACTGATGAATGGTTCAACGGACAGTTTAACGCTGTACCGACCAATGACTTCGCCTCGCGGTGGTGGTACAGCACTAACTTTACGCTGCCCGCGACGGAAGCCGGAAAGAGGGTTACGCTCTCGATCGGCGGCGTTTCATATCACGCTGATATGTACGTCAATGGAGTACTGGTAAAAAACAATTACACCAATATTACCGACCCTCAGGACCTTTGGAATGGCCCGCTTGTTGACGACGGCCCGTATACTGCTTGGGCGGATGCTACAGGCTCCACCTCAGCTGGGACCTGGCCGGTGCAATATGCGCAACAACCATTAGACGCGTATCAATGGGAAATCGTCGGTACCTTCCGTAGGTTTGATATTGACATCACCGATTATGTACACGCCGATGGCACGCCCAACAATATCAAATTGAAGATATTGAAGCCCTACAGTCAACAGGACTTTACATACCATTGGGTCGACTGGCATCCGCGGCCGATTGATTCGATGATGGGTCTGACCGGCGAAGTCTCCGTCAGCACATCCGGCGGTGTCCGCCTCAATAACCCGGCTGTCGCGACCAAGGTGACCGAGGATCTGAGTTCTGCTTCGCTCAGCCTGTACTGCGACGCCACCAATATGACTAACGCTGATGTGACTGGAACTGCCACAGCCGTCGTCAAAGACCCAGCCGGCGTCGTTGTGGCTACAGTGCAAAAGAATGTGACAATCAAATCCAAACTGTACAACCAGGAGATCGCTTTTAAGGCTAAGGACTTCCCGGCGCTGACGCTTGCCGACCCGCAACTCTGGTGGCCTTATATGTCCGGCGATCAGCCGCTCTATACCGTCGATTGGAGCTTCGCTATCGCGGACTCAGTCAGCGACAGCCTGACCCACCGCGTCGGCCTCAGGGAGGTCAACGTAGATATCAACGTCACGCCGTACTTTGCCCAAAACTCGGCTACAATCACCCCTGGCGCGGGCTCAAACATGATCACCTTCTATTTCAACCACAAACCCATCATGCTAAGGGGCGGCGGATACTGCCCAACCGACCTCTTCCTGCGCCATGATCCGAAGCAAAACCAGGGCGTCATCGACAACCTGAAATACTCGGGCTTTAACATGATACGTGACGAAGGCAAGTTCTTCGACAACGACCTGATGGATCTGTGCGATGAGAACGGCATCGTGGTCATGACCGGATGGTGCTGCTGTGACCGCCACCAGAGTCCCAACAACTGGACAAAATGCGAACGCTTCCTGGGTTATGAGGAGCAGTACGCTCAGATCAAGAACCTAAGGCAGCACACTTGCGGCGTTGTATGGTTCAACGGCAGCGACCAGGCTGCTTCTTTCAGCCAGAGCTCACTCGGCAACTCCTGGATGGTCGAGGAGATGTACCATGTGATCGAAGCCAAAGCCAGATGGGACGAGATCGGCATCACCGCGACAAGCGCCTGCCTCGACGCCTCAAGACTTCTGGGCAGTGTCAACACAGGCTTCCATATGGACGCCGGCTATAACAGCCAATCGCACGACTACTGGCTCAACTCATATGCATACAACAACATGTGGGGATTTGTTTCCGAGGGTGCTGGCGGCGCCGGCATTCCCGCCATTGAGACAATGAAGAAGGTCATCCCAGCAGGAAATCTGTGGCCCTACAACGACAGCGTCGCAGCGAATAACGGCTCTACCTTCCCAACCACCTCAAACTACACCGCGTGGAACAGGCTTTGCGCCCAACGTGACAACGTCGGCGGCAGCAACTACAGCAGCCTGAATCAGTACAGTACGCTCCTCGACAACTCCTACGGCGCCTCGACCTCTCTGGAATCCTGGCACGCCAAGGCGATGGCGCAGCAACTCGACCAGTACAGGGGGCAATATGAGTCGCTCGACCAACACCGCTACACAAACGTCACGGGCCTTGTCAACTGGATGCTCAACGGCGCGAAGCCGAGCATCTACTGGCAGCAGTTTGACTGGTACATGAATCCGACCTACGGCACTTTCGGCGCAGCCAGGGCTAACGAGCCGGTCCACATCATGTACAACCAGTTTGAGCACCTTGTCAGCGTCGTCAACAACACCTTCAATGCGTATCCCGACATGACAGCCACAATGGAAATCTACAACCTCGACGGCGAGCTGATCAGCACCCCGCTTGAGCAAGCGTTGAACGTCGCGCCGGACGGCATCGGCGAGACCACCGTGTACGGCAACATGGCCGACTATGTGCCGACCGGACAAATTGCGAAGTGGGCGGTAAAACAGCCCGACGGGAGATGGGCCTTCAGAAACGGCTGGCACTACGACGATGAGACCGACAAATTCACTCCTATGCTGTATAACTATTTTGGGCAGGTCAAGGAAGGGCAAGCGTTCGGCGTTAACAAGCTCTGGGACTATGACGCCATCGAAGCTTCGCTCACCGCTCCAACCTCAGACGTATACTTCATCCGCCTACAGCTCAAAGATGGCAATGGCAAGGTCGTCAGCTTTAACAACTACGCGGTGCCCATGCGCTCTGGCTGGGAAACTCACGGCCAGTCAAGCGGAGCTATTCGTCAGGGATTCGACATGACCCCGCTCAACACGCTGCGGGCGCTGACTTCCTCTGAATTCACCTGCGTTCAGACCGGATCCGCCACAGTGGACGGCATCGTCACCCAGACGCTCCAAGTATCGAACAACTCCGACGTCGTCGCGCACAACGTGTATCTGGCCTCCTATACAAACAACACATACAAAGACCTGATCGGCGCGGTTCAGTACTCAGACAACCTGTTTATCCTGTTCCCAGGTGAGACGCGGACGATCACCGTCACCCACAGGGCCAGCAATCTGGCTGGTGACGCGTTTATCAGCATGACCTGCTACAACAATCTGATTGCTGGCGACAGGCCCATTCGCTTCCAGAATCGCTACACTGGTCAGGGCTTGGGCTTGGGCAAGAGCCTGTCCATCGGCAAGACAGTCACCCTTTCCGCCGGATCTAATGGCGCAAACATTACGACAATCCCGACGGCTGATGTCAATTCGACTGCTAGCCCCGGCGGCGCGATTCAACACAAGACCTTCATCGATTCCGTTTTGAACACGGCGGCCTCATTAACCATCGCCAACGGAAGCGCGTGGTTCTCCATAGACCTGGGCGCGCCCACGACCTTTGACGAGATCATGCTTCACTTCAACAGCGGCAACGCCATACGCAACCGCCCGGACGCCATAGTCATTGAAGGCAGCGACGACAACGCTGCCTGGACAAAGCTTGCCGAAGCGCAAACAAACGGTTCGGTCATGGTGGACGTCATTTTGCCTGCGACCGCGATATACCGTTATGTCAAAGTCACGCTCAGCGGTGCCGTATCAGGTATAACCTCGTTCAATGTCTCCGGTTGTGACATTTACGCGTTCAAAAACTACTTGAATGTCTCAGTGGTCGGAGATGGCTCGGTAACAGGCGACGGAAAAACCATTATCGAGAGTTCGACCGCGAATCAACGCGCTGTAGGGGTCGACCCAGATAACGGACTTGCGCTTGCATTCGCCACTGGCGCGAGCGGCGCATTGGTAACTGTGGAACTCGACGGAGTTGACATTTCGGATCAGATTGACGGAGATGTTCTCACGATTGACAGCTTAGACGACGATGCTGATCTAGTAGCCTACTTTGTTCCTGTTTCATCAATCCAGATCAACGCGCCCGCGCAAACCACTGTAACGCGTGGTGGCAGATTTGCCTTCTCAGTAACTGTGAATCCACACGCGTCGACAAAAGGCATTGTCTGGTCGATTAACCCCGCAGGATTTGCGACTGTGAATCCAACCACAGGCGAAATCGTAGTTCAAAACAAGACTGGAACAGTAGTGCTAACAGCAACCGACGTTCCCAGCGGCGTTAGCGGCAACATAATTCTAAGGATAGTATAAACAAAACACTAGTGACAGCTCCCCTGTGTTCGCGATAGAACACAGGGGAGCTGTCCCCTTATGGTTTTGTCGCTTGCGGCGGACAAAACGATTTCAACTATCTTTCAGCAGGGTTGGAGTTTCATTCTGGAATCCAGTATTGGTGATTTTGATTTTGAAGTTGAGCGCGTCGTAGATGCGCCATCAAGGATAGTTATACATAATTATTTCCGCCATAGTTTTTTACATAATATCATTCATCATAAAACGGCACAATATCAAGGAAATAGCCATCCACTAAGGCTTTTACATAAGTATCCGTCACATTTTCATATTCCTTTTTGTAATAGATAAAGAGAAGAGCAATGGTGTGGTTGTCGTGCCTCGCCAGATAGATAATCCTGTACCCATCCGATTTACCNACTTTAGTATCCTCGTTAGGGAGGCGTATCTTGTAGACATCATAGGGCGGAATGTCGGAATGGACAAGTAGGTCACCNNATATAAGCCCTTTCTCAAAATCAGAAACAAGACTGGCGATTTGAGNAGGAAGCTTTCTGAACTTCTTTTTTGAAACAAGCCTGTCTGCACTCTTCTCAAAGTCCGGGCTGTAATAAGTGACTTCGTATGCTACAATGCTCATACCTTATCAGCCCGCCTTTGTAGTTCCTCCAGATATTTCATTATGTCATTCTTTGGAGGCTTTTTATCAGTAGCCACCGCAATCCCTTGCTCTATGCTGCTGATGATCTGTATCGATACCAAAGTGGAATCGTCATCCAATGGGTAAGGCACATTAGCAGACTCTGCGGCCTCCCGCGTTATTCTGTCCATAGAAGATGTAAAACCCTTCATATTTTTGCTCGCTTCCATTATATCATCCTCAGTTCAAATATCAGCTCATATAAATACTTTTGCCATTGCTTTTCAGTACCCAAAGAATCATCACTTTGCTAATACTACCAAATTGATTATACCACAAAGACTTATTACTATCCAAGCTTTTGTTAGAAATAGAACTAGCAGTAAAAAGTAAGGTTACAGTTCACACGGTCTGAGTTAACAGGCTATACATTCACCTTGCGGAATCACGCCTGGCCAACTCTTCTGAAAGCCGAGACAGACTGAGAACCGTCCTCCCGCGTGCAGTCTTGAACGTTACCGCCACGTCTTTGAGCGCGTTAGTATGAGACGCCTAAAAAACCTAAGGCGTCCCTCTTCGTTTCCAATCTCCGATAGCCAACATTTGTTTTGTGCTCTTATATATTAACACATTGCCATTACACTTTCCAACGGCAACTCTGTACACTCAGCTACTAACTCAGGTTGCAAGCCTTTACCTAGCATTATTTTTGCCGTTTTGGTTTTTCGATCTGTATCCCCATC
>JGI24702J35022_10001089_pt1 | contig 16892 bp, 16 predicted proteins | sample TergutTh196P4_FD_35022 | JGI IMG/M metagenome (IMG submission 35022)
GCAGCATATTTTGCGTCCTTTGTCTCGTGTTCAGAGGGTTTTGTTTGAGGCGTTTGGTTTGCCGGTTCCTGTAGGTTAAAATTTTTTCGGGAATTCAGGTTGTTTGGTTTAGTTTTTGGGTAGGTTGGTAATGTTTATGTTGTTTTTTATTTTTATTTGTGTTTGGGTTGGGATTGTGGGTTTATTTTTTTGTTGTTTTGTAGGTAGTATAGTATGAATTTTTTGTGGTCTATAAAAGTTTGCCGATTAACCTGCAGCACCCAAATTTTAACAGTTTAAAGTTAATCGTAGGGGCCAATCATTAGTTGAGTGGTCGTCCTCTCATATTATCGTATGTATCTTTGGTATGCGGTGGTTTAATAACTCAAGTACAATAACTCATAACATGTTAAAATGGTGTAATAACTTAAAAATTAGGTTTACAAAATCTATAAAGTTATATGTTAAACATATTATGTGTTATTGAAATTTAAGTTAATTCACTATATCCCAACTCGGTTGAGCCGAAACAAAAACAAACAAAAATTTTACACACTTTGCAAAGAATTTTGCTAGTAAGTTACTATAACTCAACTCTGTTAACACTCTTTTTGGTCAAAGAAAACGGTAAACCTAATTCAGCTGTATTGAAAACAAGTTAGGATTATTTGATTGGTGTTTAGTTGTAGTGTTTTTTTGTCTGGGTTAAAATAGAGGTTGTTGTGATTTCTATTTTGACGATTAATGTGATAAGTCTATTTCTTCGCCCGGTTGGAGAATTAGTTTATTTGGTGCTGCCCATTTTTGTGCTTTTTCCAGATCAAATAGTTTTCTGGGGTTCATGTGAATTAAGATGTTATGTTTTGCTCCTATGAGTTTGGCGCATTCTGCTGCTTCTTTGTGTCCCATGTTAAATATGCCATCGCCGCAAAATAGTGCGTAATCAATTTCACGTTTAGCAAGTTTTTGCATTTGTTCTGTTTTTGAAGTGTCTCCTGAGCAATAAATTTGAATATTGTCAACAGTTATGATGTATCCTACACATGATTTAGGGTTGTGCATTAAATTTTTTGCTTCTGTTGCTTCAATTGTAATTCCGTCAAACAAAAAATTGTTATGTTGTCCACCTGCTAAAGCTTCTTTGTTTGTGATAATTTTGCAGTTAGTATTTTGAGTAATTAATTCTAATTTATTGTGGTCATTATGATTGTGGGTGATGAGAACAATGTCTGCTGGTATGTTATATCCTTCACCTGCATATGGGTCAATATATATTACTCGTTTGTCTTGTGCGGTTATGCGGTAGCTTCCATGTCCTTGGTATAGTAACTTTGTCATTTTAAATCAAACTCTGTTAATTGGTTATAGGTGTTTATTGTTATTTTTGTTTTTCGTTTTTTGTAGATGGTAAAGTTAATCGTTTTGTTTGTTTAGGTAGTTTGTTCGGTTTGTATTGGTAACGTTTATAAACATGTGTGCGCCTATGTGCTTTAGGTGAAGCGGTGCAAGTCTGCTTGTACGCTGGTGAATATATGCGCAGAAGCTTAACAGTAACCCCGGAAAATGACAAAAAAATATTACTGACAAAAGGGCGATTCCTCACAGGGGACACCCCACTTGACATAGATTATACTACAATGGTCAACATATTCATAGAACTTGGACACAAACTCATGTCCTCAGCATGGACAGATGACACAAACCCAAAAGTCATCATCGATAAAAATGAAATAATAGAGTCCTTCAAAAAACACGCCTTTAGCTCAGAGCTAAAAGAAGAATCAGTAGGAGACCAAGTAGCTGAAATTATCTTTAAAAAACTAATAGAACAAGCAGGACTCTCAGGTATAACTCAAAAACAAGAACAAACACAAACTCCAGTTATGCCAATACCAGAAACTAAAGAAAAAACAAACAAAAATTACGTAATATAAACATACAGGTGCTAAATCATGTGCAATAATAAAAAAGAAAACAATACCGAACCTGAAACCAAAAAAATAAATTATGAAGAACTATTTGAAGCAGAAAAACAACGTTCAGAAGAATACCTAAACAAACTAAAATACATGCAAGCCGACTTAGAAAATTTCAAACGACGCTTCGACCGGGAAACTGAACAGATAAAAAATTACAGCAACGAACGTTTAGTAACCCAACTCCTTGACGTAGTTGACGAATTAGAGTTAGCAATCAATGTGGGAAAAAACGTAGAAACACCTCAAAAAAATTTGCTTGACGGAATTGAAATGACACTCAAAAAACTTAGAAAAGTGCTTGAACAAGAAGGATTAAACGAAGTTGACTGCGTTGAAGGCAAAATTTTCGACCCCACATCAGCAAATGCTGCACTAACCGAGGAACGTGAGGATTACGAAGACTGCACAATACTGCAAGTCATAAGAAAAGGCTACATAATGAAAGGTCGAGTAATTCGCCCAAGTGTAGTAAAAGTTTCAGTAAAAAGTAAATCAAAACCAGAAAATCAAAGTAATTAATTAATGGAGAAAAAAATAAATGAGTAACCAAAAAATAAGTGAAAAAATTTTAGGAATCGATTTAGGAACAACCAATTCAGCAGCCGCTATTTTTGAAGGCGGACACGCAACGGTCATTCCAAGCGCGGAAGGTCCAACAATGGCGGGAAAAATGTTTCCTTCAGTGGTAGCGTTCACAAAAGACGGCCAACTCTTGGTAGGCGAACCTGCAAAAAGACAAGCCACAACCAATGCAGAAGGAACATTATTTGAAATTAAACGTAAAATGGGTAGCGACTACAAAGCGCAAGTACATGGTAAGGAATATACGCCTCAACAAATCAGTGCTTTCGTTTTACAAAAAATAAAGAAAGATGCTGAAACATATCTGGGCGGAGTTATCAAAAAAGCCGTAATTACTGTCCCAGCACACTTCAATGATAATCAACGTCAAGCAACCAAAGACGCAGGTGAAATAGCCGGACTGGAAGTTATGCGTATTGTTAACGAACCAACTGCTGCATGTCTTGCATATGGTGTCGACAAGTTACAACAGGAGATGAAAATTTTAGTTTTCAGCTTTGGTGGTGGAACACATGATGTTACATTAATGGATTTTGGTAAAGGCGTTTTTGAAGTATTAAGCACTAGTGGTGACACACAACTTGGCGGAACAGATGTAGACAAAGCGATAATGACCTATATCCTTGAAGAATTCAAACGTCAAACAGGCGTAGACATTAGTGGCGACAAAATGGCAATGTCCCGACTAAAAGACGCAGCAGAAAAAGCTAAAATTGAATTATCTACACTTATGAGTACAGATATAGATTTACCATTTCTTACCGCAGACGCAACTGGACCAAAACACTTGCACATGACCATAACAAGAACAAAAATAGAAACACTTGCACAACCAATTGTTGAAAAAACAAAACCTACACTGCTAAAAGCCTTAGAAGATGCTAAACTATCGCCCCAACAAGTTGATAAAATCATTCTCATCGGTGGCATGACTCGAATGCCCCTTGTCCAACGCTTTGTCGAACAAATATTAGGCAAGTCGCCAGAAAGAGGAATTGATCCTATGGAAAGCGTAGCTATCGGCGCAGCTATACAAGGAGGCGTTGTCACAGGCGAAGTCAAAGACCTCCTGCTGCTCGATGTTACTCCACTAAGTTTAGGACTTGAAACCATGGGCGGCGTCATGACAAAAGTCATTGACAAAAACACAACTATCCCCACAAAACACAGTCAAGTCTTCACAACCGCAGCAGATTTCCAAACAGCAGTTACAGTACACGTACTACAAGGTGAACGCCCCATGTCCTCAGACAACGTTTCACTAGGAATGTTCAACCTCGTAGACCTTCCACCTGCACCAAGAGGAGTTCCACAAATAGAAGTAACCTTTGATATAGATGCAAACGGTATCCTAAATGTAACAGCCAAAGATAGAGGAACAGGGAAAGAATCAAAAATCACTATCACCGCCTCAACAAAATTAAGTGCAGAAGAAAAAGAACGCCTTATCAAAGAAGCAGAACAATTTGCAGACGCAGACAAAACAAAGAAAGAAGCAGCAGAAACACGTAACACAGCCGACAGCCTTGTATACACGGCAGAACGCACAAAACAAGATCTCTCAGGTAAACTATCCAACGAAGAAACCGCAAAAATTGACTTATCTATAACAGAACTTAAAAACGCGCTTGCAAGCAATGACATGGCACAAATTAAAACCAAATCAGATGATCTACAAAAAACATTACAAGAAGTTGGAACCAAAATCTACCAACAAGCCGCAGCCGAAGCAGCAAAACAGCAAACAACAGAATCCCAAGGACAAGCGGGGTCAACACCCCCACCAACTGGTGAGTCAGAGTCAAATCATAGCAGTGATGAGCCACCTGTTGTAGATGCGGAAGACTATAAAGTAAAGTAAATATTTTTTCTTTTTTTTATTTAAACAGAGTAAGGAATACAACATGATTAAAATAAAAAATAAACAAAATATAAATAAAAATGTAGAATTGGCAAGAACTTTTAGTTCGTTTAAAAATCAATTAACACAGGGAAATTGTATAAATTTAAGACCTGTGCTACACTGAGAGTTTAAATTAATCAGTTAACGGAAAGATCAAAGATGACTCAGAAAAGAGATTACTACGAAGTTTTAGGTGTAGCGAAAAACTCGTCAAACGACCAGATTAAAGATTCTTATCGCAAATTAGCAATGCAGTATCATCCAGACCGTAACAAAGAGGAAGGAGCAGAAAATAAATTTAAAGAAATCAGCGAAGCCTATGCAGTGCTTAGTGATCCACAAAAAAGGTCGCAATATGATCAACTGGGGCATGCAGGTTTTGATCAGCAATATAGTCGAGAAGATATCTTTAGAGGGGCAGATTTTGAGTCTATCTTTCAGGATGCAGGTTTTGTTGGCGATATATTTCGTACATTTTTTGGCGGTTCAGGTTTTGGGGGAGGTTATGATCGGAACAATCGTGGTCAAGATATAGGGTATAGTATAGAAATCACTTTGGAAGAAGCTGCAAAAGGTGTGGAGAAAGAGATTCAAATTCCGAGAACTGAAAAATGTGATGTATGTAGTGGTTCAGGGGCTAAACCTGGTACGAGGGTAACAGTTTGTCAGAAATGTAATGGTGCAGGCAAGGTTCAAAATATGCATAACAGTAGTTTGGGCATGTTTGTTCGAGTTGTATCTTGTCCTAATTGTAAAGGTAGGGGAAGACAAATTGAAACACCGTGTAACAGTTGTAATGGTTCAGGACTTATGCGTAGGAAACGGAATATTACAGTTAAAATTCCTATGGGTATTGATGATGGTTCTCGTTTGCGACTTAGGGGTGAGGGTGAAACGCCTGCTAATGCTGGAGAACCGGGTGATCTTTATGTCATTGTGCAGGTGCTGCCTAATCAATTGTTTGTGCGGGATGGTGATGACTTGTATCGTGTAGAGATGATAACTTTTCCGCAGGCAGTGTTGGGTGCTGAAATTTCAGTGCCAACTTTGGAAGGACCAGCGTTTGTAAAGATTCGTGCAGGTACGCAACATGGTGAGGTGGTTCGTGTTAAAGGTCAGGGTATGCCAAGAATGCGTGGTTATGGTAAAGGTGATTTAATTGTTAGAATTGGAGTGGTTATTCCTGAAAAACTTACAAACCAGCAACGGGTGTTAGTTGAGCAGTTGGCAAAAGAATTTGGAACGGATGTTTCTAAGAAGAGTAAATTCCGTTTTTAATATTCCTTTTTTCATTGTTATGTAATTAGCACTGTGGCACTGAAAGTGGCATTTTATAGTGGACTATTTTAAATTTTAGACTACACTATATTTATTGATATGACGTATAGTTATGATTTCAGAGAAACAGTATTAACCTACAAAAAAAGTCACACAATAAAACAAATCTGTGCAATTTTCAACATTACCAAACAAACCTATTATAACTGGGCATTATAAAAACAAAAAACTGGAACACTAAAACCAAAAAAATACGGCCTACGCAAAAGAAAAATAGATTCCCAAAAACTTAGATAATACATAGAAGAACACCCTGATGCCTGCCTCAAAGAAATGGCAAAACAATTTAACTGTAAAGACTCCTCATATACAACGCTTTAGTTAAGCTAAAATTAATGTGTAAAAAAACTATGTGGCCATGACCTACTATTTCTTCAGCTTACCTTGACACATAAAAAAATGGTGAGATTTGATGTGTATTTTAGGCCAATCGGCTACGCCGATGCTGGAAGAATAGAAAAAGCAAAAAATGCTTTCATGGAAAGTAACCGAGTTTTTTCGGAAAATTTGGGAGTGATTTATTGTTTTTCGTTAGGGTTTTCTTCTTTTTCAAAGACAACTTTTGTGTAAGCCTGTTTCTTTTTGAATGGTGTAAATACTGTTCCTGAGCCGATATAGAATTTGCTGAACCATTCATAGAAGTGTAACCTTAGAGTGTGGATAAAAACAATTAAACCTTCTAGGGCGAGCACGAATATGTTTCCAAAGATGATGATGAATGTGCTTAGTATCATGGTTAGAATTGATGCTGTGCCGACGATGTTTGCGATTTCATAGACTACTAGCATTAGTGCCCAATGTGCCATAAGTAATGCTAAAATTCTTGAGTATGAAATTGTGTTGCCTAAGAGTCTTGTGAAAAAGTCTCCGCCTTCAAATAGTCTGTTTGTGAGGTTGTCCATTTCTTCATGTTCGCCTGAGGGATTTGCTGGTTTTACTATTGCTAAGTATGCTGGTTTACCGACAACTAGAATTATGAATGGAATTATGGCTGCAAGTATTGGTCCGCTAAGCCAAGCAGCAAAATCTAGTTGATAATTATAAATGACATAAATGCCTCCTATGTAGAATGCCATTTTAGGTATTGATGTGAGTGCTGCGTCAGCTATTTTATGGTTTACAATATAGTTGCCTAGTTCTAATGCTATGCCAATCATTATTTGTGCTATGCCCACATATAGGCAGAACATTAGAAATTTGAATATGTTTTCAGCTGGACTGTACCATAATGGTGCAAATATTTGTTGTCCAAAAAACTCTCCAAATAATACACCTGTAATGCATGCGGCTAAACCACAAGCGGCCATAATGTAGCACAGATTTTTTATACCTTGGCCTTTTTTTATTAATTTTCCTAATACTAATCCGCCTACTAATAATAGTAAGCCATGTCCAAGGTCACCAAACATTAGTCCGAAAAGAATTGGGAATGTTATTGCCATGATTGGTGTGGGATCTAGTTCATTATATTTTGGTAATCCATACAGTTTTGTTAATTCTTCAAAGGGTTTAACAAATCTGTTATTTTTGATTTTTGTAGGCGGCATTGCTTTAACAGGTGTTTCATGTTTGTGTTCGCCTATAGTTGATGTTTCTTCGTTTTTTGTTACGATGATTTTTCCATCGAGTTTTTTACTTAATTCCCCGCCAAGTGTGCTGAATTTTTCTTCTGGTGTGAAGCCTTTAATGGTTGCGTATGGTCCGGATTGTACAATTTTTGCTTTTGTACTGTATAATAATAAAAAGTTTTCTGTTGTTTCTTTCCAAATTGCGAAATCTTTTTTGTTTTCTTCGCCTATTTTGTTTAGTTTATCTGTGCATTCTTTTTCTTTTTCAGCGTTAATTTTTAACTGGTTATTTATTTCTTCGATTGCTTCTTTTGTGTTATCGGGTAGATTTTTTGGGATTTGGAAAGTTTCTGCATGATATGTTTTTAAAAGTTTGTCAATATTAACGTAGTGGGTATCGGGTATTGCTACACAAATAAAGTTGGAGTCTTTTCCAAGTTTGTGGTAATTGACGTAAATTGGTTTGTTTGCAAGTGCTGTTTGTAAGCCTTCTATATTTCTTGTAGGTACACTTGCAAAAATGACGTGAATTAGATTCAATTCTTTCATGGATGCAAAATCGGCGTTTATTGTTTCCATGATTGATAGTTTGTCTTTTGTGTGGGTGAGTTGTTCTTTTTCTTTACCTAAAAGTGTTAATGAATTTTTTACTTCTTCTGTTTCTTTGAAGACTGTTGATATTTTTTGTATGATTGACTCTGCTAAGGTTTGCCAATTACTTGCAGTTACAACTGTTTTTGTTGTTTTTTCATCTTTGAATAAATCAAATAGACCTGCTTTTTCGTTGGTAAATTGCTTGATTAAAGCATCAACATTAATGATGGCTTCTTCAACTTTCTGAATTACATTTCGATATTCAGATTTGTCGATGTCATCAGATGCTTCTTCAATAATGTGGAACTCGCCAAAGTTACTTAACGTTTCCAGTACTTCTTCAACATCTCTTTTTAAGCATGTAACTGATGTTGAAATCATTCTTTCAGGTAGCAACATTTTTATGACAAAATCTAAGTTACAACTCTAAGATTTAAGGATATATCTGGCGATTAATGGAATGATTGGGTACGTAATCGGGGATAATGATATGCTTACGGGATTTCGTTCAGTGGGCATTGATGGGGTAGAAGTATCTTCTCTTGCTGAAACAGAAAAAGCATTAAGTGATGCACTGGATCGTACAGATATAGCCATTTTAATAGTTAGTGACGTATTTTCAAATGAGCCATCTGTCCGTAAAAAAATTGACCAAGTACGTCTGGAAAGTATGACCCCTTTGATTGTTGAGATACCTTCAAGTAAGAAACCGTCAAACAGGGTTCAATTGTCGGATATTATAGGCAAAATATTATCGTCCCAGCAAGGTGAATAAACATTGGATGTCAAAAATAATGTCTCGGCAATAGCAACTGAAGTAATTGGTGTTGCCGAAAAAGAAGCAGAAACTGTACTCTTGGAAGCTGAAAATGTGGCAAAAGAAACTTTGTTCAAAGCTACCGAGAAAGCGGATTTAATTCGTCAAGAAATACTAAATCAAACAAACGTGAAAATTATGTCTGAAACACGAAAAATCGCTTCTGTAACTGAAGTGGATATACGTAATAGTTTACTTAGTGTTAAAGACGAGTTTGTTGATGATGCGTTTGAAAAAGCAATTATTAAACTCAAAGATTTTGCTGCAAGTGAAAAATACTCTGATTATCTTTTTAAAATCATAGAGGATGCAGCTAAAAAGCTTGGACAAAAAAGTTTAATTCTACAAGTAAACGCTAAAGACCATAAATGGTTAACACAACATGCCCTGGCAACTTTATCTGCCAAGTTACAACTTGATTTACGTTTATCTGAAAAAATTGAAAATTATATTGGCGGCTGTAGAATCCACACAATTGATGATAAAATAGTTTTTGATGCAACATTAGATAATAAATTACAGGAACTTAGATCCTCTTTACGTGTTGAAATAGCGAAAAAAATGTTTGGGACGATTTAAAATATGACTGGTAAAGTATGTAGAGTTGCAGGTCCAGTAATAGAAGCCACTTATATGTCTGATATTGTTATGCATGAAATTGTTCAAGTAGGCGAAGCAGGATTAATTGGCGAAGTCATCCGTTTAGACGGTGACAAAGCTACAATACAAGTGTATCAAAACACTACCGGACTAAAACTAAATGATCCTGTTTCCGGTACAGGATTACCTCTTTCCGTAGAACTTGGACCGGGTTTGATGGGTTGCGTTTTTGATGGTATTGCACGACCACTTGAATCTCTACAAGAATTAACAGGTGCATTCATTAAACCCATTCGTGGTGTCACCTCAATTTCAAGAACGAAAAAATGGGAATTTATACCTAAACTAAAAATTGGTGATACAGTTTCAACAGGTGACATTATTGGAACTGTCCAAGAAACTGCACTTCTTGAACATCGAATTCTTGTTCCACATAACGTTTCAGGCACAGTTACAAGTGTCGCGCCAAAAGGCGAATACACAATAACTGAAACAATTGCAACAATAAACTCAAACGACAAAAAAACAGATATCCAAATGCTCCAAAAATGGCCTGTTAGAATCTCCCGTCCACACGCAAAACGCTTGCCAGCATTAACACCCCTAATCACAGGACAACGTGTCATCGATACTTTCTTCCCTTTAGCAAAAGGTGGTAGTGCAGCTATCCCTGGGCCTTTTGGTGCAGGAAAAACTGTAACTCAACAACAACTTGCCAAATGGTCCGACGCTAACGTTATAATCTATGTTGGTTGTGGTGAACGAGGGAATGAAATGGTCGATGTGTTGGACAGTTTTCCAAAACTAACTGATCCAACAACCGGTCACCCACTTATGGAACGTACAATTCTTATTGCTAACACAAGCAACATGCCAGTTAGTGCCCGTGAAGCTAGTATTTACACAGGAATCACACTTGCAGAATACTACAGAGACATGGGCTACGCAGTAGCTCTAATGGCAGATTCAACAAGCAGATGGGCAGAAGCACTAAGAGAACTCTCTGGCAGACTAGAAGAAATGCCTGCAGAAGAAGGCTTCCCAAGCTATCTACCATCACGGCTCGCAGAATTCTATGAACGCACAGGAGTCGTTGAAGCATTAGGCTCCGATAAACGAGTCGGATCAATATGTGCAGTTGGTGCAGTTTCCCCACCAGGTGGAGATTTTTCTGAACCCGTAACCCAACACACAAAAAGATTCATCAGCGTCTTTTGGGCATTAGATTCAGAATTAGCTAACGCAAGACATTATCCATCTATCAACTGGATGGACAGTTATAGTGGCTATGTCAGCGAACTGGCTGAATGGTGGCATCAAAATATTGACAAAGAATGGAATAACTACCGTGAAGAAGCAATGCGCATTTTACAGGCAGAAGATGAATTAAAAAATATTGTTAAACTTGTCGGTCCAGAATCTTTACCTGGCAAACAAAGATTAATTTTAGAAACTGCACGAATAATACGTGTTGCTATATTACAACAAAACGCGTTAAACGCTATTGACACTTACTGTTCACCCCAAAAACAATTTAAAATGTTAAAAATTGTTATAGACTTCCACCATTTAGCCGATAGCGTTATAGATAAAGGCTTACCAATTACTAAAATAACTTCTCTACCAGTAATCGAAGAAATAATGCGTGTAAAAACTAATGTACCTAATGACAATTTAACAATGATTGACGATTTGGCTAAACGAATGCATGAAACCTTCGAAACATTGGAATCAAACATGAGGTAATTATGATGACATCAGGATTAGAATATAAAGGGGTAGCTTCAATTTCAGGCCCAATTATAGTTGTAGAAAACGTACAAAACGTAGGTTACGACGAATTAGCGTATGTTCGAACGCAAACTGGCGAAACCCGTCTTGGCAAAGTTATACAAATTATGCAAAAAGCTGTAGCCGTACAAGTATTTGAAGGAACTAACGGTTTATCACCAACAGAAATACACACACGCTTTTTATGTCGTTCACTAGAAGTTCCAGTATCATCAGAAATGCTTGGGCGTGTTATGAACAGTTTTGGCGAACCAATTGATGGGCATCCATGCTTTTTCGTAGATGAAAAACGAGATATCAACGGGTATCCCCTAAATCCTATTGCCCGTGAATACCCTAGAGAATTCATACAAACAGGTATATCTGGTATTGACTGCTTAACTAGCCTTGTCAGAGGCCAAAAACTTCCAGTTTTCAGCGGACCCGGTTTATCCCATAACGAACTAGCAGCACAAATAGTTAGACAGGCGCAAATTCGAACAGGTGAAGATTTTAACATTATTTTCGTTGCTATGGGTATAAAAAATAATGAAGCTGCATTTTTCAAAAAAACCTTCGAAGAAACAGGTACCATAAAAAATGTTGCAATGTTTCTCAATCTAGCTGATGATCCTCCAGTTGAGCGTATTATTACACCAAGAGCTGGTTTAACGCTAGCTGAGTACCTAGCTTATGAACAAGATCGACATGTTCTAGTTGTTATGACTGATATGACTAATTATTGTGAAGCTCTAAGAGAAGTTAGTTCATCCATGGAAGAAGTTCCCAGTCGAAAAGGTTATCCTGGTTACATGTACAGTGACCTTGCAAGTCTTTACGAACGTGCTGGTAGGATACACGGTAAAAAAGGTTCAATTACGCAAATGCCAATTTTAACAATGCCCAATGATGATATCACCCATCCAATTCCAGACTTAACAGGTTACATTACTGAAGGTCAAATTGTTCTCTCACGTGCACTAGAAAAACAGGGTATTTACCCGCCAATTTTTATAACAACAAGTCTTTCAAGGTTAATGAAAGACGGTATCGGTAAAGGTAGTACTAGAGAAGATCATGACAACGTTTCAAGTCAATTGTATGCTGCCTATGCGCAATATAATTCAGCAAAGTCTCTAGTTACTATAATTGGTGAAGAGGGTTTAGGGAGTAGAGACAAAGATTATCTGCGTTTTGGTGAATATTTTGAAAATCACCTAATCCGACAAGGTATTGATGAAAACCGTTCAATTGAAGAAACATTGAAAATTGCTTGGGATGCACTTTCAATTTTACCAGTTGAAGAATTAACATCCATTAAACCTGAATATGTCGAGAAGTATTACAAAAAAACTCTAAAGATAGCGGAGACACGAGAAATATTATAAGAAATCTGCAGGTAAATAAGTCACATGCCAATTGATAATGTTAGTCCAACAAGAATCAGTCTGATTCAAACAAAAAAAACTCTAAAGTTAGCGGAGACAGGACGAGAAGTTCTCGAACACAAACGTGATATATTATTACGTGAATTACGAAATAGTATTGTTGAAGCTGAACAAAAACGTGACATTTTAACAAAAGCTTTGGCTGTTGCTTATCAGAGTCTTAGAGAAGCAAATATTTCGAAGGGGTCTGAAAATATTTCTAATGCAGTATTAGGTTCACCTTCTAGGGCTAATTATTATGTGGATGCACGTAGTATAATGGGTGTTGTTGTTCCACTTGTAAAAACTCAAACTGAACACAATGTAAAGCCTGAATACGGTTTTTTAAATACGAATTCTGACTTGGATAAAGCATTTAGGCAGTTTCTCATTGTGTTTGAGTTGATTGGTGAATTAGCAAAGATTGAAGGTACAGCATTTCAACTGGCAAACGCCGTTAACCGGACGCAGCGTAGAGTCAATGCGTTAAAATATGTTCTTGTCCCAAAATATCATGATACTGTAAAATGGATAGAATTAGTTCTGGAAGAAAAAGAACGTGAAGAATTTATAAGAACTAAACGTATTAAAAATATGCTCAAAGCGCGTCAACAAACATCTACCTAATTAAAACTTTCTAACCATTTCAAACGTATCTTTTTTATCATCTATATGTATGCAGTGTTGCCATAAACTCTATAATTGGCAATACAAATTTTTAATGTGGAGCTTGTAGGAAACAATGAAAACTATCTATGAAGGAAAAACAAAAACAGTTTTATTAGATGAGGTAACCAATGATTATTTTTTACTTTTTAAAGATGATGCTACTGGTGAAAATGGTATTTTTGATCCTGGGTCTAATACTGTAGGTGGCAGTGTTTATGGTAAAGGAAAAATTGGTCTTGCTATATCTAAATACTTTTTTGAAATAATGGAAACAAACGGTATTCCAACACACTATATAGATTCAAATCTTGAGCAAGGTTTGATGAAAATACGTAAAATCACTGTTCCAAAACTTGAATTTGTATTACGTTACTTTACAGCAGGTAGTATGTGTCGCAGATTTTCACTCGAAAAAGGTATTCCTTTTAATCCACCTTATCTTGAAGTTACACTTAAAGATGATGTTCAAGGTGACCCTCTTATAAGTGAAAGATTATGTCTTCTAAAAGGGTTACTAAAAGAAAATGAATACAATAAAATATTAGATTTTTTAGTAAAAATAGGTGAGATACTGCGAAAAGAGTTAAAAATGTTTGGTTTAACGCTGATAGACTTTAAAATTGAATGTGGCTTTGACGAAAATCGAAAATTGTATCTTGCAGACGAAATTACGCCTGATATTTGGCGTGTACAAGACGAATCTGGTAATATTCCAAACCAAATTGATTGTGCAAAGCTAATTCTTAGCAAAATAGTTGCCAAACAATAAATATAATTTGCCAAATAACTTGAAGTGGTAATTACACTTTAGGTTTACTTTTTTCAAATTTTAGAGTTCACACATGTAGGGCGATAAAACCATTTTTCCATAACTTGCCCGCTTTAACATCTCTTTTCTTGCAAATAATTTTTACATTTTACCATTTTTTCGTTCGCTTGATTGTTTATAGTGGCTACTTCATTACATCTCTCTCTAAACATGAACACTCAATTTTTAATCAGTTGGTATTTTCTTGAATTGTTTATTTTACCTGTTTTAATGCTTTAATTACGGCATTAAAATAAAAAGGTTAATAGCTGACTTAGTGATGAGAAAAAATAGGAGTTGAACTCAAGTTTGAATCGTAAAATACTAATGTTCGTGCTATTGCCCTTAATTCTCTTACCTATAGTGGGTGTAGCAAGTGCATTAACTGCAAATGCGTTAACCGTTGAGCCAGTTCAAAATATAACTGCTGATAACGAAGCTGTAACAGGTGTCGCTGGTAATTATGATAAAATTGCAATTGCTATTGGTGCTGCTTTAGCTATCGGTATGCCTGCATTAGGTGCTGGTGTCGCTCTTTCTTCTATTGGTACTGCTGCAATCAGTGCACTAGCTGAAAAACCAGATACCTTTTTCAAAAGTTTCCTAATTGTTGCGTTGGCTGAAGCACTGGCAATTTATGGTTTGATTATGGGCATTTTGCTCTGGCTCAAATTGTAAACAAGCATTAAAAATCCCAAAAAGAACACTGGTTACATAACTGGTGCATCTCCTTTTTTACTTAAAAAACATGTTAAATAGGAGTACCTGTACAGTTGAATAGTTTAAAAATTGCGTTTATAAAATTCATAAAAAATCATCATAGGACTAATAGTTCTGGCGCAAAACTTAAGCTATTCCACTATATTGCTTAACCATTTTAGTAAAGCAAAGTATTTGTTCTCAAAAAAGGAAAAATATTGGTTAGTTTGTTTAGATTTGTTTTCCACATTTGACACAGAATGTGGCATTGGGTTGAATTGGTGTACCGCATTTTGTGCAAAAATTCGTTAAAGAATCTATGGTGGTCGGAATTGGTTGCGTGTTTGGTGGTGGAGTTGGTTGGGGTTCTTTTAGTTTGAGAAATGCAAATCCAAGTACTATAAAACCTATGCCCATTATTGGTATACCTATGAATATTATGGTTAGTATTGCACCTATCTGTATTATTTGTCCTGCTGTTTTAAATTCATGTATGTTCGAGTGTGCGGCTAGTTCGTTTAGTGAACGTATTACAAAAATTGACGCAATTGTGAAGAATGTAAATTGTATGATTGCACTTATGAATACTGTTGTAAGTATTTGAAAAAATAACTGCATGATTAAAGCAATGTCGATTGGACTAATTACGTTTTGATAAATATGGATTGTATATATGCCATAGATTGTGTTTGTGATTATACCTACTATTGCTACTATAGCACCAATTTTTGCGTTGGAATAAATCTTTTTAGAATTATAAACTTTGGCTAAATTGTATAGACTGATAAGAATTAAAATAATGCCAACAATTTTTGTAATACCGTAATCATTTAGACCCTTAACTATATATGAAATAATTTGTGCTGCTATACCACAGACAATTATTAATATAAATGCGCCAAAATAACCTAATTTTATACTAGATTCAAAATTCATTAACTCCATCTCAACATACTCTATATCCTAAACTTTTTTATATAGTTATACCCTAAAATATATCCTAATGTTCCTAAAAAAACAAAAATCAAGTGTTATTTTTATTGATCTATTATGGTGATTAAAATTTTTTCGCCATAACAATTGTAAGCTACAATATCACGTTCAGTTTCATAAGGAAAACCTGCAATCATCATAATCCTGCCATAAAAATTATTAGCATCAACATCAGAAGCTGATTTGTCTCCTGACGGGTGAGAGTGAACCATACCCATAATCGAAAAATCTACAGGTAACATGTGAAAAGGTAAATTAGCAAAACCATACCCATAAGTTGCAAAAGGTGGTATAAGCAAATCAGTGATGTGTATAGTATCTTTTTTTTTCTTACCTCTCAAAAGTAACACAGTCTCTCGTGGATAAAGTTTTTTTGCACTTATAAAAATAGAATTTAATACATCTCTATCCATTAAAACAGTTGCTGTTTTTGTCATAAATATATAAAACAGCACTAAAGCTTATTTATTTTTCCCAAAAAAATAAACAATAAAGACATCAAAACATTCTTTTTATTAAGCTATAAAGCAACTCGTTTTACTTTAAACAATTAAGGTCTATAAATAAACGCAACAATAATAAGTCTGAAAGTTGATTACTGTTAAACCGTTGCCGAGATGGCAGAGTGGTTAACGCGCGGGCCTTGAGAGCCCGTGGACCATCCGGTCCGCATGGGTTCGAATCCCATTCTCGGCGCTTCTCTTCTGCTTATTACGCCTCTCCTCAAGTTGTTGGTGAAACGTCACAGGTTTTTAAATTCTCAAAAAACTCTATGAGTATGAAACAAGATAAATCAATATATAACTATGAACAGCGACTTATAGGTTACCGACGCAACATAGAAGCGATGCATAACGGCAAGGTTACACTACGTTTTCTTGATTGTTAACGCATTTATATAATTGAATTGCCATTCTTTTTGATTGTTAACCTGAATTTTGCAAATTTTTAGTGTACACAAACAGGAAAAACCAAATCTCTAAGACAATTCACAACATCCTCCTCAACACCAAATAACAACTTGAATGAAAGTTTACTCTATGTGTTTTGTTTGTTGTTTGTTGTGTTTTGTTTGTTGTTTGTTGTGTTTTTTCTTCTTTTTGTGTACGCTATTTATAGCGTACACGTTTGTGTGGTTGGTTGTAAATGTTTGTTTTTTGATTTGT
>JGI24702J35022_10001090_pt1 | contig 16878 bp, 15 predicted proteins | sample TergutTh196P4_FD_35022 | JGI IMG/M metagenome (IMG submission 35022)
GGGGGGGGGGGAAGACCAAATAAGGTGGACCACATTAGGTGAGATCGCAGAGATAGGTACGGGTAGCAGCAATACGAACGAAGGGCTCGAAAAAGGACAGTATCCGTTTTTTGTCAGATCACAAGAAGTACGTCACAAAGATTCCTACGAGTTCGATGAAACTGCGATCATTACATCAGGGGACGGCGTGGGCGTGGGTAAAATATTTCACTTTGTCGAGGGGAAATATGCCCTTCACCAAAGAGCATATCGCATTAAAATCATCGATGAGCGAGTACGTCCAAAGTTCTTCTTTTACTATATGAAAAATAATTTTGCTAACTATATTGGCATGACCGCGGTTCATGCATCGGTGACATCGGTTCGAAAACCAATGTTAGACAAGTATCCTGTCCCAATCCCGCCGCTGAGGGAACAGGAGCGCATTATTTCCATCCTTGACCGCTTCGAAACTTTAATAAATGATCTTACAAACGGCCTTCCCGCCGAAATTATGGCCCGCCGCAAGCAATACGAATATTACCGCGATAAGCTATTGACCTTCAAGGAAGCCGCTTGATGAGCACATACAACATCGTCACCGCCGACAATGAATCCACCGTCGTCACAGAATATGTTCCTGACAGCAGACGTGCAACGGACTATCAGAGCGAGACCGCGTTAGAGAATGAGTTCATCAGGCGGTTGGTGGCACAGGGATATGAGCATATTGACATTAAGAATGAAGATGCGATGATCTCCAACCTCCGCCGTCAGCTGGAATTGCTCAACAACTATGCGTTCTCAGACAACGAATGGATCCGTTTCTTCAATGAAAATATAGCCGGTGCCAACGACGGCATAATTGAAAAGACCAGAAGGATCCATGAAGATCACGTTCAGAATCTCAGAAAGGATGAGGGAACGACGAAGAACATTTACCTTATTGACAAGAGGAACATTCACAACAACAGATTGCAGGTCTTGAATCAATACGAGGAATCTGCGGGCACGCACAAAACACGTTACGATGTTACGATACTGGTAAACGGCCTGCCGCTCATTCACGTTGAACTTAAACGAAGGGGTGTAGCCATACGCGAGGCCTTCAATCAGATAAAACGTTACGAACGGGACAGCTTCTGGGCGTCCCGCGGCCTGTACGAATATGTGCAAATATTCGTTATAAGCAACGGCACTCACACAAAATATTATTCTAACACCACCCGGGACCAGCACATCAAAGAATCCACCGACAGCCGCAAGAGCAAGAAGACAAGCAACAGCTTCGAGTTCACAAGCTTCTGGGCGGACGCCGGCAATAAAGTCATCGCCGATCTCGTGGACTTCACGAAGACATTTTTCGCAAAACATACTGTTCTTAACATTCTGACACGGTATTGTGTATTCACCACCGAAAGGATCCTGCTTGTTATGCGCCCGTACCAGATCGCGGCCACGGAGCGGATACTGAACAGGATAGACGTCTCCACCAATTATGGCAAAATGGGCACAACAGACGCCGGAGGTTATGTGTGGCATACGACCGGCTCCGGAAAAACACTGACGAGTTTCAAGACCGCACAGCTTGCGACCAATCTCCCTTATGTTGAGAAAGTGATGTTTGTCGTCGACCGCAAAGATCTCGACTATCAGACGATGAAAGAGTACGATAAATTTGAGAAGGGAGCCGCCAACGGCAATACATCGACAAAAGTGTTGAAAAAACAAATAGAAGACCCGAACGTCCGCATCATAATCACGACCATCCAGAAGCTGAATAGATTCATAGACGACAACAAAGGGCACGAAGTGTTCAAACAGCATATTGTCATGATATTCGACGAATGCCACCGCTCCCAGTTCGGGGACATGCATAGGAAGATCGTCAAGACATTCAAAAATTATCATCTGTTCGGGTTCACAGGAACGCCGATATTCACAGTGAACGCAACGGCAGGCAAAAATCCGCTTTTAAAGACCACGGAACAGGCGTTCGGCAATAAACTGCACGCGTATACGATAGTGGACGCGATAAACGACGGCAATGTGCTGCCGTTCCGCATAGATTACGTCAACACCGTCAAAATGAAGGACGACATAAAAGATGCCAAGGTCCGCGCGATAGATATCGAGGCCGCCATGTCCGCCCCGAAGCGGATCCGTGCTGTGACCGATTACATCCTGGACCGCTTCGACCAGAAGACGAAACGCAACAGCTCCTATACGCTGAAGGATCAGCGCATATGTGGTTTCAATTCCATTTTTGCCGTGGCCTCAATACCGATGGCCATGAAATATTACACGGAGCTGAAACGGCAGCTCGAAGAACGCGATCGCGACCTCAAGATTGCCACGATATACAGTTTCAGCGCCAATGAGGACGATCCCGAGGATGCTTTGCCAGACGAGGGATTCGAAAATGACAAGCTAGACAAAACGTCCCGCGATTTCTTGGATGCCGCCATAGACGACTACAACAAAATGTTCGGCACCAACTATGACACATCGGCGGAGAAGTTCCAGAACTATTACAAAGATGTCTCGGACCGCGTAAAGAAACGCGAGATAGACATGCTGATAGTCGTCAACATGTTCCTGACCGGTTTCGATGCGACCACGCTCAACACTTTGTGGGTCGATAAGAATCTGCGGCAACACGGTCTTATCCAAGCGTTCTCGCGCACCAATCGCATACTCAATACTGTGAAGACCTTTGGCAATATCATATGCTTCCGCGAACTGAAAGAGGCAACTGACGACGCTATAAGGTTGTTCGGTGACAGAGAGGCGGGCGGCATAGTTCTTTTGAAGACATATGACGATTATTACAACGGGTATATAGAGAACGGCAAAAGACAGCCGGGATACACAGAACTGATCAAAATGCTCGTCTCACTTTTCCCGTTGGATGGGGACATGCTTGGCGAAGAGACCAAAAAAGACTTCATACGCCTTTACGGCAAGATCCTGAAGCTGAAGAACATACTCACGGCCTTTGATGATTTCGCGGGCAATGAGATGTTGCCTGAAAGGGACTTCCAGGATTATCAGAGCATGTATATTGATATGTATCAGGATTTCACCAGAACGAAGGACGCTGATAAAGAGAATATAAACGATGATCTTGTGTTCGAGATCGAACTGATCAAGCAGGTGGAGATCAACATTGATTACATACTCATGCTTGTTGAAAAATACCGCAGGTCAAACTGTACGGATCAGATAATTCTCGGTGTTTTGAACAAGACTATCAATTCGAGCATTGAGCTCCGCAGCAAGAAAGAGCTCATCGAAGGGTTCATAGAGAGGGTCAACACCGACACTAAAGTCGATGACGATTGGTACGCTTACGTTGCCGAGCGGAAAGAGGCGGATCTTGCTACCATAATCAGCTCCGAAGTATTGAGGCCCGATGAGACTAAAAAATTCGTGGAGGGGGCATTCCGCAACGGGATGCTCAAGACCACCGGTACGGATTTCGATAAGATCCTTCCGCCCGTTTCCCGTTTTTCCGGCGGCGGAGAAAGGGTTGTAAAGAAACAAAGAGTCATCGGAAAACTATTGGCATTCTATGAAAAATATATGGGTCTGATGTTTTGATCAGCAAATGAAAAAATGTGTTCACTTTCTCTTATATGTTCCGACCAGTTCATCTCGATCTTTGATCTGCTCATACTTTTCAACGGTTGCCTCTTCGTTATTGATGTCTTTACTTACCCTGTCTATGAATGCTTTGAAATCAGCATTCTCGGACAGTTTGTGAATGGACCCGTAATCAAGATATTCGTTGAAGCTGGATTGAAGCAAGATCTCAGACTCGTTCACATTATCGACGTTGAGCAGGATCACGCCTATCCCGAAGGACTTATTGAGCGATCTCAATTCTTCCAGCGCCTCATCATCAATACGTTCGGCAACAAGATATCCCTCATTTGCCCATGATGAATTGGATATCGCCTGGAAATAACATTCTCTGACATTGTTTTTTGTTATATTGGTTTTGAGTTCGAAGGAAAAGATCGTTGCCAGACTTTGCCCCATGGTCTTGAACAATCCGAATGATTCTCTGGTGGATCCAGGGTCTTCAAAGACAAAGTGCACCCCTACGATGTCCGGATATCTCCATGTGTCTCTGTTCTTATATCTGCTTGATCTTGAAGTGGAAGGAGCTTTTATGGTCTTTGTGTAACAATAAAAATGCGGGTCGCTCCTCACGAAAGATGCCAAGAAAGGGTGTAATTTGATCTCTTTGTGTGTTTCGTCCTCTTTCTCTTTATTATCATTTTTAGTTGGTTGAGCTGATTCAGACGCATTGTCATAAGCCAATCCCTTTAGATAGAATGTTCCTGGCTTTGTTAATAGGAACTGAGATCCCGGCCTCTCCTTTATGTCCACATACATTTGTGCACTGATGGTCATCCACGGTCTTTTACCGTTGAGATTCGTGTCCTTGTCCATTCCGTTCTTCTTTGCGAAATCCCATATCTCTTCCGCTGTCATCGGGCGTCCGACTTTTTTAAGGACCGCGACACACAACTCCTTGCCTGTATACATCAAGTGCGGAATAAGGGGGTTCAGGGATAAAAACATCGCCATATGACCGCCGTGCGGAACATTGTTGATGACTGCTCGAGCCGTATTGCGGAGAACTGCCACGCACGGTTTCACGGTAGGGGATGTCCCGGCGGCGAGGTGTCCCTCTCTAATGGAGCGAACTCGGGCTTAAATATCACCGTCAACATTCTTGTTATCACAAATATGCTTTTATCTCAAAGCAATGACTTTGAGATCGATGACATAAAAGCATAAAGGGGAGATATTGTATGAAACAGATGTCTAAACTGGCGCCAGTGATCGCAGTATCAATGCTTTTGGCATTTTCTTTAGCTTCGATCGCATTGTATGCCTTAGATAATGGCGCAGAAAAGCGAGAGGGAGGGGAGACACTTGGTCTCCCGACCGATCTGACGGGATATAAACCGATACACACAGTTCAAGACCTTGCTAAAGTGGGCTCTACGGGAGCAACTACTGGAGATTGGCCACTTAACGGAAACTACTATCTTGCCAACGACATAATGTTTGTTTCCAACAGCATTAATCATACGCCCATAGGTTCTCAAAGCACACCATTCACGGGAAAATTTGACGGCAACGGTCATGTAATCTTGGGAATGAATGTGGCTATATCTGATAGCACCTCTCAGGTATATGGAGGTCTGTTCGGATACATATCAGGCGCACAGGTATCTAATCTCGGTATGATGAATGGCTCAGTACATGTATCATCGTCCTCACCATCTTTTATCAGAGCTGGTGCAGGTGGAATAGCAGGCTATGCGACGGGGTCGACTATAACCAACTGCTACAATACTATTTCGATAACAGCGTCAACGACGACGCCATCATCTTATGGTACACATGCTGGAGGAATAGTTGGTTATGTTGCAGCGTCAACTACAATATCAAACAGTTACAACACCGGCATTATCAATGCATATGTTTCATCTCCTTCATCAACCGTAGCATATGCAAGTGCAGGCGGTATTGCTGGTTGCGCATATGCAGGATCGGGTTTTGTAACGATAAATAATTGTTATAATACAGGCTCAATATCAGCATCATCGTATTCGCTATACCCTAACGCATACGTGGGCGGTATTGTCGGTGACGCCGATTCAATGTCACAGATAACGATTACCAGCTGTTACAACATTGGATCAATAACAGCATCATCCACGCTGTCGGAGGAATCATCAACAGTATGGGCATTGGTAGGCGGAATAATCGGCAATGCAAACGCGTCGTATTCTGGAAAAATAACGATTACCAGCTGTTACAACACAGGTCCTGTGTCGATAACATCTTCTCCAGGCAATTCACATAAAGTGGCAGGAGGTATAGCTGGTACGGCCAAAACAGATAATGGAGGATTGGAAATAACAATAACCAACTGCTATAACGCAGGTTCGGTCGTGGCTTCATCGTCATATATTTCCGATAGCGGATTAGCAGGAGGTATAGTCGGCTACACATCATCTGGTAGTTCTGATCCTTCAATTAATCCAATCAACTGTGGTCCGATAAGAATGACCAATTGTTATAACGCCGGATCTGTTGCGTCTTCGACATCCGGCAGCGCAATCTCGGGCGGCATAGTCGGTTTGCAGAATTCATTCTTTTTATCTATAACAAACTGTTACAATATTGGCTCAATCACGGCATCATCTCCATTAGGCGGTTTGAATCAGCGTGCGGGCGGCATAGTAGGCAACGGATCCGGAATGAATATAACAAACTGTTACTTTCTTCAGGGCACTGCAGCAGAAATGATTACCGGAGGAGTCGCAACACTTGATGGAACCAGTACACCTGCAAGAAAAACATCCAGTCCAGATCAAAGATCTGGCGTAAAAGCAGATGCAGTGATGAAAACGACCCTCGTAAATGCTCAGGCATCTGGTGGCGGTGACTCCATATACTATTCTGGCACGACCTCGGTCGCTGATGCTTTGGGTTCCGTATCATCTGTTTCTGGATGGGATTTCTACAATACATGGACCATAATTGCAGGAGTAAATGATGGTTATCCGATACTCAGGTCTTTCGTGGAGTCTAATGTAGCATTTACGCTATATCCTCTAGACCAGACTGTGAATGCCGGAGAAACGGCGGTATTCTCAACTTCAGCAGTCACAGCTCCGAACATGCAACCACTATACCAATGGTCAGCATCAACCAACGGCGGCAATAGTTGGCAAGATATAAACGGAGCCAACGGAATGAGCTATGCATATGGTCCTGCCACAACAGGCGATGATGGAAAGATGTTCAAAGTAATGGTAACCTCGCCAATGTACAACAGTACACCAATATCAAAGATTGTTGAGCTTCATGTGCTATCATTCAAAACCCTCACGGGTACCGTCACTTCCGGCAGTTCGGGTCTCGCAGGTGTAACAATAACGTACACTGGAGGTTCAACTACAACGGATGCACAGGGAAACTATACAATATCTGGATTGCCTCATGGTTCTATAATAAGCATAACTGGTGTGACGAAGAGCGGATACGCGGTGAACGAAAGCATGCCTCCTGCATTCACCATGACAGAGAACAAAGTACAGAACTTTACCATACAGAGTAACTCATCGGGGAATACAAATTCTGGTGAATCGCCCGGAGGCAGTGGCATTGATCGAACATTGATAGCAATAGCGGCCGCCGCGATAATCGGAATAGGTGCAGTAGCGTACTTCTTTTTCATACGAAAGCCCTGAAGGGATTACACAATTGCGCAAAAATAAACATCTTATCTTTCCTTCCTTTGTTGAAAAGTGCTACGTTCATTGTGTTTTCCGCTGCTGACACATTGCCGCATATTACCCTCTTCACAAATGTGCCTGGTGAACATGTTCACCTATGACTTTTCCACGCGATTCCCTGCAAACCATAAAAAAATAAAACTTGGAAAACATTACATATATCTAATAGAAACTAACTCCTTGATGCGATGAAATTTTTAGACGACGAATGGTTTGAATATAACAAACAGAAGATCATCAGTGCAGAGAACGGGAACAACTTTGCAAAGGGAGAACTCTTTGAAAACTATGCTCTGACTTTGTTCCCTGACGAATATTTCTCGATCGTAAAAGCAACAACAAGAAAATATGATCTTGACGGAAGGATGGCAGAAGATTCGAAATATCCTGACTTTCTCTTAAGAGACAGAGAGACTGGTAAAACCTTTTGGATCGAATGCAAATTCAGATCGTGGATGGATGATGATGGAATACGGTATTGCAGTCATTCCACGGTATCCAGATATATAGATATCGATGCAAAATCAGGATCGAATGTGTACGTATTGATAGGTTTTGGCGGATTACCATATGCACCGGAATTTACATTTTTGACAGAGTTAGATTTTGACGATATCGGATATGGAGGAGAAGGAATATTATGGAAAATACTCATGAAAAAGTATGAAGTGAAAAAAGAATACTTCACATCTCTCAAAGATATTGAAGAACATTTATCTTGGAAAACCACAGAATACGAAGACCTATAGAATCTATTACTAAATTGTTGTGAGTGGACGCGGCGAGATTTAAACTCGCGGTCTCTACCATGCCGAGGTAGCAATCTTCCGGCTGATCTGCGCGCCTTTATTTGCGCTCATTTGACTTCATATTGTTAACTGCTTTTCAAAACAGAAATAGCTGTGAGTGATATTATTTCCCAAAGCCAGTGTGCAATAACATTATAACGCACACAATGCGTTGTATGTCTGAAGCGAACCGGAGGGTTGTGGTCCTTGTCTATTAAGAATATCGCAATATTGGCCGTCGTATTGGCATTGGCGGTCGGATTGGGCGCATATTATCTGTCCGGATATGATGACAGCACAAGCGAGACCGAGACATATGATGTGGACATTTCAATGAACATCCCCGGCGCCGGAACGCTGTCGTCCTCCGGCGGTCATTTTACGGACGGGGATAGTTTTACCTGCTCCGCATACGCAAACGCCGGGTATGCCTTTGACGGCTGGTTCGAAGGGAACACTTTGCGGTCTGTTTCCCAGACATATACGTTCACCGTGGACGGTGACATTTCATTAGAAGCGAGGTATTCCTTAATAATCTATGACGTGGACATCTCAATAAACAACACTAACGCCGGAACGCTGTCGTCCTCCGGCGGCAGTTTCACGTACGGGAACAGCTTCACATGCTCTGCATACGCAAATGCAGGATATACCTTTGACGGCTGGTTCGAAGGAAGCACTTTAAGGTCTCTTTCCCAGACATATACGTTCACCGTCAACAGTAACATTTCATTGGAAGCGAGATACTCCGTAACGCACAACGCATCGTTCACCGTTACGCCGGCGAACGCCCTTTCTCCCGTATCCATTACAATGACATCGACGTACAATGTCGAGATCTCTCAGAGAACCTGGCTTGTCGAGGACCTTTTGACGGGAGAGAAGCTGGTGAACACGACGGCATACACGGGCTACGGCGACTCCGTATCGCTTGCCGTAACAAAAGGAAGGGCCTTGTCCATCACCCAAACGGTATATTATTCCGACGGGCAGACGGCGACGAGCAAAGTTACAAAGCTGATCGATGAGACGGTCACCAAGCACTATGCCTGGAGATATCAGGAGGGCGGCTGGTCCATCTTCGGCATCTTCAACAACAAGTCCGTCACATGGGATGTCCCGCTGTCATTTACCTGGTACTACAATGCGCTGATATCCCCGCTGCCGAGAAGCAACGGCTATAGCGTGATAGGCAGTTACGTGACGTACAACGATCCGATGATCAGATCGATGGCCCAGGGTCTCAGGAACCACAACACAGAAATGAACGATCTCGCGCTTGCCAATTTCATACTGAAGTTCGTCCAGAGCATCCCGTATGAGTATGACGATGTCGGAAAAGGTGTGAGTGAATACTGGAAATTGCCCGCCGAGACCCTCTGGGAGGGCAAAGGGGATTGCGAGGACCATGCCTTCCTTTACGCAAGTCTGCTTAAGGCGTTGGGCTATAACGTCGTCCTGCACTACATCTATTGTTATGACGGCGGAGGAAACTTAACTGCAGCTCATATGGCGGTCGGCGTCAGCCTGGCCAACGCACCGGGCGGAAGCCCGTCATACGTGACGCTGAACGGAGTAAGATATTATTACTGTGAGGCGACGGCGGAGGTCGGCACAAGCTGGCTGAATGACGCCAACATAGGATACAAACCGTCCAATTACAGCATCATTAACACATATTTCGTCTGAAATGACAGGAAGCAGAAATATAAACGAGAGAGTGGACGCGGCGAGATTTGAACTCGCGGCCTCTACCATGCCAAGGTAGCGATCTTCCAGCTGATCTACACGCCCAGTAGAGCGCAGGAATAATTGGACGTTCTTAAAGGTTTGCTCATCGAAAAGTGTGTGCCGATCAGGAGCTTATGAACGCTGCGAACGCCTGCTCACTTGTAGTCGTGCTGAAGCGTCGCCTGGAAACGATGCGTCTCGCCGGGTATCGTCGTCGGATATTTGTTGTTGAGGCACGCGAGACAAAGATCATTCTCCGGTTTGCCTATCGCTTTCACCAGACCGGGTATGCTGATGTATCCCAGACTGTCGGCGCCTATCTGCTCGCGTATCTCTTCCGTTGTATACTTCAATGCAATGAACTGGTCGCGCGATTTCATATCGACGCCGTAATAACACGGGGCGATTATCGGAGGGCACCCGATACGCACATGTACCTCTTTGGCACCGGCGTCCCTTAACATTCTGATGAGTTTCATTAATGTGGTCCCTCTCACTATGCTGTCGTCCACGATGAGAATACGCTTTCCTTTTACCGTGGAGCGTATCGGATTTAATTTCATCGCGACGCCCGCTTCCCTTAATTTCTGATCGGGGAGTATGAATGTGCGCTCTGCGAAACGGTTCTTCATGAATCCCTCTTCGTAACGTATCTTCGAACCTATCGAAAAGCCAAGCGCGTGAGCGCGCCCCGAGTCCGGCACGGGCATTATAAGATCGACGTCGGCCGGTGACTCTTTTGCTAATATCTCGCCGACGTTCCTTCTCACTTCGTACACCTCCATCCCATCTATTATTGAGTCCGGTCTCGCGAAGTATATCCATTCGAACATGCAGTGCGCATACTGGCATTGTGCCGCGGGGGGATGCGACTTGAAGCCGTCCTGTGTCAGTTCGATTATCTCACCCGGTTGCACATCACGTATGAACTCGCCTCTGAACACGTCGATCGCGGCGCTCTCCGACGCTATCATGTATCCCTTTTCCAAACGTCCCAGACATAACGGCCTGAACCCGTACGGGTCACGCACACCGAAGATACGGTTGCCGTAAATTATTGTGATAGAGTAGGAGCCTTCGATCTCCGCCATCGTCGATCTTATCGCTTTCACCGGGTCGTTGTTCTGCACCAGATATTTTGAGATTATCTTGGACATGATCTCCGAATCGGAGTCGGTCATGAGCGACCCTCCGGTGTCCAGGTATTTTTTCTTCAGCTCCTGATAATTCGTTATGCTGCCGTTGTGCGCCATGGCGATCGTGCCGTGCGTCATCTGCACTTCTATCGGCTCGGCGTTCATCTCCGCCTTTGTCTGGGCCGACGGATATCTTACGTGACCGATACCGCACTTTCCGCTCAATGCTTTCAGTGAATCACGGCCTATCGCCTCGCTTACGACGCCTGAGCCTTTTGCCGTGATAACTTTATTTCCGTTGAACACTGAGATTCCGGCGCTCTCCTGCCCGCGGTGCTGGATTATTCTCAGGGCCTTGAAAATATCGGCGGCGACGTCATCTGTGCCATACATGCCTATGACGCCACAGCTGTGCCTTGGCCCTGTCATTTTACATCATCCTTTACTCGTGTGCCTTCGCCCAGGCGTACGACCTCATCTTTGCCATCTTACCATAGCCGCATGAGGCGCACTCCTTTCTCCTTACGTGGTATGAATGCTTACCGCACCTGCGGCACGGTATGTGTACCTTGTACTTGTTGTGCCTTCCCTGTGCCGGTGTACCAGTTCCCATGATCAGATCTCTCCTTTTCTTTACGGTGAAATATAGATAACGTTGTCTCCGCGGACTATCGTTAAGCTCAGTTTCCTTATTGACTGGCCGTTGACCAATTCCTCGGCGTTCTTAAGCACAAGGTTCATGTGCGGATCGTATCCGTCAAGGACGCCGCGGTATTCCCTTTTGCCTTTTAGCTCGACGATCACGTTCTTATTGACCGCCTGACCGAGAACTGTTAAGGGTTTCAACATATTACTAAGCCACCTGAATGCCCATAATAGAATGAGTATTTGAAGATATCGTGCGCGCGAATGTATTTTGCGATTTTCATACCATTTTGCCGGCATCGGCAAAATGGTGTTCCTGCTCCTTGCCTGTTCCCGCGAATGTCACAGGATGTCTTTCAGGCTGTCCCATTCGGCGCACTCGGAAATGTTCATGCTTTCGGCTTCTTCAATGGATCCCAGCATGTCCGGTACGGAAAGAAGGTACAGTGTTTCTTTCACGGCGTTCCAGTCCTTTTCGCTGATCAGAACGGCATTGCCTTTCTTTGATGTTATTCTCAATATGCCGCCTTCATCCATAATTGAATCGATAAGAGCGCGAATGTGTTTCCGCGATTCGGTTACGCTGACCGTTGTCACACCGTCCGCGACCGCGTTGAGATACAAAAACATGCGCTTTGAAACAGTGCATATGAACGAACGGGAACGTCAAACGAACGCGCCGATCGTCGGCGCGTCCAGCCTGTCCATGTCGTAAAATATTATCGCCTCTTGTATACCGGCAGCGGTGCCTGCGCCCGTTCCCATGAAACGGTCGAGCATCGAAGACCTCCACATCAGATCTATTATCGCGACAGATAGCGAACCGTAATAGACGTTTGTCATATCGTCCTCGTAATTCAGCGAGTCCATCGTGTGATAAACGTTACCCAACATGCTGTCACGCCCGTTCATTACCGTTATGTAATCTTTCAGCATCTTCTTTCCGCCTTCGTCCAGTGCCGGTAACGAAATGTCTTTCGGATCGGCATATCCTTTGACGCTCAGGTCGCCGCTGTTGTCAAGGACGCTCCATTCTATTCCGTTACGTTTCACCATGAACAGATTCCAATTCCATTTGCCGTCGCAGTACACGGGAACGTTCAGCGGATCGGACGATCTCATTGAATCGAGCGCCGCATCCCTCGCCGCTTCGTTAAGCTCCTCCGCGTTCATGACCGGTGATGCCACGATATCGTTAAGCGACACCGACGGTTCCTCGAGCGAAGCGTCCATCACCTTCGCGATGTACGTTATATCCGCAAATTTATCAATATTTTCATATACGGATCTCCTTAGTTCCGACGGGTCGGCCATGACCCCCGCTTCTCTGCAATTGTGATAGAACTCATCGTACACTGCCGATGCTTCTTTAAGCGCCGTTCTTAATCTTATGTCGCTCCTTGCCGCAAGTTCTTTGGCCTCCGTCACGGCGTCATTCCCGTCACCGGTCCAGACGCCTCTGCATGACATATCGAGCTCAACTTTTATTCGATCGCTCACGTGAAAGTGAAAAGGGAACTGACGGCAGTATGTCGGTCTGTTATCGTATACCGAGCATCTTCTTTCCTGATCGAGGAACACACATGAACCCCGTCCTTTCTTCATCGCCAATGCGAAATGCTCGTCGGGGTATCTGCTGCGCACGAGCGCCGAAGAATGATTCGATCTGAAGAAGTTACGTTCCTCGGGCAATACCTCCGGCTGACATAAACAGCACATGCCGCACTCCGGCGGGCATGAGACCTTCCTCCCGGTGACGTCCGAGTAATCTATTTCGATGTCATTCATTGTTATCTCGCCTTTTCTTTGGCGTCCCGTCCGTCCACTGGTACTTTTCCTGCTCGTTCATGTTCTGCCCTTTCATCGGTGACGCGCCGGACCACTGGTACTTTTCCTGCTCGTTCATGTTCTGCCCTTTCATTGATCTCGCAGACTTCCACTGATACTTTTCCTGCTCATTGTTATCTTCGCTCATCGTTACCTCTCCTGTCCGTTCACGCTGCGGCAACTCATTTGTATCACACCGCCTCGGTGATGCTGCGCCCTATCATATCGCCGCACAGTTCTCCGTTCTTTATCTGCACATTGCCGCGTATTATGACCGTTTCAGGAAATATGGCGTCCCATCCTTCGTACACAGTATATCCCGATTTACTGTGCATATCCTTCGCTTTTATCTTTTTCGTTCTTTTCGTGTCGAATATCATCAGATCGGCGTCGTACCCCTTCTCTATCTTTCCTTTGCTGATGCCGAATGCGCCGGCCGGCGCGGCCGACGCCATTGTTACCATCTGGTTCAGCGTTATCTTACCTTTCTTGACCATGTCCATCATTATAGGCACGTATGTTTCCACTCCGGGGATGCCGCTCGGCGCGTCATCGTATGCTTTCTGTTTTTCGTCTATCGTATGAGGTGCATGATCGGAACCGAACATCGTTATCTTTGAGCTGATGAACGAACTGAACAGTTTCTCTTTGGTGTTGTTATCACGTAACGGCGGGTTAACTTTGAACTCGGCGCTCTCCGATACCGAGTCTGAAAAGAACAGGTGGTGCGTTGTGACTTCTGTCAGGAAACCGAGCGATGACGCGAGTTCCGCTGACACAGCGTCGGTTATGTGACATATGTTCACTTTCATTCCTCTGAACGGCGACAGACGTCTTATCGCGTTGTGCTCCGCTGATACGGGACGGTTGCGCAGATGATCGCGGTTGTTCTTTTCCTCGTTCCTTGAAAGCATCGTATCATCCTCAGCGTGGACGCTCACTCTTTTCCCTGTGCCCGCGATCGCACTCATTATCTTGTTGATCTCGGCGTCATTGTTCATCAGAAGGTCGCCGGTGGTGGAGCCCATGAACATCTTGAATCCCGATACTTTCGGCGCGAGCGCCGTGACATCGCAATTTTTCGTTATCGCCGCGAACAGTCCGTGATCCACGAACGAGCGTCCTTTGATGATGCGTTTCTTCTCGTCCAGTTCTTTTACGCTTGTTACGGGCGGCTTGGTATTGGGCATATCAAGAACGCACGTGACGCCGCCGTACAGCGCTGATAACGATCCTGACGAGAAATCCTCCTTATGCGTCATCCCGGGGTCCCTGAAGTGAACGTGCGGGTCGACGGCACCGGGAAGTATCACCGAATCGCCTACGTCCATATGCTCGTCACCTCTGATGATCTTCTTCACATCGGTTATCTTACCGTCCTCGATGCCTATCATCCCCTGCCGTAACTCTCCGTTGAGGAAGATGCGACCTTCTATCACTAACATCCGGACACCCCGATGACCGGCATCACAGCACCTCCGTTAACATTCAGATACCTCAATGACATCGCCGTTCGGAGACGTTTCTTTGAATATCCTTCCTTCGAATGACGATAATATACATTCCGCGTCCTTCCACCTGTCCTTTCCGATGCCCGCTTTCATGCAGAGATTCTCTAAATATTCAGTAACATCCCATTCCCATTCAACCGGCACCTGCGGTAAGAATACGCTTCTCCGGCCGCGGTATTCTAACGTTAGGCCGTCCCTTCCTATCTTTATCTTCGTGAGGAGGTCCTCTTTCTTTTCAACGCGTATGATCTCCGGCTTCGTGAGCACAGTGACTTCGACGACCACGTTATCCAGTTCCTTCTCCCGGAGATCACTGAACCTCGGGTCGTGACACGCGGATCTTGCCGCGTGCTCCAGCGCCTCCGTGAAAGGATATACGGGCTCGATGAATCCGATGCACCCTCTCAGTTCTGACGAAGGGAATTCGTTTATTGTTACGAATACACCCGACGGTTCATTGTAAGGCAGGTGCATCATATACAGCATACGTTTACCGGTCGCCTCTTGGGTAATGATACTTCTTGCCATTCTGACCGCGGTTATACCGTCGTCCGTCCGTATCGTTCCCGCGGTCTCAGCGTCGTTGGTGCGCATCATTCCACATCGATCTTCTTCATCTTCTTGTCTTTGTCCTTGTCCTTGGGTTTGTCCTTGGGCTTGGACTTCGGGTCCATCTCATTGGCGACGGCGTCAATTATCTTATCTTTCATTTCGCACGCCTTTTCTACGGTGTCCTTCATATTATCGGACATCGGCGCATTCTTCACGATCTCTTCGATACCGTGCAGGAATTCCATTCCCGCTCTTATGAAATGCATCTGTATCTCCGGATCGAGGAACAACGAAAGGATACCTTTCAGCGCATCCTCCGCCTTTTCCTTCGTGCTGTCCGCCTTCTCTTTGAAGGATCCCTTCTGATCCTTCAGTATCTTCTCTATCTTCTCTCTGTTCTTCCTTACGATCTCTTCCAGATCTATGCCGTCCTTATCGCACATCTTTCTTTTCCCTCCTGAATCTTATTTTTAATGTCTCGTCTTTCATCTCCGCGCCTGTGAGTTCCGCGTCTTTGAGTACGAGCGGGAGATCGATGTTCCTTTTGTGCCCGCCCACCTGAACTATGAGTGAAGTATCGCGCGCTCTGTATAATTCTATATCGCCTTTGGCGGCGAAAGGAAGCTTTAACGACAGTACGTGATGATCCTCCTCGGAAGAAAATTTCATCGGGCTTTCCGTCGCGTATATCTCCATCGGATCGGAATCGCCGAATATCATTTCAGCGAGAACGTCCAGCTTCTCCGGGCCCATCATCTCCGTCGGCATAAGATAGGCGGAGAACATCCTCATCGGATCGAACGCGTGATGTATCATCTCTTCGTACATCTTCTGTTCCTTAAGTTTCTCGGCAAAATATCCGGTGCCGGCATCCTCCGGTAACATGCGATTGATTATCAGACATTCGACGGTCATCCCGTAAAGGCAGATGTACGAGTACGCACGTTTCGTTTCGTTTATTACCATGCGCTCGGGATTGACCACCATCCGTATGGACGATCTCGAAGGATCTTGGAGTAACGTTCTTACTTTGGCCATTCTGACGTTCATGTCCTCCAGACTGTTAAGCACCGCTTTCGTAGGCAGCGGAAAATCAAGGAACCTTCCGACGGTGAATCTCGCCAGTCCTATCAGTTTTTTGAATAACCCGTAGAGACGGGTCATATACCATTGCGAAACATCCGGAAAACTGAGCAGACGTAACGTTTCCGCCGTCGGGGCGGTGTCCATTACGATAACGTCGTACGAACCGTTATTCTCATATTCCAGTACATGAAATAAAGCGGCAATGAGCTCCATACCGGGAAGTATGGCCATCTCTTTGGCGGAAAGTTCATCCATGCCCTGAGACACCATGAACAATTTCACATACTCCTCGATG